>Ga0209979_1003705_pt1 | contig 13312 bp, 10 predicted proteins | sample AnhtaG_FD_183114 | JGI IMG/M metagenome (GOLD analysis project Ga0209979, IMG submission 183114) | Deep subsurface microbial communities from Anholt, Denmark to uncover new lineages of life (NeLLi) - Anholt_01485 metaG (SPAdes) (version 2) | ecosystem: Environmental > Aquatic > Marine > Oceanic...
GTTACTGGTTTCCGAGACACGCCTGGGGGCTTTCAGTCTCTGGTGGGAGTAAAGCCGGATTTGACTAGTCTGGGCAAATGTGCCGCCGGAGGACTGGGAGCTGGTGTCTTAGTTGGCAGAGCCGATATCATGGAGGCCTTGAGTCCCAAGACTCCTAAAAACCGGCAGGTGGCACATAGCGGGACCTGGAATGCCAATCCGCTTACCTGCGCCGCCGGCGTAGCTGCTCTCAAGCTTTATCAGGACGGTGAACCGCAGAAGAAAGCTAGCGAGCTGGCAGCTTACCTGAGAGAGAAAGGGAACCAGCTTTTTAAAGAGAAAGGCATCGATGGTTGGCTTTACGGGCGGAGTATTACCCATGTCTACCTTGGGCCATTTGATTTCAAGCCTGATGAGACCATGCCCCCCACTAAAGATGTGGATAAGATTATGCGAATGGAGACAAAGGTGCGATTGTGTCAGCATCTGGTTCAGCGCGGTATCTCCACGATGTCAGCCAGAATGTTCATTTTTTCCTGTGTGCACACCGTAGAGGATATTGACCAGACAATCAAGGCTCTTGGTGATTCTCTCGATGCCATGATTGCTGAGGGCACTATAAGCTAAACCAACCTCGGCTAAAACAGGTTACCCCTGGTTGGCGATGTTCCAATGTCAATAGGGGTACCCAAGGAATAGATGGGTGATGTGATAGCAGCCGTTCGCAGCAACAGCGGATAAGTCTGAAAGCTGATTGCGGCAACCAACAGTGTTACTGGTGTGCTTTGTCCGTAGTTGCGGAGAAATGGCAGCTCTTTGGTATGCTACTGGGAATTTAGCATAACGGAGGTAGATATGAAATTTGATAGGTTGTTGTCACCAATAAAAATTGGTGGTCTAGAGTTGAAGAACAGAATGGTTATGGCGCCAATGGTTACTAACTATTGTACTCGGGAAGGTTTCGTTACCCAGCGGGTAAAAGACTACTACGAGGAGAGGGCCAAAGGTGGTGTTGCCCTTATAATTGTGGAAGCAGGCAGTATCTCCTATCCTTTCGGGCTAACAACTGCCAAACAGATAGGTTTGTATGACGATAGGCAGATTTCGGGTTTGAAAGAGCTAGTAGAGGTTATCCATAAGCATGGTTGTAAGGTGGCTTTCCAGCTCCATCACGCCGGTCACCGGTCGACGAGAAACATCACCGGTCATCAGCCAGTTTCAGCTTCAGAAATTCAGACCAAAGGCCGGTGGTCTCAGTGGATTGGAGGAGAGCCACCTAGAGCTTTAACTACCAGTGAAGCGGAAGAGTTAGTGGAAGCCTATGCCTCTGGAGCAGCCAGAGCCAAGGCAGCCGGTGCTGATGCTGTAGAGATACATGGCGGTCATGGCTATCTTATCCTAAACTTCCTTTCTCCACTTTATAATAAGAGGACTGATAAATATGGTGGTGGTGTAGAAGGCAGAACAAGATTTGCCCGTGAAATCGTGCAACTAATAAAGCAGAAAGTGGGCAGGGATTTTCCTGTTATTTGCCGGATAAGTGCTGAGGAGAGTGTTGAGGGTGGTCTGGTTTTGGAGGAGGCCAAGGTTATTTGCTCAATATTGGAGAAGGCTGGTGTTGATGCTTTTGATGTTACATCTGGTAGTCATGACAGGTACCAAGAGGTAGTACCGCCGGCCGATTTTGCCCCTGGCTGGCGGGTTTATATGGCTGAGGGAATTAAGCAAGTAGTGGGCGTACCGGTAATGGCCGTTGGTAGAATCCAGAGTCCGGAGCTAGCCGAGGATATTCTAAGGGAAGGGAAAGCTGACCTGATTGGTTTAGGTAGAGCGCTTCTCTGCGACCCCGAATTTCCCAGCAAGCTTGCTCAAGGAAAGGCGGATGAGATTAGGCAGTGCATAGCCTGTAACCAGGGCTGCATAGACCGCCTAAGAGTGTTTGACCTGGAGGGGAACGGTCTTTTGACTTGTCTTTACAATCCAATGGTAGGGCATGAGAGGGAGTTTGCCCTCAAGCCGGCGGAGGTAAAAAAGAGGGTAGTTGTGATTGGTGGTGGAGCGGCCGGGATGGAGGCGGCCGTCATAGCTGCTGAGAGGGGACATGAAGTGACCCTCTTTGAGAAGGAGAATGTTCTTGGTGGTCAGATAAGAGTGGCCGTTATTCCTCCGCACAAGGATGAAGTGAGTAATGTAACCAGATATCTTGAAAGCCAGATGGCTAAGCTTGGGGTGAAAGTGGAGCTGGGTAGGGCAGCCACCCCCGAGGTTGTGGCGCAGCTTAAGCCAGATGTGGTTATTTTAGCGGCTGGAGGGATACCTATTGTTCCAGCCATCCCTGGGGTTAACCGAGGAAATGTAGTCACGGCCTGGGATGTATTAAGCGGTAAAGAAACCGGGAATAGGGTGGTGGTGGTTGGTGGTGGTATGGTTGGCTGTGAGACAGCCGACTTTCTCGCCGAGCAAGGTAAGAAGGTGACTGTGGTGGAGATGTTGCCCGCTATTGCCCAGGACATGGAGTTTGTCAGGAGGGGCATGCTCCTGGACAGGTTCGCTGAGTATCCGGTTGAGGTCAAAACGAATGCTGAGATAAGAGAGATAGTGGCTGATGGTGTTATTACTGGCGATGGTGAGAAGATAACTGCCGATACGGTGGTTCTAGCCTTAGGTGTGATAGCCAGTAGAGAGCTTGAGCTGCCTCTTAGCCGTAAGTCTTGGGCATTGTATTGTGTTGGGGATTGTGATACGCCGGGTAATATAATGACTGGTGTTCATCGGGCATTCCACCTTGCTCGGCAGTTGTAGGTGAATGAGGCAGCTATGTTGGTAACCATTTGGCTTTCCCCGGTGACAGGTCAGCCAAGAGCCTATTTGTGAACAAATAAGGAGACAAAGGGAAGCGGAGATTCTCTTATAGAAAGGGGGAACTTGGAAAAGAGTAAATCAGCAGATGAGAGATTCAGAGTGGGGGTGGATATTGGTGGCACATTTACCGATGTGGTTTTTTTGAGCCGGGAAGGGGTAGTACATAGAAAGAAGGTTTCTTCAACCCCTGATGACTACAACCGGGGTATAGTTAGGGGAATAGAGGAAGCTTTAAGTGAAAACGGTTTGAGTGGCACTAACATTGCCGAGGTAGTTCATGGTTGCACGGTAGCTACCAACGCTGTCTTAGAGCACACCGGAGCCCCGACAGGGCTTATCACTACCAAAGGCTTCCGTGATGTTCTTGAGATACGCCGCTTCAGGATGCCGGAGATGTATAATATCGCCTGGTCTAAGCCACCCCCCTTATCACCTAGAGAGCTAAGGTTTGAGGTTGATGAACGTATAAATTATGCTGGGGAAATCATTCGCCCCTTAGACACTAAGCAGGTTGAAGATGTTATTGACCGCCTGGTGGCCAAGGGTGTGGAATCAGTAGCCGTGTGTCTGCTGAATTCCTATGCTAATCCTATTCATGAGCAAAAGATAAAGGAGATTATAGAAAGAAAGTACCCCGATTTGTTCATTAGCATATCCTCAGAACTCATACGTGTAATCAAAGAGTATGAAAGAACCAGCGAGGCAGTAGTGAATGCCTATATTAAGCCGGTAGTGGTCAAATACATGCAGGCTCTACAGGCGACTCTCACCAATCTTGGGGTTAAAGCTCCTCTCCTGATAATGCAGTCCAGCGGTGGCATGATGTCGGTCGAGCTTAGCGCTGAGAAGCCAATGTATATTATTGAATGTGGACCGGCGGCAGGTGTGGTTGGCAGCAGTTTTATATCTAAAAAATTGGGAATTCCAAATGTGCTTACCCTGGACATGGGGGGAACAACAACCAAGGCGTCAATTATTGAAAACAATGAGATAAGTATGGCTCCAGCCTATGAGGTGGGAGCTGGGATTTCAATGGCTAGTCGGTTAACTGCTGGTGGGGGCTATGTCATCCGGGTGCCTTCAATTGACATTGCCGAGATTGGTGCTGGAGGCGGAAGCAAGCTCTGGCTGGATGTAGGTGGGGTCCTTCATGCTGGCCCAAGAAGTGCTGGGGCCGTGCCTGGTCCGGTCTGCTATGATATTGGCGGCACAGAACCCACCCTAACCGATGCCAACTTGGTGCTGGGTTACCTCCCTGAAGAGTTGGCAGGGGGTGTCAAGCTAAAAAGGGATAAAGCCATTGAGGCGCTCAATGAGCAAATCGCTAAGCCTTTGAAGATGGATGTTACCGAAGCAGCTTTTGGCGCCTACATGATTGCTAATTCAAATATGATAAGAGCCATCAGGGCGGTCTCTACATTAAGGGGTAGGGACACTCGTGATTTCACCCTCCTTGTCTATGGAGGGGCAGGACCTATCCACGCTGCCGCATTGGCACAAGAGTTGGACATCAAAAAGGTGATAGTGCCACCAGCGGCCGGCGTTTTTAGCAGCTTTGGACTTCTATTTGCTGAAATAGAACATCATGCCAGCGAGTCCTTCTTCCATCGTATTGATGAGTCAGTAGTAGATGAAGCCAATGAGACTTGGGCAAGGATGAGGGACGAGGTTCTAGCTGAGATAGTAGCTGCTGACTACGGCAAGGATATTAGTATCAAGATAACTAAGGCGATTGACGCCAGGTATACTGGGCAGTCATCAGAGCTGACACTGTCCGTTCCTTGGGATACTCTCAAAAAAGAGCATCTTCCACAGCTAGCAGAAAACTTCAATGAGGAACATCTCAAGACCTATGCTCATAAGCGTGCTGATGAGCCGGTGGATGTGGTTAACCTAAGGTTAGTGGCTAAGGTAATCTTTCCTGCCGAGGTAGAGCCTGAGGCCCTCATGAGTTCAGAGGTTCGTGCCGCGAGAGCGAGTGCTAAAAAGGTAAGAAAGGCTTACTATGGAAAGAATTACGGCTGGCTAGAGACACCGATTTTAGGATTGCCAGACTTGCCTGACAAGCCAACTAAGGGTCCACTGATTATAGAGCTTTATGATGCTACCTGTGTCGTTCCACCTTATGCTGAGGCTAGGTCAGGTAAGTGGGGAACAATAGAGATTGATATTAAAAGTGAGGAGGGCTAAATATGGCAATAAGAAAAGGACTCGACCCGATTACCTTTGAACTGGTCAGAAACTCTCTGAGCACAATAATTGATGAAATGGCTTTAGCTATGAATCGAACCGCTTACTCCCCCCTGGTTAGAGACCTCTTTGATTTTGCCACCGGTATGTGCGATGCCAAGGGAGATATTGTTGCTGAAGGGATGGTTAATCCTATCCATTTCGGCGTGTTCCCTGTCTTCATCAAGACTCTGCTAAAAAGCTGGGCAGGACGTATCTACCCGGATGATGTATTTATGTGTAATGACCCCTATGAGGGGGCTTCCCACCTCCCTGATGTCTATACAGTGAGACCGGTATTCGTGGATGATGAGCTGGTTGCTTTCACCGGTGCCATTGCCCATCAGCTTGACTTTGGTGGCAAGACACCGGGGAGCAATGCCTGTGATAATACCTCTATTTACCAGGAGGGATTGCGCATACCTCCCCTTAAGTATTACGAGCGGGGGGAGCGTAACTTTATCCTTTACCGGCTTATTGAAAAGAATGTTCGCATCTCTGATAAGGTGCTTGGAGACCTGGAGGCTCAGGTGGCAGCTACTGCTCTCGGCGAAAGAGAGCTTGTCAGACTAATCAAAAAGTATGGTGGCTGGAACGCCTTCTGCCCCTACTTAGAGGAGCTTCTGGACTACAGTGAACGGCTCACCCGGGCTGCCATTAGGGAACTGCCTGACGGTGAATATGATTTTGAGGACTGGATGGATGATGATGGCTTTAGCCCCAATCCAGTTAGGTTCTATCTAAAGATAACTGTTAAGGGAGATAGCATCACCTTTGACTACACTGGGTCAGCACCCACAGTGAAGGGGTCAATCAACCTTCCTCTCTCCACAACGGTAGCCCTAGTCAACACGGCGATGAGACTATTCCTCGACCCCTCCGTCCCGGCTAACAGTGGGGTCTACCGGCCACTGACTCTTATAGCCCCTTATGGCACTGTACTCAACACCGGTTTTCCTGGTGGGGTTGCCGGAAGGGGAGCTACTATCGGGCGACTATGGGATGTAACCGTTGGAGCTATGGCCAAAATGCTTCCCGATAAAATCCCTGCCTGTTGGTCGGAATTGGACTTTGGTATCTGCATGGGTGGGGTAAACCGTGATGGGACACCCTTCGTCTACACCGATTTCTTACCTGGTTCCTGGCCAGGACGCCCCTATGCCGATGGGATTGATGGGCATACTCCCCCATGGTTGAATTATTCCAATGTACCCTGTGAAGTGATAGAAAGAGAATACCCCCTTAGCCTGCAGCAATATGGATTTCTACCGGATACCGGTGGTGTGGGCAAGTATAGGGGGGGCATCAGTGTCATTAAGGACTACCGTATTGAGAGCCCCAGTGAGGTTGAGGTTCAGTGGCGCCAGGACAGGGCTTTGTATGAACCGTGGGGGTTGCATGGCGGAGGACCGGGAGGATTTGCCAAGGGTTACCAGATTTCACCCGATGGTAAAATGCGCGCACTAAAGAAGCAAACCTTCTATGCTAACCATGGTGATATACTTCGGGCGGTAATACCTGCCGCTGGGGGCTGGGGCAACCCTTACGAGCGTGACCCAGAAAAGGTTTTACGGGATGTAAGAAATGAACTCGTCAGCGTGGAGGCAGCAAGGCGAGATTATGGAGTAGTGATAAACGAGAAAACCTTAGAGCTTGACTTGGAGGCGACTAACAAGCTGCGCTCAGTGAGGAAGTAATAGATGCTATAGCTCAAGGCGGTACTATAAGCACGTACCAGCCTCTGGGGATTTCTAAGAATCGTGGCCGGTGAGTGCCTGGTGTAAATTGTCAGCGAAAATGGCATAGTTTAGGGTCTAGAATTAATGACTTATTATTGCTTGAAAGCATTACCCCACTAGAAGTCGTAGCCCGGCTCGTTCTTGGAGCTAGCTGCTGACTAAGACCGCTCTGGAAGCACTGAATCTATACAATAAGCCGACTATTTCTTCGTAGGAGCCCGATGTAGTTCAACCGCCCTGGTGACTCGCCCATCGGCCATTTGAACATCCATCTGAATGGAATACTCGTACCTATCATCGTTGAATTCTGTGTGAATGAGCCAGCCTTGCTTCGGCTCCTTAAACAAAGGAAACCGATCAGCTTTGAGTATCTTGATGTTCTGCATGGCTTCACCGTACAAAGCTTTAACAGCTTTCTCTACTATGGGCTTTAACTCAGTTGCATTACTCACTGGCTTGTCCATGCCGCCTCCTTCCTCGCTACTCTTGATTTGCGCCCGCAGGCTTTCCAGGTCGTGCTCCTTTGCTCTAACCACATTTTAACATGTCTGACTGAATATTACATATTTGTGGGATATTATTTTGTCTCTCCAATGTTATAGCTACATTCCGCACGCCCAGGTGTTCGCCTCTATTTTGGGGTATTGCCAAGTAGATAAATAAGGACTAAATTAAAATCCCAACGTGAGGTCTCTTTCACCTTACCACCAAAGACACACCAGGCTAAAACAGAGACCGTAGGAAGAGGTTCGGCTCTTGGTCGGAGGGGTGTATACTTGTCCCTGAGCTCTCTATTTTTGACTTAGGCAAACCATCGCTTCCAAACTTACCTTAGCTTTGCCTCTTCAGACTAAGCAAGTCATCCCTAGCTTTACGGAGCGGGTGATGGGATTCGAACCCACGACGTCTTGCTTGGGAAGCAAGCACTCTACCGCTGAGTTACACCCGCCCAAATCGTATCTATTTTAGCCCAAAAATCAGTAGCTGTAAAGAGGGGTTGCTTGCTTCGCCAAAAATGTGACGCGGCTCTCAGCCCTGAACGTGGATGGTCTCTTTGTACCCAGACCAAAGGTAAGAGCAAAAATTATGAAAGGCTTAAGAGGAAGCTCCCAAATGCAAGAACCTCTAAAGAAGTGCTTGAACTGAACCCAGGCGTTGTAAGTGTTTTCATTTTCGGAGGTCAATATTGTTGATATTTTGTTAGGGAAATTGTAAAATCAGGGTGTCGGTAGACCTAGCGTCTTGACAGGGACAGCTCAGTTACTTAAAGTGTCCGTTAAGGAACACATCATCAGAGCCTTTGAACGAATGGAATCCTTCCTGAGAGGAAGCTTAAGGAGCGTGGGATGAGAAGAGTTGTGGCCAATAAGCGTGTTTTGACAGGAACGCATTTCATGCTTGGTAACCACGCTGTTGTTGAGGGGGCTCTTGCTGCAGGCTGCAACTTTTTTGCTGGGTATCCCATCACTCCAGCAAACGAGATCTCTGAACGCATGGCGGAGCGGATGCCCCAGGTTGGGGGTAAATTCCTACAGAGCGAAGACGAGCTATGCTCGATTTTTTCGGTTACCGGAGCTGCGCTTGCCGGTGCCAAGGCGATGACGGCTACTGCCAGTGCTGGTTTTAACTATATGCTCGAAGGGATTGGGTATGCTGTGTCAGCGGAGGTTCCTTGTGTCATTGTAGACGTTCAACGGTGCCGGGGAGAGAACTATGCTACCCAGGCTGATATAATGCAGATGCGTTGGGGTGCTAGCGGCGACCACGAGATAATCGTCCTCGCCCCCTCGTCGGTCCAGGAACTATTTGATTATACAATCAAAGCCTTCAATCTTGCTGAGATGTACCGTACGCACGTGATTGTAATGTCGGAGACAACCATCGCCCTGATGCGAGAGAAGCTTGTTATCCCACATTTAGACGAAATAGAAATTGTCAATCGTAAGAAACCGGATGTGCCGCCAGAGGAGTTTCTTCCCTTCAAGGCTGGGCTGGACGGAATACCGCCGCTGCCAGATTTCGGGGAAGGTTACCGTATTCTTCATTCACTAAATCCTCATGATGAACGAGGAGGCATCCACTGGGACCCGGATGTCTTTGAGTCAATGTATGAACGGATTGTCGGTAAGATCACGCATCACCGCGATAAGATTGTCCAGACAGAGGATTTCTTACTTGAAGACGCGGAAATTGTTTTGATTGTCTATGGCAGTGAGTTACGACCAGCGCTGGATGCGGTCCGACGTGCCCGAGCCAGCGGCATTAAAGCCGGGTTGTTGCGGTTGATAACCGTTTGGCCTGTGCCTGAGAAGGAGATTCTAGCTGTAGCCAAACGGGCTTCCGCAATTCTCGCTGTTGAGATGAACATTGGTAAGTATGCTGGAGAGATTGAGCGCATCGCTGCAGGGCTTTGTCAGGTTGTCAGAGTAACCAAGAACCAGGGCCTGATTCATACCTCCAGTGAATTATATGCGGCAATTGAGGGAGTGGTGTCGTAATGTTGAAGGTTAACCCTCTCAGGAGATACCTGCGGGAAGGCAGTCTGCCTCACTTCTTTTGCCCGGGATGTGGAGTTGCCCAGGTCATGAACTTTTTCTTGAGCGCAGCTGATGGAATTAAGTTGGACTTCGATAAGCTGGTAGCCATCGGTGGTGTTGGTTGCACCGCAAGGATTCCGGTGTATTTAAACGCTGAGGCGCTACACGGCATTCATGGACGGACGCTACCTTGGGCGACTGGAATCAAGCTCCACAACCCGGAGTTAAAGGTAGTAATCTTTGCTGGAGATGGAGATGCTGTAGCTATAGGTGGTAATCACTTTATCCAGGCTGCCCGTCGCAATCTAGATGTGACCATGATTGTAGTCAATAACCTCAACTTTGCCATGACTGGGGGGCAGGTTGCACCCACTACGCTGCTCGGTTTAACCACAACTACCACTCCCTATGGAAATCGAGAGCAACCTTTTGACCTTTGCCAACTGGCTATATCGGCTGGGGCTACCTTTGTCAGCCGGTGGAGCACCCGCAAGTCGTATCAGGCCATCAAGACCATCAAAAGAGCCCTGCAACACAAGGGTTTTGCCATGGTAGAGATTGTCTCTCAGTGTCCTATCAACTTTGGTCGACGCGCTCTTGGTACTGGCGATCCCTCCGAGGGTATCCAGTGGATTGAGGAGCGCTCTGTCACCATAAAGGAAGCTCGTGAACTCCCTGAGCAAGAACGCTTAGACAGATTCATTCTAGGAAACTTTGTGGAAAAACATAAGCCGATCTTTGAGGGCAGCTCAATCTATACTGTATAGGGAGGGAAGCGATGCGGATTGGCTCTGTCAACTTGCAGTTTTGCGGATTTGGAGGCCAAGGTATTGTCCTGTCAGCCATTATCTTTGGCACGGCAGCGGTGAAAGGGGCCGGTCTCAATGCGCTCCAGACTCAGTCATATGGGTCTGAATCGCGTGGCGGACAGTGCCAGGCTGAATTGATACTCTCTGCGGAGCCCATCAACTCACCTATAGCAGACCAAGTGGATATCCTCGTGGCGATGTCGCAGTCCGCCCTAGACCGATATCTAGACAGGTTGCGCTCTGGAGGCACTTTACTCATTGACCCAGAACTAGTTGTACCACCAAAGCGTTCCGACATCAAGACCATCGAGGTTCCGGCTACGCAGGCAGCCAGCGAAATCGGAGCCAAGATCGTTGCCAATATGGTGATACTGGGCTTTATCCAGCAGGCAACCGGGCTGATATCAGAGGAGGATTTGTATAAATCAATCAGAGAAAATGTGCCAGCCAAATTCCTGGAGGTGAATCTGGAAGCGGCCAAACGTGGAATTGCATTAGCAAGTGGCCAAAAGGTGAAGGTGGAGGGTTGACAGATGCGGCTGCTTGAATTCCAAGCCAAGAGGCTTCTTTCAGAATATGGGATTCCAATTCCAAAAAGCGTTCTGGCAAAGTCACAAGATGACCTAGAGGGCCTATCCTTTCCCGTAGTCCTAAAGGCTCAGGTTCCTGTGGGTGGCCGAGGAAAGGCGGGTGCCATCCGAATTGCCACACAGCCGAAGGAAGCCATAGCAACAGTAGAAGAGCTTCTAAATTATAGCATCAAAGGCTATCCAATCCAAGCGGTGTTGGCTGAGGAGCAGGTTGAGATAAAGCAGGAGCTATATTTGGCTGTTCTTATTGATAAACTCGCCTGCTTACCACTCATCATGGTTAGTGCTACCGGTGGCGTTGATATTGAAGAAGTGGCCAGGGAAAGTCCGGAAAAGATTGTTAAAAAGCACCTGAAACCCTTCGTCGGGCTACAGGACTATATAGTTCGGTACCTGGCTAAGCATATCGGACTGGAGGACCAGCTAGATGGCTTCAGGAGAATCGTTAACCAGGTATACAGTATCTTTTGTGATTACGATGCCACACTGGTTGAGATAAACCCACTCGCGGTGACTCCGAATGGACTTGTGACATTGGATGCGAAAGTTCTGTTGGACGATAAGGCAGCTTATCGCCATGAGGACTTGTTTGTCAAGTTACAAGAGGAGCAAAAGAAATCAGCGAAAAGCGGAAAAACAGGAGCGGAACAATTGGCGGAGGAGAGGGGTATAACCTACGTGCCTTTGGATGGTAATGTAGGCGTCATATCTGATGGTGCTGGAACCGGCATGTTGACACTAGATTTGACTCAAGATGTAGGAGGGCAAGCGGCAAACTTTTGCGAACTCGGTGGGCTGGCTGGTGCGGAAAGCATGCTGCAGGCGCTAGAAGTCGTCAGTGCAAGTCCCCACGTGAAAGTTGTCCTGATTAGCTTGATTGGTGGCCTTACCCGGATGGATGAGATGGCAGATGGAATCCTGAACTATCTGGAACAACACGGAAAATCCAGGCCGTTGGTCATCCGAATGTGTGGTACAAAAGAGGAGGTTGGGAAAGCAAGGCTTCGCACGGCAGGGATAGAGACCTTTGAGGATCTGGAGACGGCGGTTCGCGCTGCCGTGAAACTAGCAGAGGAGTCATAATGGCAATCCTGATTGATAAGAATAGTCGTGTACTTGTTCAGGGCATAACCGGTCAGGTCGGTTCTTTTCAAACAAAGGTTATGAAAGAGTACGGTACTGAGATTGTCGCCGGAGTAACGCCGGGTAAAGGTGGTATGAAGGTACATGAAATTCCAGTTTATGACTTTGTTGAAGAAGCACTCCAAAGTCACGAAGTGGACGCTGCCATAAGCTTTGTACCAGCTCGTTTGGCTAAAGATGCGGCTTTGGAAGCCATAGACGGTGGAATTCGGTTTCTAGTAGTAACGACGGAAGGCATCCCCGACCAAGATATGCTGACCATCATTAACTATGCTGCCAGCAAGGGAATCACGGTTTTGGGGCCTGATACCCCGGGCCTGATTTCACCGGGCAGGTGCAAGCTGGGCGTCCACCCAAACCGTATGTTTACCGAAGGTCGAGTTGGGGTCCTTTCTAAAAGTGGTGCACTCTCTTACGAGGTTTGTAGGGTTTTGACAGAAAATGGCATTGGGCAGTCAACGGTAGTTGGTATTGGCGGAGGCCCGCTTTGGGGATTGTCTCAGCAGGCCGTCCTGAAGATGTTCCAGGATGACCCAGAAACCGAGGTTATCGTCCTGCTGGGGGAGGTAGGTGGGACGACGGAGCAAGCTGCTGCGGCCTTCATTGAGAGGTACATGGACAAGCCAGTGGTCTCTCTTATCGTCGGGCGTACAGCACCAAAAGGTGCTCAAATGGGGCATGCCGGCGCCATCATTGAGGGGGAGGAAGGGATGGCAGAAAGCAAGATTAAGACGCTAAGGAGCGCTGGTTCCCTCATCGCCCGAAGTCCTTCAGAGATTCCTGAAATCATCAAAACGATTTGGAGCGTCAGATAGGATGCGCATATATGTTGACCCAGAAGTCTGTAAGGGGTGTGGTCTATGCATCTTCTACTGTCCGAAAGTGGTCTTGGAGCTCTCTAATAAGCGCAATGAGAAAGGATACAGCATCGTTGAAGTCTATGACCTAGATAGTTGTGTGGGATGCAAACTGTGTGAGATAAACTGCCCTGACCTGGCGATTTATGTAGAAAATGAAACATGAGAAGACATTCAGAACTTTCTGAATAACTAAAGGCCTATATTTTACAAGGAGGCGGTAAGAAAGAATATATGTCCGAAAAAGTAGTAGGAATATTGGGTGGAATGGGGCCAGAGGCTACGGTAGATTTTTTTGCTAAGGTCATTGCCCTAACCCCTGCCAAGAGAGACCAAGACCACCTGAGAATAATTATTAATAATAACCCTAAGATACTTGACCGCACTGAGGCGATTCTAACAAAGGACGAGTCGTTGTTTCCAATATTAGTAAAAACAGCCAAGAACTTGGAGAGGGCTGGCGTTGATTTCATAGTCATTCCCTGCAACACAGTGCATTACTTCTACGAAGATTTGGTAAGGGAGGTATCTATTCCAATCCTACATATGATAAGAGAGGTAGTTTAT
>Ga0209979_1003707_pt1 | contig 13304 bp, 8 predicted proteins | sample AnhtaG_FD_183114 | JGI IMG/M metagenome (GOLD analysis project Ga0209979, IMG submission 183114) | Deep subsurface microbial communities from Anholt, Denmark to uncover new lineages of life (NeLLi) - Anholt_01485 metaG (SPAdes) (version 2) | ecosystem: Environmental > Aquatic > Marine > Oceanic >...
TTGGGACAGACCTGGAGCCGATGCAATAATGGCCTTGATTGCTTTGGAGCAGTCAAATACGTGGAAAAGCTACTGGGATGTACGAAAACGGGCTGCATAGCCCTGCCAGAATATCTGGTCGCACCCCAGTGGTTTTGCACAAAAATCCTTGATTTTTAATTTTTCTTAACGATACTATAAGTGAATGTTCCCCGCCGCTTTACTTCGTAAAGTAAGACAGTGGAACATTCTGCAAGAGGGCGGTTAGCTCAGTTGGTTAGAGCGCCTGCTCGACACGCAGGAGGTCACTGGTTCAAGTCCAGTACCGCCCAGTTGTGCGAAGATTGGGAAGTGCTTTTGTTAGAGGGATTTAGAAATGAGGCCGCTTCGGCGGCTTCTTTTTTTTCGGCACCCCGATATGAAACGGCATAGGTTTAGCAGCAGCAACTTTTAGCTGTTTTTGAGGCAAAATCTGCTAAAGGACTCCCAAGATAGTTGCTATTATCAGACAGATTTGGTATCTTAGTGTAAAGAAAGATTAAGCGGTAAATCTAAATTAATCTTAAATAGGAATTAGAGATAAAGGGACTCATATTCGACATCAAGAAGTACGCCATACATGACGGCCCGGGTATCCGCACGACAGTGTTCTTCAAAGGCTGTCCATTGCAGTGTCAGTGGTGCCAAAATCCGGAAAGCTGGAGGCCTTACGCCGAACAAGGCCTCCGCAATGGCCGATGTATCGGATGCGGTCAGTGCGCAGAGGCGTGCCCACAGCAAGCAATTTCGCTTGTCGAAAACCGGCCTGTAACGGACACGGACAAATGCAACCTCTGCGGCCGATGTGTGGATGCCTGTACGGCCGGTGCGAGGGAGATAATTGGACGGGAGATGACCGTAAGTGAGGTCATGGTTGAAGTTGAACAAGATATTATTTTTTACGACCAGTCCGGCGGTGGTGTTACATTCTCCGGCGGCGAACCGCTGATGCAGCCGGAGTTCCTTCTTGCAGTGCTGAATCAATGCCAAGCGCAGCAGATACACACAGCGTTGGATACGAGCTGTTACGCAGAGCCGAAGATTGTAGAAATGGTTAGCGAAAGAACCGACCTGTTTCTTTGCGACCTCAAACACATGGACAACGAAATTCACGAGCGTTTTACAGGCGTGGGAAATAATTTGATATTGGATAATATCAGGCGTCTCTCGGAGGCCGGCAAAGAAATCGTTATCAGAGTGCCGGTCATTCCAGGCTTTAATAACGACCGGGCGAATATTGAAGCGACAGGCAAATTTACAGCGTTACTGCAAGGTGTCAGCAGAATAGACATCCTACCCTTCAACCGTGGAGGAAAAGAGAAATCGGCTCGACTCACGACAGAGAGCAAACCTTTGCAAATTGAAACTCCCGGCGAGGAGGAAATGAACTCGATTGCAAAGGAGCTTAGCAAATACGGATTCGAGGTCAAAATTGGTGGTTAATAATATGAACAAAAGAGTATCAAAACTGCGCAAACAAAGTATTGAGACCAGGCCGTACATTTCCACTGAACGGGCGGAACTGCTGACCGAGTTTTACAAGAGCGATATTCCCCAACGCGAATCTGTTCCTCTCTGCCGTGCTCTGTCATTCAAGCACCTTATGGAGAACAAAACGATATGTATTAACGATGGTGAGCTGATAGTGGGTGAGCGTGGTCCGGCCCCCAAGGCCACGCCGACTTACCCCGAGCTGTGCTGCCATACGCTGGAGGACCTGCGCATACTCAACAGTCGGGAAAGAACACCCTTTGTGGTTTCGGAAGAGGTTAGAAAAATCTACAGTGAGAAAATCATCCCCTTCTGGACTGGCAAAACCATGCGGGAAAAACTCTTCGGCGCGATGGACCAAAAATGGCATCAGGCATTCAACGCAGGAGTGTTCACCGAATTTATGGAGCAGCGTGCTCCCGGCCATGCCATTCTTGATGACAAGATTTACCACAAGGGTATGCTGGACTTTAAGGAGACAATCGCAGAAAACCGGAAGAAACTCGACTATTTCAATGACCCGCGCGCCTACGAAAAGGACCAGGAATATCAGGCAATGAGTATTTGTGCCGATGCCGTTATTATCTTCGCTCAGCGGTATGCCGATAAGGCGAAGGAGTTGGCGCAAGAGGAGAGCGATGCTGTTCGCCGTAGTGAATTGGAACGGATAGCTGAGGTCTGTTCACACGTCCCAGCCCATGCGTCTCGCAATTTCTGGGAGGCTTTGCAGTCGTACTGGTTTGTCCACTTGTCTGTGATTACGGAATTGAATACGTGGGACTCCTTTAATCCAGGCCGTCTTGACCAGCACTTGTTGGGATTCTACGAAAAAGGTTCGCAGGAGGGAATCTTGACAGACGAACAAGCTAAAGAACTGCTTCAGTGTTTCTGGATAAAGTTCAATAATCAGCCCGCTCCGCCGAAAGTTGGAATTACCGAAGAACAAAGCGGAACCTACGTTGACTTTGCACTGATTAATACTGGCGGGGTAAGACCGGCCGATGGAAGTAATGCAGTCAACGATATTTCATATATGATTTTGGATGTGGTTGAAGAGATGCGTCTGCCCCAGCCCAGCTCCTGCATTCAAATCAGCAAGAAGAATCCGGACCGGTTCCTAAAGCGTGCCTGCGAGGTGATTCGCACCGGATTCGGCCAACCCTCTGTGTTCAACACCGACGTCATCATAAAGGAAATGCTTCAGGACGGCAAGAACATGACGGATGCCCGTACCGGTGGTCCCAGCGGTTGCGTGACAATCAGCTCGTTCGGCAAGGAAAGCTGTACCCTGACCGGCTACATAAATTGGCCCAAGATTTTTGAGCTGGCTTGCAATAACGGCGTTGACCCGAACTCGGGCGAACAGGTTGGGCCTCCAACCGGAGATGCCAGTATGTTCGATTCTTATCCGCAGCTAATGAATGCCTATAAAGAACAGCTCAGATATTTCATCGATTTAAAAATCAGAGCTAACAATATTATCGAACGGCTTTATGCCAATTACATGCCCGCCCCATTTATGTCAATTCTAATGGACGACTGCATTGCTCGTGGGCTGGATTACCACAACGGCGGGGCAAGATATAATCCGACCTATATCCAGGGTGTTGGTATCGGTACGGTAACCGATGCAATGACAGCAGTAAAGTCTCATGTTTTCGAAAAGCAAGATATCACTATGAATGAATTACTGACGGCGATGAGGGCTGATTTTGAGGGACACGAACGCCTACTACAGAAGCTACTGTATCATACACCCAAATACGGCAATGATGATGATTACGCGGACAGCATTGCTGAAGAAATATTTAACGCTTACTACGATTTGCTCAACGGTCGTCCGAATACCAAGGGCGGAAAGTATCGTGTGAACCTGCTTCCCACAACGGTACATATCTATTTCGGCTCCGTCGTGGGTGCGCTGCCCAACGGCAGGAAAGCCGGCGAGCCGGTCTCCGAGGGTATTTCACCCACCCAGGGTTCCGATACCAAGGGGCCAACCGCTGTTGTCAAGTCAGCGGCCAGAATCGATCACGTCCGCACCGGCGGAACCCTTTTAAATATGAAATTCAGTCCGCACGTGCTTACCGGCGATGGTATTGATAAACTTGGACATCTAATCAGGTCCTACTTCAAGCTCGACGGCCATCATATCCAGTTCAATGTCATTAACGCCGAAATTCTACGCAAAGCCCAGCAAAATCCTGAACGGCATCGTGACCTGATTGTAAGGGTAGCCGGTTTCAGCGATTACTTCGTAGATGTAGGCCGAGACCTGCAAAACGAAATCATCGCCCGCACCGAGCAGCAATCGTTATAAAGGATTAGGACACTAAGTTATCAGGGTACCAGGGTATCAGGCAGCTTGATTTCCTGATCACCTGATTCCCTGGCAAGTGGAGATTTGTTATGAAAAGAATATTATTGGTCTTTGCAAAACAAATGAAACTAAAAATTTCCAGACGAGGCAAGTTTTACCGGCAAGACCACCCCCAAACAAGTTTGAGGGTGCCACCCCGTATTCCATTAGTAACGCAAAGCTCATTAGTCCTAATGGCTGTGTTTGTTATACCTCTTTTTTCCCCCGGCTGTGGACCCGCAGCAAAGGAAAAACAATTGGAGCAGTTTATTGAAATTCATATCGCAAAAGTCGAACCTTTGACAACGCAGGCGAATCTTGCCTATTGGGACGCTTCCACGACAGGCAAACCGGAAGATTATAATAAGCTTAAGCAATTGCAGCTTAAGATTCGGCAAATCTACAGCGACCCTCAAGAGTATGCCTTGCTCAAAGATACGAAAGAATCAGGACAAATCAGGGACGCCAGGTTGGTCCGACAATTAGATAAATTATACTATGCTTATCTGAAGAATCAGATAGAGCCGGAGCTGTTGGAAAAGCTCGTTGATTCGGACAGTAAAATCCAGGAAAAGTACAACACTTTTCGCGGCTCCATGGACGGCAAAAAAGTCACCATGAGTGACATTTATACAATCTTAACAACGGAAAAAGACTGCCGCAAAAGGGAGCTGGCCTGGCGGGCAAGCAAACAGGTGGGAGATGCGATTGTTGATGACCTTATCGAATTGGTTAAGCTTCGCAACGAGGCGGCTCGAAAAGTTGGTTTTGACAATTATCATACTCTTTCTATAGTTACAGGCGAGCAAAGTATGGAAGAGCTCGACCACATCTTCAATGAGCTTAATCAATTGACCAGCGAACCCTTTTCCCGATTGAAGAAAGAGCTGGACCGCATCCTGGCAGATGGTTATGGCATTGCCCCCGAGGATTTGATGCCCTGGCACTATCATGACCCCTTCTTTCAAAGAACTCCTCTGGTTTATGACCTGGATTTGGATATCTATTACAAAGACCAGGACGTGAAGGAATTAGCGGAAAAATATTACGCCGGTATCGGCCTTGGTGTGGATGATATTCTCGCCAGAAGTGATCTATATGACCGTGAAGGTAAATATCCACATGCTTTCAGCTTTGAGGGAGACCGCCATGGGGATGTTCGTATTTTGTGTAACCTTCAAAATACTGAACGCTGGATGGAAACCATATTACACGAACTGGGCCATGCGGTTTACAGCAAATACCATGACCGAAAAGAGCCCTGGCTGCTCAGGGAACCGGCCCACAGTTTCACCACTGAAGCAATTGCGATGTTCTTCGGCAGATTAAGCCGTAATGCTGCCTGGATGCAGCGAATGTTGGATCTGTCAGACGAACAACGGTCGAAAGTTGAAAAGGTGAGCGAAAAATATCTGCGTTTTCAACAGGTGCTTTTTGCCCGATGGGCTATGGTTATGTATAATTTTGAAAAGCAATTATATGCCGACCCCGACCAGGACCTTAATACACTATGGTGGGATTTGGTTGAGAAATATCAATTCGTCAAACGGCCGCCGGGACCTGTTGATGCGGGTTGGGCATCCAAACTTCATTTCACCACTGCGCCATGCTATTATCATAACTATATGTTGGGTGAACTGTTAGCATCTCAACTGCATAACCATATTGTTCACAAAGTTTTAATGCTTAAATCGGATGAAGGTGTCAGTTATGTTGGCCAGAGAGAGGTGGGCAATTTTATACGCGAAAAGGTCTTGGGGCCTGGAGCCATCTATCACTGGAACGAGATGATCAGACGGGCAACCGGGGAGTCATTGACACCGAAATACTTTGTGAATCAGTTTATAAAATGAGAGAGTTGTGGCTTATTTAATTACCATATTTGTCTATTTATTTGCCCTGACCGGTATCGGAATCTATAAATCCCGTCAGGTCAAGACCCAGGCCGATTTCTCAGTGGCGGGCAGGACTCTTTCACCCTGGATTCTGGTATGTACGATGCTGGCCTGTTGGATCGGCACAGGTTCGATAGTTGGCAATGCCGGCAAAACCTACGAAACCGGACTCGCTGCCGTCATCCTGCCCATCGGCAGCGTCATTGGCATGATTCTCCTGACCCAAATCGCTGGCAGAGCACGCAACTACGAAGTATATTCGGTGCCTGAAATCATCGGAACGCGTTACGGCCAGGTCGCCCGCCTCTTAGCTGTGCTCGCCCTCGTGACCGCTTATATGGTGATCGTCAGCTACCAGTTCAATGCCGGCGGCATGGTCCTGGAAGTAATCCTGACCGATGAATCGGGCAATTCCCTTTTATCTGCCGGCACCGCCACAATCATCGCCGCGGTTTTCATCATCACCTATACCATACTGGCCGGGCTTATGAGTCTTGCTTATACGGACATAGTTACCGGCATCGTCATAACCGTGACGCTGATTATCGCCTTTCCGGTTCTGTGGTTCAGGGCCGGCGGATGGAGTGGTATGGAAGCTGCTTTTGCAGCTATGGGGGACAAACCTCACCACATGCAGTTCTGGGGCGTTTACAGCAAGACCGAGATAATCAATTATTGCTTGCCGGTATTTCTGCTTATCATGGGCGATGCTAATCAGTATCAGCGGTTCTTTGCCAGCAAGGATGCTAAGGGCGCCAAGAAAGCTGTTACCATCATGATCATTGCTGTATTGTTAATCGAGAGTCTAATTATTTTAGAGGCATGGATATGCTCCAGCATGATACCGGACGCCGAATATGGAAAGTACGTGCTCATCTACGCAGCCAAGCAATTTATGCCGATGTTTTTAGGTACCTTATTTATGATCACCGTCGTAGGCATTATTATCTCCACCGCTGATTCTTTTTTGTTAGTGCCGGCCACCTGTGTCATTCGTGATATATACTTGAACTATATTAATCCTAAAGCAAGTGAAAAGAGAGTCATTTTCCTCAGCAGAATTATGGTGTTGACCTTCGGCATAATCGCCTGGCTGGTTTCCCTCGCATTTGCTGAATCCACAACTGTTTTTGAAAAAGCACTCTATGCTTTTACGATTTACGGCTCTGCGATTACTCCCTGTTTGGTTACTGCGTTGTTCTGGAAGGGCGCCACCAAACAAGGCGCTATCGCCTCAATTGTTTCAGGAACAGCGACGGCTTTGGCCTGGGAAGAAATGAGCTTTATAAAAGACTCCCTGCCGGCTTATCTATCAGGCCTGGATGCAGTATTGCCGGCGATAACAATGTCAGTCGCTGCTCTGATATTGGTTAGTCTGGCAACTCAAAAAAAGCGAACGATACATAAGGACTTGTAAATAAATTATCTTCCATTTTTGGCTGGCTGCGGCTTCGGCTGGCGGTGTCAGCAAAACTCGGACTACCAATCAGTAGGCCTGCGTTTTGCTTCCTTGCCAGCCTTGTCCTCGCTCAACCAAAAACGAAACCTAATTTCTTTACCAGTCCTAAGGATTAGAGATGTTTGCTGCAAACGTCTATGTTGAAAGAAGAAGCCGCCTAAAAGAGCAGGTTCAATCCGGATTGATTCTTTTCTTAGGCAATGAAGAAAGCCCGATGAATTATCAGGACAATCAGTATTCTTTTCGGCAGGATAGCTCATTTCTCTACTTTTTCGGACTCGATTTTCCATCTCTGGCTGCAATTATCGATGTTAACCGGGACAAAGAAGTCATCTTTGGCGATGATTTGACGGTTGATGATATTATCTGGATGGGGCCGCAACCAGCTCTGAGTGAGCGATGTCAGGAAGCAGGTGTTCGCGAAAGCGCTCCACTTGATAAATTGCAGGTTGTATTAGAAAAAGCTGTTCAGCAAGGTAGAGAAATCCATTTTCTTCCCCAGTACAGAGCGAAAAATACTTTGAAAATAGAAAGATTATTGTCCGCTCGGGGACGCCTTACGGCGGGAACACATCCAACAGTAATCCAGGATTATGTCTCAGAAAGTTTAATAAGAGCCGTAGTGGCGCAAAGGTCTTTAAAAAGCAAGGAAGAAATCGAACAAATTGAAGCTGCTCTTGACGTTTCTTATGAAATGCAGACGATGGCGATGAAAATGTCAAGACCCGGTATGCTTGAAATGGAAGTTGTCGGAGCAATCGAGGGAATTGCCATATCGAGGGGATGTCGTCTTGCTTTTCCCACCATTTTCTCAATCCGCGGAGAGATACTTCATAACCACTATTATGGAAACGTAATGAAGCAAGGCGATATCGCAATAAATGATTCGGGCGCAGAAACCATTCTTGGCTATGCCAGTGACATTAGCAGGACAATTCCTGTGAGTGGAAGATTTTCACAAAGACAAAAGGAAATCTATGCTATTGTCCTGAACGCACAAGAAAGAGCGATTGAAACGGTAAAGCCGGGCGTTGAATTCAGAAACATCCATCACCTCGCCTGCAAAATTCTCGCCTCGGGCCTAAAGGAGCTCGGACTAATGAAAGGGAATATTGAAGAGGCTGTTAATGCAGGGGCACATACATTGTTCTTCCAATGCGGATTAGGGCATATGTTAGGGCTGGATGTGCATGATATGGAAGGGCTGGGGGAAGATTACGTCGGTTATACGGATACAATTAGACGGAATCCTGAGTTTGGCTGGAGGTCTTTGAGACTCGGCAGGGCGCTTGAGGCGGGTTTTGTAATAACAGTGGAACCGGGAGTTTATTTCATTCCCGAATTGATAAATAGATGGAAGGCCGAGAATAAAAACTCGCAATATATAAATTATAATATTGTCGAGAAATATAAAGCTTTTGGTGGTCTGCGAATAGAAGACGATGTTTTGGTGACAGCAAATGGACAACGTGTGTTAGGCAAGAAAATACCGAAAACCATAGATGAGGTTGAAGATATGTCAACCCGTTAACCATATCAGTACAACAAAATTCTTTGTCCGATAAGTAGCAGGCTCTTGGTATAAGGCCTAAGCCCATCAACAAAGTCAGTGCAATAAGTCATCCAATGGCAGGTACTGATACTGTTTAGGACCTGCTGGGTGCAGATGTTTGCAAATACCGGCCTTATCTAAGAAAGTACCTGCTCATTTTCACCGATACTTTACTGTGATTGTGTTTTCAACCAAATGGGGGTGCCCTTGCGGTAGATAAGGCACTAAAAGTACTACTGTTGAATGTCGCATACAGACCTTTTTAGGTTTTGCTTGGATAGATGATAGTATTAGCGGCTTCTTTCCAAAAGATGGTCAACGATTTACAGAAGACAAGGGGAAAAATTCACAATAAAACCTCCACTTAGCAAGAAAGAGGAAAAAAATGAATGAGAGGTAGAGAACAGTGGAAAAGAGAACTGTATTATTTGTGGACGATGACGAAATAGTCCTACAGTCCTTAGAAAGGGGCCTCCTAGATGAGTCATACAATAAACTTTTCGTCAAGAGCTGCAAAGAAGCACTTGAAATCCTCCAGCGAGAAGAAGTGCATGTAGTCGTAACCGATATGCGCATGCCTGAGATGACCGGGCTTGAGCTTCTTAGAATCGTCAGAAAAGAGCATCCCCACATCATCGGGATGATACTCTCGGGATATGAGCAGGACGCCGCGCTTAAGATGGCAGTTGAGCAAAGAGAGATTTTCAAGTTAATTACTAAGCCGTGGAAACTCGGGGATGCAGACTTCGAAATGCTTATCCGGCGGGCTATAAATCATTACAATCTCCAGAGCGAACGAGGAAGACCTGGCTGCAGAAAATTAAAGTAGTGTATAGCCAAACTGAGAGTAGATTGTGGACCCATGCGTCAACTGTTCCGACCGATGAGTACCTGCTATGAAATCCGCCCCAAGATGCGATCCAGAGAGTCCGACGTCTGGTAAATCAAGGCCTCCGGGTAGTGAGTATAGGGATGAAAATACTCAAAGGTGACGTATCCACGATACCCTACCTTATCTAATTCCTCCATTACTGCGGGCCAATTGGTAGTGCCGTCCAGCAGCGGGCGAAACGTTTCCAGTGAATAATCAGTGCCTTTCTTCGTGAATTCCTTGAAGTGTGTATTCTTAATGCGTTTACCCATTATCGGCACCCAGTGCTCAGGATGCTGAAATATCGAGATATTTCCCGTGTCGAAATGAATGTTCACGTATTCACTTTGGAACGAGTCGATAAAATCATTCATTTCCATGGGAGTCATGAGGTAGCCGTTGAAGAAAATGTTCTCGATGTTCAGGAAAACTTTTAGTCTTTCGGCCTGGCGGGCCAACATTCTGACGGCTTCTTTGGCGCGACGGTCACAGACGTCGTTAGGCACCGGCTCATAATCGTCTCGCCAAGGGATATCAACCGCACCCGGCACCAGCAGCACGTTCTTCACCCCGAGGTCGTGAGCAGCATGCGCGATTTTTCCAGCCAGCTCGATGCCTTTCGCGCGTTTGTCCGGATCGTTGGTAGTTAAAGGATAAGGCCAGAAAAGAAAGGAGCAAAGCCCGCTAATCTGGATGCCGATTTTGTCGGCCAAGCGTCGAATGTCATGGTAGTCCTTCGTCCCTGACTTGGGCGAAAGGTCGGTCTCCAAGTCGTAGTTCAATTCGATGCCATCAAATCCGGCGTCCTTCGCTAACTGAAGGCATTCCTTCAAATTCATTCGTTGGGGATAAGGAAACGCCCACTGGTTGATGGATTTCTTCATGGCATAGCGTTTGGGCGAACCCTTTCGAGAATCGGGCCTGCGTTTTGTCGTCTTTGCCTGAGCTGGGCTCCAAAACGCCGCCGCGCCAGCAGAAGCCAGCACTGCTTTGAGTGCATTGCGACGAGTCAGACAATTGTGTCCCGGGGGCAAGATGCCGGCTTGCGAATTTTTTGTGTGGTAACCTTTTGGCAAATGTTCCGAAGAGGTAGAATCTTTCATAACGCAAATGATATCAGGTTCTGGATGTCTTATCTGAAATTCCCATTTAGGGCCGATCAGCTACGCTGCTGAGCCTTATGTCCACTAAAATATCAAGTCTCTCCTGAAAATGCAAGCGTTCTGTCCGATTTTCGGTAGTTTATCGAGCAAAAAAGCGCAGAAACACGAATTTGGTGGCTGATTAGCAATCTCAAGACGTACCTCCACTGTACACAGGAGGGTACGAAGGTTTGTTAGAAGATTTCCTGTGGTATTAATGGTACCAAGATAGTAAAATTAGTTACATGAAGCAAGTTCACATAAGTCCTTCAGTGACAGGCAGGATGGAGTGTTTGGGGGAGACAGCTATGCGAGCCGAGCTGATGGCCCTGCTTTCTCTCGTGTTGCTGCTGGCGACGGCCGCGAGCGGTGCGATAGCTGGCAATCCCAGCCGGGCCGCCCCAAGACCTTACCGGGTGCTGGTGGTCATCGGCGAGCAGTGGGACGACCCAGGTAGTTACAGCATCGACGGGCAAACGAGATTCGGCGGTCGAACGCGAGAGTCGGACACAGACTTCCGTGACGTAATCACCATGCTTAAGATCTGGGGCATTCCGTTCGACATCCTGCGTCTCGACCAGCAGCGGCTTCAGATCAACCGGTTCCTGAACGGCATCGCGGAGCCGAATTACGGCTGCCTGATATGGATGGCCGATCCGGACCAGCTTGAAGGATTCTCCGCCAACTATGAAACCGTGCGCCGCGCCGTTGAAGAGTATGGAATGAGCTTAATAGTCCTGTTTGACAATGTCGCGGCTCCAGAATTGTCTGACCTTCTGGGCGTTGACTATCAGGGCGTTTCAGACCGACCGCCGAAGAGCGCAAACGCCGCGTTGACGATATCCGGGGAGCACTTCATCACTACCGGCGCAGTCGGAACGGTTGTGCAGGCCGAGACGCAGTCCGAGTTGCGGATTGTCCGCTGCACGGCGCTTCCTGTCACAGTGGTGCTCGGCACAATAGGAGAATACCCACAGCTGGTGGTGCGGGACATAAGCGACGAAACGAAGGCCGTCTGGATCGGTGGCGGCCGCAACTGGTTTGGCAAGTCTCCGGTGATGAGGCATCTTTTCAGAAGAGCGTTGGTTTACAGCATCGGGTATGGTCTGTTCAACGATAACTTCGAGAACGCTTTCATCTTCATCATGGATGACATGGGGGCCTCGGAACATGCCTATAGTCTGAGGTGGCACTATCCGACGCCGTGCAAAGAGGACATCATCAAGTACCTGGTTGAGCCTCTGGAGGAGTATGGTTTCGTGATGGTCCAGAACGTCACACCCGGCTATGCCAACCCGGTGACGCGCATGGTCGAAAATCCTTGGGCCATTGATAAGTTCACTGATCCGTTTGGCAACGTGCAGGACTACGGTTCCACCAAGGAAGGACTTGACGAAGGTCTCCGGCGCGGTGTGTTCGAGATTCAAGCTCATCGGGTGTGGACACACATGACCTGGGACCTGGATTCACCGCCCGGGCCGTGGTGGGATGCGCCTATCGTTGGAGAGAGGGCACACTCAGACTGGTACCAGGAAACCTATGACGAGCGCCGCGATAGACCCGTACCCTCGAACGATATGCTTTTCCTCTACAAGGTCGGGCTCAATGCGATCGAGAGACAGTTCGGCGTGACTCCGCTTGCAGTGACTATCCGCCCCGGCACAAGCCTCGAGCATGATAACGGGCGTCTGGCAGCGATCGCCGGCTACGGCGTTGGTCGATGGCACTATGTCGACACCGACTACACCATCCAGTTCAGTATCCGTCAGATGTGTCCGGAACAGTTCACTTGTCACGATTTGGATTTGGTCGAAAGGACAGACTCAGAAATCACCAGCCCTATAAAGAACATCCGGCAGGTACCAACGGCGGCCTTGCTTGCGGCGAAGGTAGTCGGAGAACGGCGCATCGACCTGAGAACCAGGGCTTGGATCGAGACCAACAAAGACAAGCGGTGGATGGGCTTTAACGAGTACTGCGCCTACCTCCATAGTCGGGTCGAAGTCGTTCCGGCCAGCGGGCTTCATCCCGCCCCTGCCTCAGAGGGTGGGCTTCATCCCGATCCCTGCCTCAGGGGCGGGATTCACGTACGGTTCGATTACGACCCTCACTACTGCCGCCATTTTGCCAGGAATCCTTCCAGGTGGACGTTAGAGCTCTCCGACCGCTACCTGAAGAAGCTCGGCACGAATGTCTATCTTTCCCTCGACGGCAAAACGGAACGGCGGTCTCTCTCTGAACGACAGACCATTATGATTCCGCCGGGCGTGGGGACTCGGAGCGCACATCTTCGACCAGAGTAGCTTCCTCCTCCCCGATATAGAACAACCGGCCTGCTCCGGCATAACTTCGCCGGGCCGAGTTGGCAAGTCAACAAATGTGGAGATTCAGTTCAGACGTCCGCTGAAAAAGCTAAGAGTTCGTCTTCAGGACAAGCGGGCAATAACTTTTTTAAGTGTGTCACTATGTATGATTTCTTTGCTATCAGCAAAGATTCTCAGCCCGCTTCCTTTGCCA
>Ga0209979_1003708_pt1 | contig 13299 bp, 12 predicted proteins | sample AnhtaG_FD_183114 | JGI IMG/M metagenome (GOLD analysis project Ga0209979, IMG submission 183114) | Deep subsurface microbial communities from Anholt, Denmark to uncover new lineages of life (NeLLi) - Anholt_01485 metaG (SPAdes) (version 2) | ecosystem: Environmental > Aquatic > Marine > Oceanic...
CGCGGATAGAAGGTTTCCTGTTTGTTTATTTCATTGCATTGTTAGTTCAAGCACTTATCGAACGGGAGATACGGATGAATATGAAGGAAAAAGGTATCCATAGTCTTCCAATTTATTTCGAAGATCGTGAATGCATTTCCCCGACTACGGATAAGATTCTATCTCATTTCAATAACATTGAACTTCATCGATTGTGGTCGGAAAATTCTCTGGTTGAAACATTTAGGACACCATTATCAAATAAACAAAAAGAACTATTGGAACTGGCAGGTGTCCCCCTTGAATTATATACGGAATTAGGATAAAATGAATGTTGGTTAAATTCAATTTTTAGCAAATCTGAAACTGCGGAAAATAGGATGATAGTGGTGAGGCGGTGGATTATTAAAATACTATATTATACAAACCCCCCATATTGCAACTCGGGATATGGAAGATGTTGTAGATGGATAAGCAATTTCTTGAAAGACGGTGGTCATGAAGTAGGGATAGCACCAAACGTGGCATTTGGTCCTGGCAGAATTGATATCGGTGGGAGTATAAAATATAAGATATGAACAGAAACCTTTATGTTTAATAATTTTATTCCCACCCCCATGCAATTGGAACTGGATGACATTCAAAAGATGATAAAAAAGAATGTTAGGGAATTTGCTGAGAAAGAGATAGCACCAGTCGCTGCAGAGCTTGATCAGAAAGAGGAATACCCTACTAAAATCCTTGAGAAAATGGCGAAACTTGGTTTTCTTGGGGTTATCATTCCACAAGAATATGGAGGAGCAGGTCTCGATACAATTAGCTACGCGATTATCGTTGAGGAGATATCACGGAAATGTGCATCAACAGGAGTAATAACCTCTGTGCATAACTCTCTTGTTGCGTATCCTATAATGAAATATGGTACTGAAGAGCAGAAAAAGAAATATTTGCCAATTCTTGCTAAAGGAGAAGAAATCGGTGCTTTTGCTGCTACCGAACCCTCTGCTGGTTCTGATCTTGGAGCAATGAAAACAACTGCTGTTCTTAAGAGTGACAAATACATTATCAACGGCGATAAAACCTTTATTACAAGCGGATCTGAAGCAGGCATTATCATTATTTTCGCAGTCACTGATAAAAATGCAGGGTCAAAAGGAATAAGTGCTTTTATTGTTGAAAACACGATGAAAGGCTATAAAGTTGGAAGTATCTTTGAAAAACTAGGTATTAACGCTTCACAAACTTCTGAACTTCTCTTTGAAAACATGGAGGTACCAAAAGAAAATCTTCTCGGTAAAGAAGGCGATGGATTCAAAATTGCACTTGCTACTCTTGATGGTGGAAGAATCGGTATTGCCGCGCAAGCCGTCGGAATTGCTCAAGCTGCACTTGATGAAAGCATTGAATATTCAAAACAACGGGAGCAATTTGGACGACCAATTGCAAAATTCCAAGCCATTCAATGGATGATTGCTGATATGGCTACACGTATTGAAGCAGCACGATATCTTGTGTACAATGCAGCATATGTAAAAGATAAAGGTGAACGATTTAGCAAAGAAGCAGCAATGGCAAAACTCTTTGCTTCCGAGACTGCCATGGAGGCTGTAATAAAAGCAGTACAAATCCATGGAGGATATGGATATACTAAGGAATATACAGTTGAACGGCTGTTTAGAGACGCAAAAATTACAGAGATCTATGAAGGTACTTCAGAAGTGCAACGAATGGTTATCGCAAATAGTCTTCTTAGGTAACTATGTATTGGGTGAATTGTGATGGGGGAGCTCGATTACAAAAAAGAGTGGAGTAGTTGGAAGTGGGATATCCCCAACGAGTATAATATAGGATATGACGTTGTCGACAAACATACCGAAACCGATAAGAAAAACAAGATTGCATTATATTGGGAGAATGCAGAGGGAGAAACTGATAAATTTACGTTTTTGGAGATGAAACATCTTTCCAATAAGTTTGGAAATGCCCTCAAAAAAATTGGTTTTAAAAAAGGAGATAAATTTCTCATACGGCTTCCAAACCTTCCTCAGTTTCAGATATCATTTCTCGGTGGTGTGAAAATTGGAGTAATTCCCATTCCATCAAGTGTGATGTTTCGAGCACATGAGATAGAATACCGGATTAATGATAGTGGCTCTAAGGCTATCATCACAACATCACGGTATGTTGATGAGGTTAACAAAATCAAAGATAACTGCCCAATGTTGAAACATATCATAATCGTAGATGAAGCCTATGACGATCAGCTTTCCTATGATGAACTCATGAAAAATTCCTCTCAGAATTTAGAGATAGAGCCTACAAAGAAAGATGATATGGCGTTTTTCTGCTATACATCTGGCACAACAGGAGAGCCAAAAGGAACAGTACATCTGCATCGTTGGGTTCCAGGAAATGATCCTAGTGTTCTGTTTTGGCAGCAGGGAAAAGAAAACGATATCATTACTCATACCGGGGATTTAAATTGGATTTTCCCTCTTGGAAATGGGTTTCTTTATCCCTGGCGATGGGGTATTTCAACATTTATTTATGACGGAAAGTTTAATGCAAAGCGTTGGTTTGAGCTTCTAGAAAAATATGAGATTACAAATCTTGCCTCGGTTCCTACTGCGTATCGTCTATTTGTCGCGGTAAAAGACGCTGAGAAAAACTATGACCTTTCAAAGCTTTCGCATTGTATTTCAGCTGGTGAACCATTGAATCCTGAAGTAATTAAGGAATGGAAGAGACGTTTTGGTCTTGATATCTATGATGGAATCGGCATGACTGAAGTGATGGTATATCTTTCAAACATCAAGGGTATGAGGATTAAGCCAGGTTCCTGTGGTCGTCCTCAGCCTGGGAAGATATGTACAATCATTGACCCTGATGGCAAACTACTACCAACCGGTGAGCCAGGAATACTTGCTATTAAAAAGACAGATCCTGGACTATTTAAGGAGTATTGGAATAAACCAAAGAAGACCATTGAGAGTTTTAAGAATGGTTGGTTTCTCACAGGTGATGTCCTCTATCAAGATAAGGATGGGTATTTTTGGTTTAGCGGTCGAGATGATGACCTTATTATGGCAAGTGGATATCGTATTTCACCTTTTGAAGTGGAATCCGCGATTATCTCACATCCTGATGTTTTAGAGGCTGCGGTTGTTGCAAGTCCTGATGAAATCCGTGGTGTGATTGTCAAAGCATTTATTATTCTTCATGATAAAAAGAAGGCTTCTGACAAACTTATAAAGGATATCCAGGAGCATTGCAAAAAAGTTGCTGCTCCGTATAAATATCCACGGGAAATAGAATTTGTAGAAGAACTCCCGAAAACACAGAGTGGTAAAATTAAAAGAAAGGAGTTAAGAGAACTTGAAAAGAAAAAGAAAGGGGTGTTGAAATGAATATAATAGTTTGTGCAAAACAGGTTGTTGACGTATCAGAGATAAAAGTTGACCCAAATACCAATAAACCCATTCTTGCAGGTGTGCCACAAAAAATTAGTGACATCGATAAAAACGCTCTGGAAGAAGCAATCAAAATCAAAGAGAAACACGGCGGGAAAATAACTGCTCTTATCGTTGGTCCTGCTGATGCTAAAGAGAAAATAAAAGAGCTTCTTGCTATGGGTGCTGATGAGGGAATACTAATCGCTCAGCCGGAAAAACTTGATTATTATGTGTTATCAAATATTCTAGCAGCTGCCATCAAAAAGATAGGCGAGTATGACATCATTTTATGCGGGGAAGCATCCATTGATCTTTTCTCCGGACAAATCGGTCCACGAATAGCAGGTCTTCTTAATATCCCGCAAATTACGTATGCTCAAGACATTACAGCTGAAAAAGAGAAAGTTGTTTCTGAGAGAAACCTTGGCGATAAGGCAGTAACCATTGAATCCTCATTTCCTGTGATGATTACGGTGACAAAAGAAATCAATGAACCCCGGCTTCCCAGTCTCATGCAGATTCTTGCTGCTGCCAATAAACCAATCCATGATTGGTCTGCAGAAGACGTTGCCTCTGAAAAGCTTGAACCAAAGATTACAACTGTTGATATTAAAGGAGTATCTATGGAGCGGAAAAATGTAATTTATCAGAATGACATTGATGAATCAGTAGGTAAACTTGTTGATAGTCTTATAAAAGAAGGAGTGTTGAGGTGAGAGAGATGGTATTGGTTTATTCTGATGAAAAGAATCTGACGTTAGAATTACTCAATAAGGGCAGTGAACTTGCAAGAGAACTAAATAAATCGCTTACAGCAGTCATCATTGGAAAGGATGAGTTTTCCAAGGACTATATCGCCCATGGTGCAGATAAAGTAGTTATTGCAGAGACTGAACTTAATCAGTTTAAAGCTGAAGAGTATACAGACATTTTAGAAGGTATCATTAAGGAAACCGGATCTGAAACGATTCTTATCAGCTCAAACAAAAACGGAAAAGAGCTTGCCTCACGTCTCGCGGCAAAGTTTAAAGCGGGATGTATCACTGATTGTACAAACGTTTATCTAAAAGATAAGAAGCTTACTGCCGAACGAATAGTCTATAGTGGTAATGCAGTTGCAGTAGAACAATTCAACACTATCCCGCAGATTGTTACCGTTCCATCAAAGGTGTTTGATCCATTACCAAAAGATGAAAAACATAAAGGCGAAGTCATCAAAAAGAAAATCGATGTTCAGAAATCGTCTTCTAAAATCCTGAAAGTTCAGGAGATGAAAACCGAGGGTGTAAACGTTGAGGATGCTGAAATCATTGTTTCTTGTGGTCGAGGGCTTAAAAATAAGGAGGGTATAAAGCTGGTAAGTGAGCTTGCAGATGTACTGAAAGGAAGAACTGTTGGATGTTCTCGTCCGATTGCTGCTGATCTGAAATGGCTTTCTGAAGATCATTGGATAGGTCTTTCAGGCCATAAAGTGAAACCAAAACTGTACATTGCCGCAGGGATTTCCGGTCAGATACAACATATTGCTGGTATGCGTGATTCAGGTGTCATCGTCGCTATCAACAAAGACCCGGAAGCGTTGATCTTTAAATCTGCTGACTATGGTATTGTCGGTGATCTCTATGAGGTACTTCCTAAACTTACAAATGCAATAAAAACAAAAATGGGATAAACCTAGATTTACTCCTATTTTTTATTTTCCAACTGGCAGTTGATATGTATGAGCAGAGAAGAAGATGAAAAGATTATTTCAGATATTCCTAAAGATAAACTAGCTGATTTTATTTTCATGCATCTCCGAGATATGTGGGCTGTTGATGGATTGTACTATCTTGGTATCGAAGAAGCCTTTGGTACGGAGGCAGCAACCGAGATTGATAGAAAAGTCTGGGAGGTCATGGGAAATATCGAAGCACGAAGGATACGAAATCTTTTTGATATCACCGGTGACGATATTTCTTCTATGACTCAGGGACTTCGTCTTTCAGGGTGGGCGCTTGATCTTGAAGACAAAGAAATTGTCGTTGGCAAGGATCATGCGACTGTAAGAAACGTACGATGTCGGGTTCAGAACACACGGCTTAAAAAAGGCCTTCCTGAGTTTGGCTGTAAACCAGTACGGTTCGGTTTTTTGAAATCGTTTGCAAAAGAGTTTAACAAGGATATTGAAGTTATTTGTAAGGTATGTCCTCCTGATAAGCATCCTGATGATTTGTGGTGTGAATGGGAATTTAAAATGAGGGGCAAATAAACTATGAGGACATCTAAAGAATATAAAGAAAGTCTCAGGAAGATGAGGCCTAACATCTATAAATTTGGCAAGTTAATTGAAGATGTTACAACACATCCTGCGACAAAAAGAACGATTGCAGGTCATGCGCAGATATTTGAAGCAGCACGAAAACCTGAGTATAAAGATATTCTTACCACAAAATCATGTTTAACTGGTGAACAGGTGTCAAGGTATCTTTCTATAATGAGTAACGCTGAGGATATGACTGCAAACGTGCGTATGAAGCGTCTCATGTTTAATCTCACCGGCACGTGTACAGGAGGGAGATGCGCAGGGTTTAATGCAATTAATGCTATGTGGGCTGCAACCTATGATATGGATAAGAATCTGGGAACAAACTATTATAAAAGGATACAAAACTGGTTAAAAGATGCACAAAGACGTGATATCACCATTTCAGGGGCACTGACTGATCCGAAAGGTGACCGTTCAAAATCTCCATCTCAACAAAAAGATCCTGATATGAGTCTACATATAGTTGAGGAGCGAAAAGAGGGCATTGTCGTTCGTGGAGCAAAAGTAATGATCTGTGGTGTTGCTGCTGCAAACGAGATTTTTATTATGTCTGGTACTGGTTATAAAGAGCAGGATAAAGACTATGCTGTCTCTTTTGTCATACCAAGAGATATTGAAAATCTCACTATTGTTGAAACAAGACGTCCAAGTGATATGCGGGAACAAGAAGAGGGATTTGATATTCCTGTCGATATCGGTGGTATCACCCAGGCGTATCTTCTTTTTGAAGATGTATTTATCCCAAAGGATCGCGTGTTTATGTGTGGAGAGTTTTCTTATGCTTTTAAGGCAGTAATGAATTTCATCGCACCATACCGAGCGGCGATTGGTGGATGTGTCGCAGGTCAAGGAGACGTTATGATTGGTGCTGCAGCACTTATGGCACGGGCAAATGGTCTTTCTGAAAAGACATTTAAGGAAAAAATTACACAGATGATTATAAACAATGAAACCACCTTTGGTATGGGTGTCGCCGCAGGAGTTCTTGGTAAAAAACATCCTTCTGGTGTATGGATCCCGGATGCCTTGCTTTCAAATGTAAATAAGGTACATGTTGCAACACTTCCATATGATACTAAACGTTTAACTCAAGATATTGCAGGTGGTATTGCTGAAACCGGATGTCTGCCATCATTTCAGGACATTAATGATCCAAAATATGGAGAACTTCTAAAGAAATATCTCAAGGCAAATTGCTCTGGCGAGGCAAGGGCTAAATTAGCTAGGTTTATAGAATGGCTAACGATCGGTGCTGGTGTACCTGGCTGTATGCATGGTGGTGGTTCTCCAGATGGAGCAAAAATGATGATCAATGCAAAAACTGATATCAATCATTATATAAATCTTGCAAAACATCTTGCTGATATTAAAGAAGATATAGTAGTCGAGCCGAAAAAGAAATAATGCCATCATTTAACTTCAAAAACAATCCAATTGTTATTTTTTTATAATAATCTATTTCAACAATTTTCAAATATACCATATTGGAGACAAATGAAATTATCAAAAATACTGTTGGTCGAACCACCTAGAAACTACTGGTTTGTCATGGGCGAATATCTACCGCCGCCTACGTCTCTTCTAATCATTGCAGCATATCTAGAAAGAGAACTTTCAGATATAGAAGTAGAAGTACTTGACTGTCAAGGAGAACGAATAAGTTGGGATGGACTTGAAAAACATATAGAGTCAATGGATCCATCGATTGTTATAACTTCGGGGTTTACCTGTAATGCCTACACCTGTGCACGAGCAGTAGAGATTGCAAAGAAAGTTAACAAAGATATTGTAACCATTGTTGGCGGCATACATTTTTCATCTGTGCCAGAAGAATCCCTCATTGATTTTCCAGAAATAGATTATATTGTCAGAGGTGAAGGAGAATTAACCATTATAGAACTTATAAAAGTATTGAGAAGTGAAAAAGATGTTAGACAGGTCAAAGGCATTTCATATAAACATAAAGGAAAAATCATCCACACCCCTTCTCGTCCTCTTATAAAAAACCTTGATATCCTACCGTATCCTGCTTATCATCTCGTCGAAAAACATCTCAGCAAATATCATTTCAGTATGATGGCTGGAAAAAACACGAGATATATGGTTCTAGAAGGTGCAAGAGGATGCGAGTATAGATGTACTTTTTGTACACAATGGAAACACTGGAATGGAATGTGGAGAACCAAATCGATAAAAAGAATAGCAGATGAAATAGAATTTTTAAACGAAACATATGGTGGAGTTTTCCTTTGGTTTACTGATGATCATTTCAAATTTAGTGCACGGGGAAAATCGCTATACAAAGAACTCAAACATCGAAGATGCAAAGATGACATCATGCTGTTTTTACAGGCAAGAACCGATGATGTTGCAAAACACCCAGATCTTGTATCAAAACTACGAGAAGTAGGTACACACTGGATCATGTGTGGCGTTGAAAACAATGCAGAAGCAACACTAAAGGAATTCAAAAAAGGGACCAAAAACCAAGATGCTTATTCAGCAATGAAAATCCTTAGAGATAACGACGTTTTTTCACATGCTATGTTTGTCACCGGCACTAGAAGAGATACTCACGAATCAATTGAACAGTTAAGACAATTTTCAATTGATTTGGAACCGGACTTTGCTATCTATACGGCCCTTACACCATTTCCTGGCACAATATATTTTGAAACTGCGAAAAAAAACGGATGGATAGAAGATACAAATTACACAAATTATGACATGGCCCATGCAATTATGCCCACAGAGACACTTAAAAGAGAGGAAGTTCAAGAGGAGCTTTGGAGATGTTATCAAACATTTTATGGATCATATGTAAGAAACATAGCTGGAATGTTTTCAAGAAATAAGCTTAAAAAAACATTATATCGCCATATGGCTGGACAGCATGTATTAACAAAATTTAGGAGATTAATTTGAAACACGCATATAATGTTCTTTACTATCTTATACTTTCAATTTCAGCAGCATTCATGTTACTACTAATAGCTTATATTGATTACTCAGATACAAATACAATTCATAATTATAGTCAGGAAATTGTTGTAGGTTTTTTTATTCTTAGTTGCATACTTGGTATATCCCTTGCCATACGCCCTAGATGGTATAAAAAAATTATAAAAAGAAAAGACAATAACAAAATAATAAAACAGACACAAAAAATAAGAAGGAAACGAAAAGGTCATCATCCAGATTGTAATCAATTCAAGAATCATGTCGTAAAAATAAAAAATAAGTCATTCTGCTCAGGTTGTCTTGGTCTAGCACTCGGTTCTGCAATTTCAATTATATTAATAATCCTTTATTATACTCTTACACTACAACAACGTTCAACTACATTTTATCTTTTTATCTATCTAGGTTTAATTATTATCTGTTTTTCCTATATTGAAATAATGATTCTAAAAAGAAATGTGATTGTTCATATTATTTCAAATATTCTACTAGTAGTAAGTTTCTTTCTCATCACAATAAGTGTCTTTGAGCTAACTAAAAATTTAGTAATTGGTATGATTAGCATATTACTATCATACCTCTGGTTAACCACAAGAGTACAAATTTCAATATCACGGCACATTTTAATTTGCAACAATTGTAGCAAGACTTGTAAGATGTATTAAGTGTCTATTTTTTTATAACTATACGTATACCTGTGATAATAAATGCTATTGCAACGATTATGCCGATGACCAACCAAAAGTCTAATCCAACAAGCCACGAAGGTAAATTATCTGCAAATTCTGTTCTTGGTATGATAAGTGCAAAGATAATCCACAGACCAATAATAATTACAACTGCTCCCCAGAAATATTTAGATATTGGACTTTTTTCTCCCATCGCACATTCTTCTTCACAACGATCGTCATGAGATTTTTTATGATCTTTTATTGTATCTTTCAAAGCAGCACCACATTTAGCACAAAACTCTGCATCATCTTCATTTTTCTTTCCACATTTTGAACAATAAACCATTTTTTCTTTCTCCCTCAATTATAGGCTAGTATATAATTCATTCTTTATAAATTCTTTTTTTTACAAATGTAAATCGAAGTCTACCTATAGTATTTATCTAAAGACAAATTTTCCTGTGGAATAATCTGCATCGTTACTTTTATAAGCGCAAATCACATGATAATTATGTAGGTGATCTCACATATTGTAGGGGGCACAAACATGGAAAATAAATATGGTGTTTATCTAGTTTTTTGATAATTAAATACTTTTATATACTCTTGACACATTACATTTTTTGTGTTGCGAAATGAACAATGGAGAAAATATAAATAAATATCTTGATTTTAAGCAGACGACCAACAGCAGTAGAAAAGGAGTCATATCAAAGGGGACTCTAAAATTATACCGAATGAACCTACAGTATTTGGAAAATGCTCTAGGAAATAAATCTTTCAAAGACGCTACAGAAGATGACATACTGGAAACAATCAAAAATAAAAGCCCTGCAACAAAAAACAATAGACTTATTGTATACAGAGATTTCTACCGATGGCTTCTGAACATCGATGAGCAAGAGCCACTACCTCATTTTTTGAAGAGATTGAAATTAGTCAAGATCACTAAAGATGACATAGAATACAGACAGAAAATAATAAGTGAAGTGGAATACAATAAATTATTGAATTTTGCTTTTAATCCATTGCATAAGGCAATAATTGAAACATTATGGATTACAGGAGGTCGTAAAGGCGCTATACAATCAATTAAATCAGATGGTGTTTTGTATGATGGGGAGTACACTCGGATTATCCTATGGACATCTAAAACAGAAACAAGAGAAGTGATATACCCAGACAGGGCGGATCATCTCTTACTGTGGGTTGAATCATTGCAACCGTTCAAAGAAAAAAAAGGAAAACCACTTTTTGCAGTCAAAAAGAAAAATGTTGACGGAGAAGAGTACAAACAAATCAACGACCAATTTACTTATGTAATTCTTCAAAGGATCGCTAAAAAAGCAGGGATTAAAAGGAAGATAAGACCTCACGATTTCAGACATACAAGGTGTACTCAAATGTTAAAAGATGGTGTGCCAGAAACTCATGTTAAGACTCTTTTAGGATTTACAAAGAATACTGATATGCTTAGAATTTATGACCATAATAGACTAAAGGACTATGAAGAATGGATGAAAGAGCATAAGACCGAAGCAAAACCAACATATCAATTACTAGAAAAACAGAAAAAAACACTTGAAGAAAAACACGGGAAAGAGATAGACAATCTCAAAGAACAAGTTGAATTAATGAACAAAGCACTAAAAGAGATAACTGACGGAATAGGTAAACAACTAGAAGAAGAAAAAGAACGCAAAGAAGCATATCAAGAATATCAAATAACCGCTAACAAGTCTGAAAAAAGACCATTACCAGATCAAATCAAAAAAGAAATCGAAGATGCTGGTAGTTTAAAGAATTGGTCAAAGAAGAAAATGGCTGAGCAAAAGCAACAATAAAAAGACGAGCGATGGATAGGGCAGAATCAAGAACTATACGGGGCAACACCTGAGGTCCATTGGGCTCTACACACTCTTTTCTTATTTTCTCAGTATATGCGTGGGTTTAGCCATAGAGAAACACAAAAACTTTTGAGATAGGTAGAATACATTAGGAAAAGCTAAAACCCTTTAGAACCCATAAAAACCCTTATTTTGCTAAGTATCTTTTAAGTTTACTCATTTCTCGGACAGCTCTTCTTCGGTCTGTGCCTTTGCATTTTCTATTTCTTGAGTTAAATCCTTCATTTCTACAGTTTCAGTTAATTCAAATTCCAAATCTCTAACATCAGTTTCAATAATTTTAGACATTGCTCCTTTGAATCTACTTGAAAAAGAGTCTCTTACCTTACCGATGTTTAAATCCCTCTTTTTAGCTGCCTTCTCTAAAAAAATCTCTCCTTTGAATGCTGGTGCTGGATGTTCGAAACAGCTGATGTTTTCTTCCAACAATTTGCTTGGGTTTATAAGTAAAGTTGAAACATGCGGACGGGTCTCTTCTTTGTTCTCCAACCCTATAATTTCATTGTGATTTCTAAAAAAGTAGGGGCAAATTGGTTTGTGACATCCTTTCTTCAATGTCTGCTCGCAAACTTTGTTCAACTGGATTAAATACCGCAGAATGGTCTTCTTTGAATTCATCATACTTTTCCGTTCTGAAACGATAGTCATCATCTGCTTCTTCGAGCTTCTCATATCGTTCCCTTTCTATTTCTTCTATATCTTTATCGAGATCTATACATTCCTCATCAATTTTGTCTGTAAGTCTGTTTCTTAACTGTTCCATTTCTCTCATAGGTTTCCTGTATTCATCTCTTAACTTTTGAATTTCTTCTTCTAGTAAGTTTCCTAAATTGTCAATTTGTTGCTGCCATTCATGACTCTCGTTAAACAACTCTGGGACACGTTCATACTTTTCATCCTCTTTTTCCTTAACTTTATTATCACGTGCATCATAGATATCACTCCTTTCGCTCTCTCTGATGTCCTCTATCTCTTCTTTCCATTCTTCTGTATCTTTGAGAAATTCTTCTATCAGTGGGTCTATAAGCAGTCTCTTCCATTTATTATATACTTCTTCGCTAACTTCCTTCCTAATCTCCTCAAATATCCTCATTATCTCAGGTATCATTATCTTTGATTCGTCGTTTGTGCTTCTTATGATTTCTAATAATTTGTTTATGAGTTCTTGTTCTATTAACTTAACAGAAAAAACATCCATTTCTAATATTGCTCTAACCCACTTTTTATCTTCCACACTGTCAGTTTCAATTTCATTACCTTTATCATCAAGCTTTACAACTTTTCCTACCCAACTATCGGCTTTAGGAATATATATTCCACCGTCTGCTCTTTCACAAAAACGATGCCAAATAGTATCATTTTTCTTTCTTCTTGCTATAGCTTTATTCCTTTCTTTTTTATCGTCTATATTTTCAGGATTTATATTTTCATCAAAAGGAATTGCCTGTGTTTCTATCAGTTTATCTCTAAGTTGGTCTTTTCTAACAAATAATCTATGGACATCAACTCTACCTGTTCCACCGTAACCTCTGATTGCAGCTTCAAATTGTTTTCTAAAAGCGTCCTCGATATTGTAACCAGATGGGTCATAGTCAGTAGCAGTACATAAGTAAAAAGTTTGGTTTAAATCAACATTTAATTGTTTCAATTCGTAGACAAATCTCCAAGTTACTGCTCTACTAGGTTGACCACCAGCAGACATTAGCGTGCAATTAAACAATCTTGGCAACCAGTTAAAAGCTTCAAAAAAATCCATTTTTTCTATACCAATAAGCATATTGTTAAAAGGACTATCTTTGCAAATACTTATTCTACCTGATTCCTTACCATAGCTTGTTGCAAAACAGCAATCTTAGCATCAAAATCTAATTTTCTCTGCTAATCTTTCACTTGATAATCGGAAAAATCGAAAAGACTCAATGATTTAAGTAGATAAAACCCAATCTTCTACAAATAAAATCAGCTCGAATTAGAGCCTTTCGGCTAACAAAATCTACCAGAATAGAAAACAAAATCGCCTT
>Ga0209979_1003710_pt1 | contig 13295 bp, 17 predicted proteins | sample AnhtaG_FD_183114 | JGI IMG/M metagenome (GOLD analysis project Ga0209979, IMG submission 183114) | Deep subsurface microbial communities from Anholt, Denmark to uncover new lineages of life (NeLLi) - Anholt_01485 metaG (SPAdes) (version 2) | ecosystem: Environmental > Aquatic > Marine > Oceanic...
GAGTTTGTGCAAAGGCTGGTGCAAAACAGGGAATAACTAATAACAGGAAAAAGAGTGTAAAAAGCTTACTTTTCAAAAACATCTTGCACCTCTTGAATTATATGTGAAAAACCATGCTTTTATTCCCAAAATTGTCTAACAAAATCTTCATTGGGAAACCTCTTTGAAATTAATATAAGGTGTTTTTTAATTTTGGCAAGTTTTTTTTAAATAATAGCGAATACCGGATGAAATGTAGGGAAAAGACTTGTCCCCTCTCGTCTTTTTCTGATAATTTGGGTGAAAATACAAGGGGAATTCATGAGTTGCCCCTAGGCGTCCCCACCCTCTCCTAAGAGGAGAGGGAATTGACCTTCCTGTGATTACGAGGAGTCCATCTGGACGACGAAGCAATCTCAGGGAAAATGTAGGGACAGAACAATGTTCTGTCCCTACAATGCTTTATTAATTTTCCTTGACAAGCAGTTTTTATTTTCTACTTTATTTTTAAAATTTTTCAGGTCCGAATGGATCCATCCTGGAGAGGGAGATGCTGAAGGGTAAGACCCTGTATTTTATTTTTATTCTCGTTTTGATCTTCAGTTTTAACTCCTCAGCTTTTGCCACAGAAGAAGTCAGGTGGTTTGATCCACAGAAAACAAACCTTTTGATCGGGATAATGGTTGTCCTTATCTTTGTTTTCGGATTTATCTTTTATGGCAAGAAAAAGGGGGGATTGAAAATCCGCTCTATCCCTGGTTTGGAGGCTTTGGATGAGGCAGTTGGCCGGGCAACTGAGATGGGTAAGCCCATCCTTTTCTCTTCTGGTCTGGGTAAGATGGAGAGGGTGGCAACTATGGCTTCGATGAATATCTTAGGGAGTATTGCAGAAAAAGTAGCTGAATATAATACTCCACTTTTAATCCCTAACTATGACCCGGTGGTGACAACTGTTGCCCAGGAGGTGGTTAAAGAAAGCTTCACCCGGGCAGGACATCCGGAGAGCTTCAAAAAGGAAGATATCTTTTTTGTAACTCAGAGCCAGTTCGGATATGTGGCGGCTGTGGATGGGATAATGTTGAGAGAAAGACCGGCTACCAATCTTTTCTTAGGGACCTTTGAAGCAGAATCTTTGATCTTGGCTGAGACCGGAAACTCCATTGGCGCCCTGCAGATCGCTGGCACAGATTCCACTATTCAGCTTTCCTTTTTCATGGTTGCCTGTGACTATACCTTGATCGGAGAAGAGCTTTTTGCGGCAAGCGGATATTTAACCAAAGACCCTTTGGTCTTAGGAAGCATTAAAGGGCAGGACTTTTTGAAATTGATTATCGCTTTATTCATAATCAGCGGTGGCATTTTATCCACCTTAGGTTACAGTTTCTTAGTTAACTTCTTAGGAAAAGGTTAAGAAGATGAGCAGGCAGATACCGATATGGGTATGTTTTGGTTTTGGGGTATTTATGCTCGCTCAGTTCTTTGTGCCTCACCCCCTTTTTACCAAAGGTTATCAAAATATCCTGGACTGGATGCAGATAATCTATGTTTTTGCACTTTTAGTAGGGGCTTTCAGCTTCTTTCTACTTCATCTGGAGAAAATATCTAAAAAGCAAAAAAGTTGGGGTTATAATTTAGTTGCTATAGCCGGACTTGTGATTATGGTTTTTTTGGGATTCTATAAAGGTATCCAGAAGGGTTCACCATTTTTATGGGTTTTCGATAATCTTCAGGTTCCGATGCAATCAACTATGTTTTCCCTTTTAGCCTTTTTTGTAGCCTCAGCCGCCTATCGAGGTTTCAGAGCTAGAAATATACAGGCCTTAGTGCTTCTTTTAGCCGGGCTTTTGGTTATCTTGGGCCGGGTTCCCTTAGGAGAGATGCTTCATTCATCCATTCCAGATGCTGCCACCTGGGTTTTGAATGTTCCAAGCATGGCGGCAAGAAGAGGGATTTTGATCGGTATAGGACTGGGGACTATCGCCACAGCTTTGAGGATAATTGTGGGCATTGAGAGAACTTATTTGGGGAAAGGGTAGTAGACACTCCAAAACCGCGTAGCCGAGCCTTCAGGGGGCTCGGCAGCAGAGGTCTAATCCGCCTTAGGCGGACTGCTACGCGAACTTTAAGGGTAATTGTGGAGATTTTGAGAACCTGTTTGGGGAAAGGGTAGTTTTGAGCAGGTAGCTTGGAGCTCGTAGCGACAGGGCCTGTCTCTGTCTGAGTAGCCGGTAGGTCAGATATTCCTGTCTGACCATAAAGAACAGACAAGGATGTCTGTTCCACCGAGTTAGGATTTTTTCATGTGTCTGCCATGTCTCATAGCTTGACGGCAGATAAAATGTAGCGTCAGGTCTCCTGACCTGACGGTAGAACTACCGAAGAAGTAGATAACAAACCAAAGAAAAAAGAGTAAAAATGAAATTAAATCTGGATCGCAGAACAATATTTATCCTGATAGCAATAGCTGTAGTTCTGCCTTTGATCTTTAAATTAGGCCTGCCGAATAAGGTGACTCCAGAGGTAAAAAATTTTTTTGAAAAGATAGAGAGCATAGAAGATAGTTCTGTGGTTTTAATCTCCTTTGATTTTGAAGCCTCATCTTTTCCAGAAATCCAGCCTTTAGCCAACTCTATTCTGCAACACTTATTTGCTAAAAATCTGAAAGTTATAGGTATCTCCCTTTTAGCTGAAGGGACTGCCTTAGGGGAAAAGGTTTTAATGGAAAACGCCTTAGAATATAATAAAAGGTATGGAAAAGATTTTGTTTTCTTGGGATTCAGGCCTCAGATCACTGCCACTATTTTGGGTTTGGGTGAGGATTTTTATAAGGTCTTCCCGGAGGATTATTACGGAAACTCAACATTGAGTTTGGAATTGACAAGAAATATAAAAGATTATAAGGACATAACCCTTTTGGTCTCAGTAGCAGATGGGGATCTGCCTTTGTACTGGGTGAATTTTGCTGTGGCAAGGTATGAAAAAGATTTAGCGGTTTTATCAACTGCGGTTATGGCGACCAGCTTCTATCCTTTTTTGAACTCCGGGCAGATTAAGGGTTTGGTTAGTGGGCTTAAAGGTGCAGCCGAATATGAGATTTTGCTGGGTAAACCAGGAATGGGAGCAAAGGGTATGGATGCTCAATCCATGGCTCATCTTCTGATTATCCTTCTGGTGATTTTAGGGAATATAGGTTACTGGATGGAGAGAAGGAAAAAATAGCTTGGAGCATGTAGCAAGTAGCGAAAAGATTATGGAGTGCATCGTCCGTGACGATGCAGCATTGACATGGTCAATGCACTCCAAAATAACAAAGATGCAAAGAAGTTGTAGGGACAGAACACTGTTTTCACGTGACCGTCGGGTCCCCTGACCCGACGGAGAAAACTGAAACGAGGTTTATTTGCCAGGTCTGGGGACCTGGCAAGCACTGAAATTCCGTGCGGGGATTCCCCCGAACGGGTCTTGATGACAATTCCCGCACGAACGAAAGAAAGGCAACGGAGAAAATTTGTGGATTTGGGAACTTTAATTGCGGCTATTTTAACTTTATTTATCTTTTCCTTTCTGTATAAGGATAACCCTTTTTATAAATTCGCGGAGTATCTTTTGGTCGGTATCTCCATAGGTTATCTCATTGTTATCTCCATTAAGAGCATAGTCCTGCCCAAGCTTTACTATCCTATTTTCAGAGAAGGAGATTTTTTATACCTTATCCCCGCAGTCCTGGGAATATTTATGTTTCTTCGGTTTTTCCCTAAGCTTTCCTGGCTTTCCAGGATTTCCATGGCTTTGATAATCGGAGCCGGGGCCGGAGTCTCCATCCCGGCAGTGATGCAGGCACAGATTTTTGCACAGATGAGAGCATCTATGGGCTCATTTTCTTCAGTCGATAACCTCATCATTTCCCTGGCGGTAGTTACTACTTTAAGCTATTTTTTCTTCTCCCGTGAACACAAAGGTTTTTTAGGTGGCTCTGCCAAAATAGGGGTCATTTTTATGATGGTTTTCTTCGGAGCCACCTTCGGCTATACAGTAATGTCCAGAATCACCTTACTTATCGGCAGAGCCCAATTTCTACTTGGAGATTTTTTGGGGGTTATAAGATGAAAAAAAATTGTTGCAGGAAGAAAGGGAGAAGGTTAAATTTGGACATGCGAATTAAATTAATTAAAGATATAAGTTCTATATCGGAGTTAACTATGAAGAAAGGAGACACGATATGAATGAGATGGAACTAGATAAACTAAGGCTTTTTGAGAATAAGCTGGAGCACGAAACAACCTTACATTGGCAAAGAAATAACTACTTTCTAGTAACAATGAGTCTATTCTTATTATCAATAAGTCAATTTAGTGTTCGTATGGTAAGTATTTTTATTGGTTTTCTTGGCTTAGCAATATCTATTGTATGGCTTTTAGTTAACCAGAGGAGCAGTGGTTATATTGGATATTATAAGCAGGAGATTCAAAAATTTAATAAAGAAGCCGACCTTTATCCAAAGAATATAAGAGGATTCCAAATAAGACATCTAGCATACTTCTTACCAATAGCTTTTATTATTGTATGGGTTATGTTAGTAAGTCTGTTTTTATTTGATCAAACTTACCCTTCGGGGAAAATACAATGGTAGAAACGTTATGCTAGTAGGTCTGTTTTTATTTGATTCATGATAATAATACAAGTAGAGGCTACCGATTGAAAATCTTTTATCAAATTTGCCAATTTAATTAGATTAATTTAGTATTAGAACACACTTATGACGAGATATGCTACTTGCAATGTTAGAGGTAAAAATGATGTTCAGTGGTGGAGTCCTATAGTGGAAACACTTACTGGAATCAAATTAATGGGATTAAATGTAGTTTGTCCCCAATGTGAAAAAAAAGGAATAAGTGTTACGAGATGGATTAGAGGTCCACAATTAAAACCTATTTACATTCTCCATATAAAGTGGAGAAAAATAAGAAAAGTATGTGCACTTAATCAGGAGCAGGCTGATATTATTCGTAGCAAAGTTTATATATCTGAAAAAGATATCAAAAGTCTTTTAGAATCTAGAAAATCTTTTGTTCTGTTTAGTGGGGGAAAGGATAGTCTTGCTACTTTAGTTTATCTAAGAGATATTGCAAAAAAGGTTAGTAATGATTTTACTGTTATTTATGTTAACACAACGGCAGGGCTTCCTCAAAATACAAGGTATGTAAAAAAAGTCTGTCGGTATTTAGGAGTAAATCTTAAAATAGTAAGACCGAAAATAGATTACTTTACTTTAGCAAAACAATGGGGTATTCCAAGTTTTGGATATAGATGGTGTTGCAGGGAATTAAAAATCAAGCCTATTGAGGAATATTTGGATAGCATTAAAGAGCCAAAAGTTGTTTTCGATGGTATAAGAGCTGCGGAATCTAATGTAAGAAAACAATATATACCAATATGGTATCACCCAAGTTTCAAGTGCCTTTCTGTTAGTCCTATCTTTTATTGGTCTGACAACCAGGTAGTTTCATTTATAAACGGTAATGGGTTGCCTAAGACATTATTACATTCACTCGGAACATCTACAGAATGTTGGTGCGGTGCATACAAGACTGAGACAGACTTTAAGAAATTATATGAGTTAAATCGGGACATGTTTTATAAATTAATTGACGTGGAAGAAGGGAATAAAAATAGATTTACTTTTATCTACAAAAATGGTCAAAAAATACCTCTTAGAAAGTTAGAAAGACAGATTTTGAAAGAAAGAATGATTACACGGAGGTAAGATGTCCGAACTGAGAGAGGGAGGAAAGGGTAAAAGAAGGATTGTGATTTTGGCGGAGGGGAAGTTTACTCCGCTGGAGGCGAAGACGGCTTCGGGTTTGATCAGGTATAAGCCGGAGGAGGTGGTTGCGGTTATTGATTCCACACGGGAGGGTAAGACTGTTCAGGAGATCTTAGGTTTCGGAGGGGATATCCCGGTGGTGAAGGATGTGTTAAGCTCCCTTTCTTACAATCCAGATACCCTGCTCCTCGGCATTGCTCCCCGGGGTGGAGGATTACCTGAGGAGTTGAGAAAACAGGTCCTCTCTGCGGTGGAAAATGGGCTAAATATTATCAATGGATTGCACGATAAATTAAGTGAGGATCCAGAACTGGCTACCTTAGCCAATTTCAGAGATGTTAAGATCTGGGATATAAGGGAGGCTAAAGGGTATAATAAGGTAGCAGAATGTAAACCTGGAAAAATCGCTGATAAGGTGGTTTTGACCGTAGGCACTGATTGCAAAACCGGTAAGATGATTACTTCTATTGAGATGGCTAAAGAAGCAAAAAATTTCGACTGGAATCCCTGTTTTGTGGCAACTGGCCAGAGCGGGATAATAATCTCCGGGGAGGGGGTTCCTATCGATTCTGTTCCGGGTGATTTTATGGCTGGAGCCTTAGAGGATTTTTTAATCCAGAAATCTAAATCCTATGATCTTCTGTTAGTAGAAGGACAGGGGAGCATTATCCATCCGGGATATTCCGGGGTATCCTTAGCCCTTCTGCACGGTTCTTTGCCAGATGCGATGGTTTTATGTCATTATGCCGGTAAGAGTAAATTCAATAATTATGATCTACCCATTCCTCCCTTATCTGAATATATCAAATTGCACGAGGATATAGCCAAGCCTTTGAAACCATCTAAGGTGATAGGGATTTCCCTTAACACCTCAGAGCTAAATGAGAAAGAAGCCCTACGGGAGATTGAGAAAACAGAAGTTGAGACTAATCTGCCCACAATAGATCCGCTAAGATTCGGATGCGCAAAGCTCTTAGAAGCGATTGAATATCTGAAAAAAGATAATGTTTTGTCCCAGATGTAGAAGTAAAATGAAAGAGAAAAGAAGGCCCTTTCATAAACAGAGAAAATGGGTATGTCCTAAATGTGGAAAGGCAAGGTTTCAGTCGATAAAAAGAAAAGGAGAAAAGGATGCTAAGTTTTAGGAGCTGGAAAAAGAAGAGGATGATCTTTATTTTAGGTCTTGTCCTTCTTTTGGGATTTTCCCTTTTCTCAGAGAGTCTTGCCGCTGGAAAAAGCAGAACCTCCAGGAGAAAAGGATTCAGATTAACCGCCAAATCAGCTCTGGTTTTGGATCTGGATAAAGAGAGAGTTCTTTTTGATAAGAATAGCCAGGATGTTCGCTCCATCGCCAGTCTGACCAAGTTGATGACCGCGATGGTATTCTTGGAATCAAGGACCAACCTTTTCATAACTGAGACTATAACCAGAAGGGATGCCTACCTTTCTGCAAAGTCCCATCTTCGTGTAGGGGAAACTTTTTACTTGATAGACCTTTTATTTGCCAGCCTGATGTCCTCTGACAACCGAGCTACCCGGGCTCTGGTAAGGGCTACCGGTTTAACTGAGGAGGAGTTTGTGGAAAGGATGAACCGGAAAGCTGATTCCTTAGGACTGGTGAATACACATTTTGAGGATCCAACTGGACTAGATATGGGTAATATCTCCACTGCCTGGGAATGTGCTAAACTTCTCAAAGTAGCTTTAAGCGATCCTCTGATCTCTCGCATAACCACTACTCAAGACTATAAGTTTTTCTCCTTAAATAAAAGATGGAGAAATCATCAAGCCACCAACAGCAATCGGCTACTCAGAAGCGATATGGAGGTACTCGGAGGTAAGACCGGTTTTATAGCCCGCTCGGGCTGGTGTTTAGCAGTTATGCTAAAAAACTTAGAAGAGAGAATGTGTGTGATTGTCTTGGGTGCCTCCTCCAATCGCCGGAGATTTGCTGAGGCTAAATATATATTGAAATCCGCAATGGAAAAGGAATCCTCAGAGAAATTAGGCTCTATCCAGAAGATAGAGAGTTTAGGCCAATAAAAAGATATGAATAAAGAGAAAGGGATGGATTTAGAAAAAGAGGATATTGAAGAGATAGGGGAAGCCATAGAAAGGGTTGGAGTCTCCTTGGAAAAAAACCTGCAGGTATTTTTTGAAAAACTGTCTGAGCTAAAAAGCAGTTTACAAAATCTGGATTCTTCAGGCAGGGTGATAAGAGAAGACCTTTTTGAGGTGAAAAAAGAGATGCTGGAGCTTAAGGAGGTTTTGGAGAATTTTGACCAGAGGCTTTCCCGGCTGGAATCTAAACTTTTGAAAGTTTCCGATTTTGGATCCAGAGGACAGGAACAAAGGGAGGAGGAAATAGACTTAAAAGGGGAGCTTGCCAAAATCAAACAGGAATTGGAATTTATGAGAAACCTTCTAACTCTTGCCTTAGAAGAGGGCAAAAGATTTGCAGGGGAATAATCGCTTGATAATAGCGAATATCGGATGTGAGATACCGAATAAAAGAAAATGTAAAGCAGGGCTTCAGCCTTGCTTTTTCTTATCTTAGTGGGTGAGGATACCAACGAAGAGCAGTAAAAAGAGAGATTCTTCGTCCCGCCTATGCCGGGACTCAGAATGACAAAGAATGAATGGGGGTGGAGAAAAGCTCCATCCTTACGCTATATCCTTAATTCATTATTAGATATCCGCCATTATCTTTATTGAATTATTATTTTAAAAAACTTGACAAAATTAAAAATCCTACTTAGTTAATCTCAAAAAAAGCAAATCAACCCCGTGAGATAGTAAAACTTATCTCATAGGGTCAACCACTCTTTTAATTCAGGGAGGATGTTGTGAAATTACAAAAATCAGCAATGGTTATTTTAGGTTTTATTTTTATGGTAAATTGTTGCCTGTCTGCTCAGGAGGATAAAGAAAAGAAACCTGAATATGGTGGGGATAAGGAGCTGGTGGGCAGTTTAAATATTACCCAAAGCAGTTTTGAGGACTGGGTTCAAGGAGGTGAAAATACCTTAGCCTGGCAACTTAATCTGAACTCAAAGTTCGAAAATGACCGTAAAAAGTATAATTGGTCGAATACCGGGAAAATTGCCTTTGGGAAGACCAAAGTTGGTGATGCGGCGGCACGAAAATCGGTCGATGAGATAAAGCTGGAAACTGTTTTTATCTATAAATTAGGTCTCCATGTCAATCCTTATGTAGCAGTAAAAGGGGAGACACAATTTACTACCGGTTATGAATATACCGATACGTCCCAAAAAGCAATATCAGGCTTTTTTGACCCGGCCTATCTCACCCAGAGCCTTGGTCTGGGGTATTCTCCGGCTAAGGAATTTAAAGCTCGTTTAGGTTTTGCATTAAAAGAGACCATCACCAGGAAATATCCAGTTCCTTATGCGGATGATCCAGATACTCCGGAAATAGAAAAGACGAAGATTGAGACTGGTATAGACTTGGTGGCTGATTTTAAAAAGAAATTTGGAGAAAATATTCTGTTTACTTCTAAACTGGAATTATTTTCCAACTTAAAAAGATTTGATACCATCGATCTAAACTGGGATAACCTTTTTTCTGCAAAAGTTTCGAAATTCATAAGTGTCAGTTACAATTTTACATTATTTTACGATAAAGATTTGTCCAGTAAACGTCAGATTAGACAAACTTTAGCCTTAAGCTTAACTTTTTCATTTTTTTAGAAAGGGTTAGGGAGTGTATAATTAAGTGATTTTGCTTTTACCTTGCTAAAATCTAATTTATACCCTTAATTTGGTTGATCTGCAAGAAAGAGATAGAAATCTGGATAAGAATGGGATTGAAAAAGAGGGAATTTTGGATTAAAATTAAAAATAAAAAATGGATATACCAAATTCCACCCAGAGGGGTCTATTTCCGAACTTCGTATCTGAGCTGGGAAAGCAAGGGGAGGTGAATTTTAGTTCGGAGGGAAACAAATGAGGAGAGAATAGGAGGATGAAATGGCGCTTCGTTTAATTGAAATGATTCTTCCTGAAAAAAGCTCTAATGAGGTAGAAGAATTACTAAGAGAACACTCGGTATTAGGTGTTTGGCAGGAAAGATTGTCAGAGATTTTAGTATCCCTATTTTTTCTTGACCGGTATCTCCTTTTAAATATAGTTAATCAAATGCCTCTGAATCCTTTTGAGACAAAAACTGGACAGGCTTGCTCGATAAGAACAACAGCCTCACTTAAAATTACGATGCATCCGGTAATGAGCTCGGGGTTAAGAGGCACAGCTTACTGAGAAACTCCAGGGATGAGGCTTATGCCAAAGCCGGAGATGTTTTTTCCCTTCGGAGTTCTGCCTTTAGCAGGGCTTCGTTGTTGATGCTCCTCCTAATGACCACAGCGAATGCGGGTGGAGAAAAGCTCTACCTACACTCACTACACCACTGGTAGGGCTAAAAGTCTCAAAAGCTTGATGATCTTGTCCTACCTACTTCAAGGTAAACCAGGCAAAACAACTCAAGCTTTCATTCGTTTTTGCCGATAAAAATAATATACTTTGAAATTTTAAGATTTTGCTTGACAAAATCGGTTTTTTTGCGTATAATATTTTTGTAAGGTTTTGAAGGAAAGAGTTAGTGGATTTTAGATTTATTTGAAAGAGATAATTGATCACGAAAGCTTTTGTTTTGGTGATATCTTTCGTGGTTTTTTTGTTTTTAACGTTTTTTAAGTGAAAGGTGGTGAGTAAGGTTTTGGCAGAAGGGAAAGTGAAGTGGTTTAACGAGGCTAAAGGTTATGGTTTCATCGAGCCTAAGGAAGGTGGCAAGGAGGTCTTTGTGCATTATTCGGCTATCACAACAGAAGGCTTTAAGAGCCTGAGTGAGGGTGATGAGGTTAGCTTCGAGATCACTCAGGGTCCAAAAGGACCGCAGGCAATTAATGTAGTTAAATTATAATAGAAGATTTAACCGCATTAAAAAACCCCGCTCCTTCAGGCGGGGTTTTTTTATTATCTGATTAAATGGCAAAGGAAAGAGAGGCACAAGGGAAAATAATCCACAGAATAAAAAATTTACTTCGCAATAGACGACTGCAAGATAGAAAGGTATAACTTAGCGTGTATAGAGCATCAGGTTGTGGTACTGAGGGTCGCGGGCTCTAATCCCGCCACCCGCGCTGTTTCAAATACCAAAATCACTATTAACGCATCGAGAAATTATAGTATATTTAGTTTGGAGCATATGATGGGTTTGTATCAGGGTAGGCTTTCGTAAAGGAGGATTTCAGGTTTATTCAAGAAATTCTGTTAAAAAGGTTAAAGATTTTTTTCTGCCAATATCATATCCGGTTACCTCCATTTACTTAAAGAGTGGGAGTTAAAAGGAGAAAAAGAGTCAGAGAACCTTTTGGTTTATTGTTTGTATCACGATATAATTAAAAAATAAGGAGTGTGAGATGACTAAATCAAAATTAATCCTTGGATTATTTCTTGCAGTATTCATTATGTCTTTCACCAAACCGCTTTTATCGGAAGATAACTATAAGGTCCAATATGTGGCTGAGTTTTCCCATGAAGAGCTCTCATTTGAAAAACTGATGGGATATGATAACGTAAGACTGAAGGATGGCGAGTGGCTTTCTGATCTTGCCAAACCGATGTTACCATCAAAAGAGTTCGAAAACCATCCACTAAGGGAAAAGTTTTATAATAACCCCGACTTACCAAAGTGGATGAGCTTTATTTTCTTTTCAATCAAATCCTTCGCTCCATATTCTTTAATTTAATATCAGAGTGCGGCTTTGTCTTCTTACCCGCTGCGGATTCGAATCGCCGTTTCCACCGGGGAAACAAAAATCATACCATCTCCCTTAGAACCCGTATATGAACTTCCACTGATCACTTGTACCAGACGATCAACATCTTTGTCAGCACAGACTATCTCCAACTTAGTTATATCCCAATATCTTTTAGTAACCCTTTCCTCTGTGGTAAAATAATTGGCATCGAATCCATAACCCACAGGATGCACGGTTGTCACAGTGATTCCCGGTGCTTTTGCTTCTTCCAAAGCCCTTACAGTTCTTTCCAAGGCTTCTGTTCTGATATATGCTTTTATCTCTTTCATTTATTCCTCCTCTACATGCTTAATGTATTTTTTTTTCTTAGTGATGATTTTTTTTGGCTCATACTCTATTCTTAATTTGAGACCACTTCCCAAAAATCAGTTACCAAACAGACACCCTTTACATATTTAGGTTTGCAGATGCTTAAATTTCATATGAAGACGAAAAGCTGAAACTCAGAAATATTTTTCCCCTATCAAGATTTTTATCTCCTCCAAACTCTTCCCCTGCACAAACCAGTTGAAGGCATCACGGCCTTCATCATTGCACTCTATTCAGGTAGGAGGGCATCTCCCTTTATAGCAAGCATCCAGATACTCGCCACAACAAGAGCAGGGAATATCAGAAACGAGGTCTGGAATCTCTTTTAACAGGAAGCTATATAACTCTGAACCATCCGCTGGAAGTGTCAATTGGGATAGACGTTCCCTCTGAGGATCAAGCTCTTTAGTATCTTGGGAGAAGTATAAAGACGAAATGACTATCCCCAAAACTCCCAAAATAACCAAAAGCAGAAACATTTTTTGTCTTTTACCTTTTTTATAACTTTTCTTTTTTCCCTCTCTGGAAGGTGGCAGAAACACAGTTTACTCCTTTCTTTGAAATCATCACTAAAGCTGGATAAAACAAAGCAATTTCTACTTTGTCTTGAGGGGAAGGTCACATCCGACCTTCCCCGATTTCTTAGCTACTTACCTCCCATTCCCTTCATCTGCATTGAGGGCTCGGATTCACCTTCAGCTTTCTCCATATATTTCCCGTTCACTGTCATCCCGGTCATCTTTCCACACTTAAACATTTTGGAGCCGTAGTAGGGGTTACCGATCTGATCGTTTTCCTGTAGCCAGCTTTCCTTTTGCATGGAGCAGTGAAAACTATAGGCTTTGCCTGAAAAACCAAACTGTTTGAGATAGGAGAGCATGGACTGAGAAAGTGAGGCAAATCCCTTTCGAGCATTCTCCAGGTTATCAGTTTTTAAATTAGCTGAGCTGGCTCGAATCGACTCTAAGGTTTCGATCAGGTTACCCAACTGGATTGACATCTTTTGAGCATGGGCACTCACCTGGTCAACTTTATCCTGGGCTAAAAGCTCCCGCATGGCAAAATAGTGCTTAAAAATCTCAGCCATCTTATCTGAGGTGGTGACTTTTTCTATGGTTTCAGCTTTTGAAGGCTTTTCCTCAGAACTCTGATCCGCCCAAACAGAGCTTAACAAAATCACCAAGACGAATAGCCCTAAGGTTAAAAAGACGGTTAATTTAATCTGCTTTTTCATCTTTTCCTCCGGTTAAAAGATTAACGGTTTACCTGCATTTAAGTGAAACAAAACTCCAGATATTTGGTTTGTTAATTTTCACATAGCGCACCTCCTTGATTTAATCAGAT
>Ga0209979_1003711_pt1 | contig 13295 bp, 15 predicted proteins | sample AnhtaG_FD_183114 | JGI IMG/M metagenome (GOLD analysis project Ga0209979, IMG submission 183114) | Deep subsurface microbial communities from Anholt, Denmark to uncover new lineages of life (NeLLi) - Anholt_01485 metaG (SPAdes) (version 2) | ecosystem: Environmental > Aquatic > Marine > Oceanic...
TCAGGGAAAAAGACTTTGGTTTTCCTTATGTTAAAGCTTTAGGTCTAAAATTAAAGGATAAAGATTTAACTCAAGTTTCTATGAATTTAACCAATTACAAAGTAACACCAGTTTATAAAGTTTTTGATAAAATAGTGGAACTTGCTAAGGAAAAGGGAGTTAGAGTAGTAGAAAGCGAATTAATTGGACTTATCCCTATTGATGCTATTTCACAAATAGTATCTCATTATATAAAATTACCAGATTTTAAATCAGATAGAATATTAGAATATAAAATCTTTAAAGATTGAAAGGTGAGAGGTAATTTGAAAAAAGAGTGTGATCTTCTAATAAGAAATATTGGACAGCTTTTAACTTTGGCTGGAGATACTCCAAAAAGGGGAGAAGAGATGTCCAATTTAGCTATTGTTGAGAATGCTGCTGTTGCATCAAAGAATGGAAAAATAATCTCTGTAGGAAGAGAAGATAAGGTAATAGAAGAAATTAATCTTTTAAAGGATTCAAAAAAGATAGATGCCAATCACAAAGTTGTAATTCCTGGTCTAATTGATTGTCATACACATTTGGTATTTTCTGGGAGTAGGGAAGATGAGTTTTATCTTCGTATTGAAGGTAAAAATTATTTAAATATTTTAAAAGGTGGAAGTGGAATTCTAAGTACAGTAGATAAAGTGAGGAAAGCAAGTTTTGAAAATTTAATTAAAAATGGTATTGAGGTTTTAAATGACATGCTTTCATTTGGAACAACTACTGTAGAGATTAAAAGTGGATATGGATTATCAATCAAGGACGAAATAAAGATTTTAGAAGTTATAAAAAAACTAAATGAGGAACATCCTATTGAAATAGTATCTACATTTTTAGGTGCTCACGCTTTTCCTGAAGAATACAAAAATAAAGAGGAAAGTTATGTCAACTTGATAATTGAGGAAATGTTACCAGTAGTAAAAGAGAAGAATTTAGCAAAATTTTGTGATGCCTTTTGTGGTAAGAGAGTTTTTAATTTAGAACAAACAGAGAGAATTTTAGATGCTGCAAAAAATTTAGGATTCAAATTAAAAATTCATGCTGATCAGTTAGGTTATAATGGGGGAGCTGAATTAGCAGCAAAGATGGGTGCTACTTCTGCATCTCATCTTGAATACATTTCTGATGAAGGAATTAATATGATGAAACAGAAAAATGTCATAGCAGAACTTCTTCCAGGTTCAGTATTTTTTATGGGAAAGACTAATTATGCTCCTGCAAGGAAGATGATTAATAATGATGTTCCAATAACTTTAGCAACAAATTATAACCCCGGAACTTGTGCGATAAAATCACTACCTATAATAATGACTTTAGCTTGTATTTATATGAGGATGAGCGTAGAAGAGGTTATTACATCTACAACAATAAACGCTGCTTGTGCTCTCGATTTACAATATGATGTTGGAAGTATTGAGGTAGGCAAAAAATCAGATATGGTTATATGGGATGTCAATAATTACAAGCATATACCATATTTTCTGGGACTTAATTTAGTAGAAAAAGTTATTAAGAATGGAACCATAGTATTTCAGAAAAATAAAAGAGGATTTTGATATGAAAGATTTTTTAGATAAGTTAGCTTCTGATTCCCCCACTCCAGGTGGGGGTAGCGCTTCAGCTGCCTCTGGGGCTATGGGAGCAGCTCTTTTATCCATGGTATATTCAATTTCAAGAAAGAAAATATTGAAGACTTTAGAAAAGGATAGAAAGGAAGTATTAAATATTATAAAAAGGGAAAGAGAAGATAAAGTTCAAAAAGGAGAAAGAAGAAACAAGGTTCAGGAATCTAAGAATTTTTATGAAGAAGAAAAAACTCAAAAAGTTCTAATTAAAAAATTAAAAAAGTCAGCAGAAGAATCTAAAATGGTAATGAATAAGTTATTGTTATTGGTTGATGAAGATGCTAAGGCTTATGAAAATGTTTTAAGAAAATTGAAAAAATTAAAGAAAGTAAAAATTGATGATAGTAAAAGAGAAATTGATATTAGTAAAACAAAAAAGGACATACAGGAAGCTTATAAAAATGCTGCTGAAGTTCCTATTCAAACAGCAGGACTATGTCATAAAATTTTAAAAATTTCTAAGAATTTATCAGAAAAGGTTTATTCCCCTGTTAAATCAGACTTTAAAATAGCTATTTCACTACTTGAGGTTGGTATAGAAGGAGCAGCTTTAAATGTAAATTTAAATTTGAATGAAATAGATGATAAGAATTTTGTAGATAAAAAAAGAAAAGAGTTAAAAAAAATTCTAAAATATCTGGATTAAATAATATAGTGTCGTCAAATAAGTGATTTAGTGTACTAATAACACTAAAATTCAAATAAAATATACAGCTTAGAGTAGTGGGGAAATCAACACTAAAGTAAAGCATAGAATTTAGCCATATAATAGGTAAGTAATAAACAAGAATCGCAATAGCAAGGCTAGACCAATTTACTATATTACTTAGCCTGATAGCGGTTAGGTTCGTTAAAGAATGTTACATCTGCATATCCAGCATAGATTTTTCCTGAATGCTTCACTCCTTCAGGAATGTAATAGCGATCTCCTTTAATGTATGTTCGTCTTTTGCTACCGATTACTAAATCTATCTTACCTTCGAGAACTATGCCCACTTGGGCCGCATGAGAATGTTCTGGCAATTCAACGTCTTCACTAAATTCCATGAAGATTATTTGGTGATTTTCTGATTGCGAAAGATATGCCTTGATGCCTTTTAATTGAATGTCAGCCTTAGGCAGGTTCCTAATTGGCTTGGGAAATACCTCTGTCATTGATACTCCTCAAAATCTACTATCTTTTTATTAAAAGAAATATTTTATTTAAAGAAAGTTTAATAATTAAAATTATAAAATCTTATAAAATTATGAATATTTATCCATTAATCAGTTATTATTATGACTTCCGATAAACCTTTGTTAAAAGTAGTAGCGATTTTAGATTAGTTTGATTATAAACGAAGTTCTTAGAGGAAGCTATTGGTAATATGTGGTAGGTGATTGGCATCATCAAATCAGAGCAATAATTCACATGTCACCAATCACCTACTCTCATTAGTTCACTCAGGTTTTATCTTTGAACAATTTTCTTGATTTCTTCACTCAAAATATTAGCAACATATGCTTTGTATAAAGTCTCTTTTTGCTTGTATTTCTCGGTGCCCTTCGTCAACTTTTTTAACTCTGATAAGGCTTTATCAGCACTATTCTTGTTTTGTATATCATTGTAAAGCGTAATAGCTTCGATCAGAGGCTCTATCGATTCTTGTCCTTCCTTGATATTATAGAATTTCTCCAGCATCACAGCACTTGCAGCAGTTGGAATAAATCTTTCATATTTTTTATACTCTCTACCGTCTAAACTAATTATTAAGTACGGATATTCCTCTTCATATTCCTTTTCGGGATTATCCTTATGTACCAATTTGCCTTCCTCATTGACCTTATATTCCTTACGTATTTCTTTGTCGACTTTTTCTTCTGTGACTAACTTGAAACCTGGCTCCATGAATGGTGCACCTGCTAAATTAAAATACATCGGCTCTTTCACTTTTAAAACTGGCTTTCCATCAAATATCATATTTAAAATTTTCTTGACTATTTTTGTAACTATACCAGCTGCCAAAAGACCTGTAGCTTGAGAAGCAAAAATTGGAATACCAGCAGCAGTAGTAAATGCTTTTGAGATGCTATCGAATATTTCCCCTGGGATTCTATCTAAGATTATTTCAAATGTTATATCTGTGTTTTCATCTAAGAGTGCAGGTGTGTAGAATACAAGAGGAGTTCCTTCCTCAGTAGCACTAACATTACTTAAGTGTCTTTTTTTACTGATATTTTTGATTAAGAAATTTACAGCACGTGGCATAGCATTATAGGTAGCTATCGATTTCATTGCTGAGGTCACTAACATATCGGGCCATTTTCCGCCATACTTTCCATTGTAAACATGTCTTATCATAACAGACAATGGTTTCCCTATATCAATATTCTCGAATTTCTGCAGTTTTTTTCTCTTTGGAGAAATATAAAAAGGTTTAAAATCTAGTGCTGTTGCTCTACCAGTCGAGAAATCCAATGGCGCAGGTTCTTTTTTTCTTTTAGTTAGTACTGCTGAGGAAATTGCTATTTTGAATTTTTCGATATCACCCAAGGCTATCTTCTCTTTCATTTCCTTTTCACTGACCAGAGCATCTCCAATTGCGTGATAGATAGGCATTTTTTAACTTCCTTTCTTCATTTAAATAAATGTATTTTTTTTTAAATGTGCTAAAATATGTTGCCACCTAAAAATGCTTATATTTTTGCGAGTATACGGTCTTTTAAAAGTGGCATTTTTATTTAAAATAAATCTTTTTAATTATCACCTCAAAATAAAAATAGCTGCCCAATAAAGTTTAAGCAGTTATATATTAATAAATTCTATATATTTTAAGTTATCTATAATTAAATATAGTAATTGCATGCCCCTCCACCCCAACCCTTAACATAATATATATTATCACTGTTAATATAAAATATAATGTATTAATTTATAATTAGCAAGTAAATTTATTAACTCATATGATAAATACAAGGAGTCTAATGAAGCCCACCATATATTACTTCCATACCAGCATCTCTTAATGCTCTTGCTACAACTTTAGCTCCTCTATCATGACCATCTAACCCAGGTTTTGCTATGAGTACTCTTATCTTTTTATAATTCATAAATTTCTCCATATTTATATAGATATTATTTTGTAAAATCAGATTTTCAAATAGCTATTTCACTGCTTAAGGTTGGGATAGAAGGAGCAGCTTTAAATGTAAATTTAAATTTGAATGAAATAGATGATAAAAATTTTATGAAGGAAAAAAGAAAAGAGTTAAATAGAATTCTTAAAATATCTGGATTAAATAGATTAGTATTTATTAATAATACTTATTTTATAAAGTAACTACAAAATATGATCTTTTAAAGGAGAACATCCTCTTTTAACAAAAGAACCTTTTTATAAAGTAAGTGTATGCTTATCAGTGAAGGAAAATGAATTTTTGGATTTAGTGGGTAAGAAGGCTGAGCTTAGTAGAGGAAATAAAATACCTAAGAATATGATAATAAGAGGATTTGTTAAAGCATTTATGGATGTTGATTTAAATGTAACAGGTTTAAAGAAAGATGATAATAAGATTTTATTTGAAAGAGTTAGGGAATTTATAAAGAAATAGAAATTTATGAACAATTTATAATTTGAATTAGTCTAATAGATAAAACTACGAAAATTATATAAAGGAGATGATAATGAGAAAAAATAATATTTTAATATTTCTAATTTTATTTTCAATTATTACATTTATATTTTTATCAAATTGTAAATATAAACCTACTGAAAAATTTATTGAAAAAAAATCTGAAGAAACAGCCAAAGAGGTAACAGATAAAACTAATAATAAAAAAGAAACCGAAGATGAAGAAGATTATATGATTACAGAATCTAAATATTTTGAGCTTCCTAATAAAATTATTATTTACAACGAAGGAGAGCAGACAATTATAGAAAAAGATACCAAATCATATAATAAGATTATTTACACAACAGATAAAAGGTTTGAAAGAGGACGTTGTTTAATAGAAGAAATAATTCCTGAAGAAATGATAGAGGATATTAAAAACAACAAAATTGCAATAGAATTTATCTATACTGAAGAAATTCAGACTAATTACGCATGTGAAGAATTTGGTTGGAAGAAAATTTATACTAAAATACTATTTCCTTTACCCGATTTTAGAGCAATTTTTGGTGATGAGGAGGAATATCAGGCTGGTCCTTGGTATATATCAATTCAACCAGAATCTGATTATTTAATATCAATTATAGAAGAAGAAATTAAGTAAATATAATGTGACATTTTTAATATTTTATATATTTTTGATTATATGCTATTTTATTTATAAATACGAAGTATGTATGATGTGTTTTTTAAGAGTTTAACCTTTGTAAGTTCAATTCATGTAGTAATAAGAGTTATAAGAAATTTTTATATTTAAAAAATAGATTAAATAAGGATACCCTATTTATAATAAAGATATCCTTATTATTTATTAAAAAGATTTTTTATTTTTTTATTCAGTATGTGTTGCAAATAAAACTTTACCTGTAATAGCATCAATATGAAGACGAAATCCCATTGGTCCCCATTCTCTATTTATCTCAACATTATCTATTTCTATCCACCACTGGAGTATATTTTTAAATATGGTTAATTCTACTGTTACTCTGTGTTTATTTCGCTCATCTAAGTTAGCTTTAAACTTTTCAGGTTTTTCAGGTTCTTCATCAGAATATACACCACTATCTCCTGGTGGTATTAGTTCATCAGTCCAACCCATTGCTTCAGCTTTTTCATCAACTGCTGTTTCCATTTTTTCTTCTCTCTTTATAATCTCATTAACCATTTTCTTTGCTTCTTCATAAGCAATATTAATTGCCTTTTCTTTACTTATTTTTGGTTCTTGTTTAGCAACTTCATGATTTCCTTCTAAAGCATGGAAACTAGAAATTTGTCCATATTTATTAAGTTCTACATCAATATAATATCCTGTATAAACTCCTAACTCATTTATCTGTCTAAAATTTATTCTAAATTCTCTCCTTACCATTTCAGGATCAGGGTAGTGTTCTACCTTTATTTTTACATCATAATCAAAAAAATCTTTATAACATTTTTTAACAAGATTTTTAGCTATTTCTACAGCCTGACTTTTAGTTATTTCCTTTGCTTCTTTTGGCATTGGAGTTTCATTTATTGATATTATCGACCTAATATTCTTTGTATCAGTATTTATATCATATTCATATATATCATCCCCATATACAAAATATTCTCTATCTTCTAATTTTAGTTTATATTTATATATAATTTTACCATGCTTGGGATCTAATGTGTTTTTAATAATACTTAACCCTTCTTCAATAGATTCAATTTCTTCTTCTTCAACTGTAAATATTAAACCTGCTTTATCAAGTGGACTGATATCTCCTTCAGCTGTAGATTTACAGTTAGTAAGCCCAGTAATAGCTATTAAAGTTAGAATTAAAACTAAAGTTTTTATTAAATAGTTACTTTTTTTCATAACCTGTTTCCTCCCTTTTTAATAGTTACCATAGCTTGGTGGTTTTATCTTTACACCACCTCCCATATAAACATAATTAGGTGCATAACCATATTTATTTACAGCATCATTTTTTGCCCTATTCAATGCATCTCCTACATTATAACCACTCAAAGCTGCATAAACAAAAAACCTATCATCAAAATATGGACCATTAATAACATCTCTTATTCCATTAAATGCAACTGTAGAATCAACCCCTAATATCCAATAGCAGTAATTATCTAAATCTCCATATGTATTACTACTTTCAGCTGTGTGACAAGCAGCCCAATATGTTAATCTTGTATATTTTAATTTATCTGTAGTATCACCATATCTTGCTTGAAGAGAATAATTACTATCATCCCCTAATACCATTAAAGCTGATATTTTTGTATTATTAGCACATTTAACACGTCCACCCCCAGTATAACCATGAGTATGAATATAAAATACTGCATCTTCATACATAGTTCTTCTTACATAGTAAGCATGTGTATTCCCATATACTCTAGCATCATAACCTATATAATACAGGTTATGATTTATATTATAAACAGTTGCTGCTCCGGGATCATCATACCAATAACATTCTGACCATGGTGGGCTAGGCAGTGCTGCATAAGCAAATTGAGATACCCCAGTTATTAAAACTATACTCAATAATAAGACTTTAAATAATTTAGATTTGTTCATTATTTATCTCCTCTTTTATTTTTTAATTTATATTAGATTATTTTTTCTCACCCTTTTATAAATAAAGATTTGATTTTACTTTTAAATTTGCTAAGATATAATTGCCACCTAAAAATGCCTGTTTATTTTGCTATCGCAGGGTTATTTTAAGGTGGCTTTTTACTTTAAATATTTCTCAATAATCATCACCTCCCAAAAAATAAAAATTACTCAGAAAGATCTTGCAGGGGATAGATTTAAAAGACAATACATAAGTATAATAGAGACAGGTGAAGCTGAATTATCTTATGTTGCAAGAGATTATATTACAAAGAGACTTAAACTACCTAAATCATATTTTGATACAGGACTGTTTTTAGATGAAAAAGAAAGATTAGATGAGCTAACACATGAAGTTGATAAATTAACAGGTGCTTTCAAATATGATGAAGCTTTAAAGAAAGTAAATAGATACTTTCAAGAAGAAAAGGAATTTAGAAAATTAGCTCACTCAATGTATTGACTTGGAATTATTTACATGGAGAGGGAAAAATATACTGATTCTTTATTTATGTTTAATAAGGTAATTGAACAAAGTTCTAAGTTAAAAAGAAAAATAGACCTATCACTTAATTCAAGAGCAACTGCGAAGATTGCTCAAATATATAGAGACACTGAAAACTACGGGGGATCTAAAGAGAAATATGAAGAAGCTACTAAATTAGCAGAAAAATCTAAAGATGATTATATTTTAGGTATGACTTATTGGGGATATGCTCTACTTCTTCAAAGAGAGGGTGAATATGAAAAGGCAATTAGTTATTACAATAAAGCAGCTCCAATATATAAAAGACTAAAATATGAAAAGCAGCCTCTTAAAATAAACAATAACTTAGCAAATCTATATTATTACCTGAATGATTATGATAATACTATTGATTTAGCAAGTAAGACAATAAAAATATCAGAAGATAAAGGTTATGAGACAGAATTAGCTTATGCACTACTTTTTAGAGCAAAAGCTAAAAAAGAAAAGAACTTACTTAATGAAGCAGAATCTGATATTAAAAGAGCAATTAGCTTACTTAAAAAAATAGATGACAAAAGAGAACTAGGAGTATCATATATGACAAAAGGATTAATATATGAAAAGAAAAAAGATTATGACAATGCTATTTTAAGTTTTAATAAAGCAATTGATATATTTAAAGAATTAGATAAACCAGCATTCATCAACAGTGCATACTCTGAGATAATAAGATTTTATAAAGATATAAATAACTTAGAAAAGGAAAGAGAAAGCACAGATAAATTAATAAATATAGTAAAGAGAATAAAGTTTTAGGAGGTGAAAACAGGTGAAAAAGCTAATAACCATACTAATTTTAATCTCCATTATTTCATTATCTGCTTTATTTATTTCCAATTCTCCTAGACATAAAATAGCAAATATTAAAGATATGTATGAGACAGCAGATGGTCATATAGAAGATAACAGCATACAAGCTTCTGGTGGTTAAATTATTAGTATATTTAAACCAGTTTTTTATTAGATATTATTTTTCCTATTTCCTAAATCTGAATTCTGATATCAGGTCTTATATTTTTTATTTTATTCTAAAAAAATAAAATAAATTTTAAAAATACTTTAATCTATATATTTTAAGAGGAATGTATTTTTATATTACCTAATTTAAACTTATTTTTAAATTATAATTTTTCTATATGGTATTAAATTTTTGTATTTCTAATAAAAACTTAATTTTAAAAAATGAATAAAAGTTATATAAATCATTAAATTATTATAATTTATCAGGTATTATAATAAGTTCCGATAAGATATGTTATGTAAACTTTAATTTTGTCAGTATTCCCTTTCTATTATTTGTTGAACAAAATAACAAGAGTCAATTCAGTCTCTACAGGTTCTTTTTGCATAATTTCTTCTGTTATTTTACTTTTAATAGGCTAATAAGCAAAATATCCAATATTACTAATTTTATAAAAAGCACCTACTATTTCAGAGGATAAATTTCTAATTCTGCTTTGAGAGGTTTTAAATCATTTAATGTCTTATTCATTTTTTAATTACAACCTTTTACCTCTTTATTACTAACACTGCAGATATACAAAATATTAAACCTTCTAATAAAGGTGCCCAAATGGCTCGCCATATCTCAGTTATAGAAGGATATTGAGTTAGATCAATAAATGGGCTAATAGGCATGGTTTGTGTATTTAAAAGCCTAGTTATGACGCTTGTCTGATAACTGTTCATTGACCATGGTGCTATAAATCCTTTTAATAATGGTGTTAGCATATTAAAAAGCGAGAGCAATATCCAACCAGCCACAATTAATAATACTGCTACTGCAACTCTCTTACTAACTGCAGAAATAGCAATTTCAAATGAAACAATTGTAAAAACTACTGCCAATGATATTGCAACCAGAGTCAAAAACTGTCCCCAACTGCAGTCCATCTCTGAAGTTATACTCCTTGCAATTAAAAATACGACTCCCCACATTAAAACAATAGCTAATGCTACAGTAATATAATCTGTTAAAAGCTTGCTCAGTAAAATCTGTGTTTTTGTAAAAGGCTTACTCATAAAAAAATTCCAGGTTCTTCGCTCTTTTTCACCACTAATGGCATCAGCTAAAACCACAGCTAATGCTAAAGGTAAAATTTGAATGAAAAGACTATATGCATTGTAGAGAATTCCACTAAAATTATAACTATCCTTTGGTGCTCCGGTGCGCATAAGAATTATGTTTAATACACCCAAGCCAATCAGCACCAATATTAATAGAAGCCCCTTACGTGTACGAATCAATAGATTTTTTTCGTGTTTCATAAGAAGCCAGATTTTATTTATCCATCGTTTCATCATTTCCCCTATCTGAGATAATGTTGTAGTATAGTTCTTCAAGACTTAATTGTTTAATAGCAGCTTTCGAAAAGAGTATGTTGTTATCTTGTAATAAAAATACTACTGCTTGGAGTACCTCCTCTTCTACCATATGTGAAGAAATAGGAATCAAAACCTTTTGTCCATCTATTATTGTGTCTTCGTAACTGTTCTGTTTGAGTATCTTAATTGCTTTAGCAATATTATTCTTACTTGATATAACTATCTCAACTTTTTTACTGAAATTTTTCTGTAAATTTGAAAATTTGTCACAGAGTTTTATCTTACCTTTATCAATCACAGCTAATGCTGTACATAATTGTTCTACCTCTTTTAATAAATGTGTGGTATAAAAAATTGTTCTACCCTCATCGTGAAGCTTCTTAATCAATACTAAAATATCACGGGATGATACTGGATCAAGTCCAATTGTTGGTTCATCTAAAAATAAGATATGAGAATTATTTACCAGTGCTTGTCCAATATCTAAACGGCGTTTTAATCCACTACTCAGATGAGCGATTTTATAGTTAGCGTACTCTTCTAATCCTATTTTAGAAATTATTTGTTTGCTCATGTCTTTTGCCTTTGAGTAGGGATAATCAAAGGCAAGACCTACAAATTGTAAAAGTTCTTTTACAGTAAATTCTTTTGGTAACACCATGTCATCTGTAAGAACACCTATGTTTCTAATGATTTCTTGACGGTCTGTTTTGACATTGTATCCATCAACTATCACTTCTCCCCCTTGTAGCTTAAACTGCCCTGTTAACAACTTTACTGTTGTTGATTTGCCAGCTCCATTTGGACCGAGGAAGCAGAAAAAATCTCCTGGACTTATAGAGAATGATATATTGTTAAGGGCTAAATTTCTACCATAACGATAGCTTAACTCATTTACATTTATAATAAATTTGTTTTTCATTATTTACTTCTTAAGATATAAATGTTGGTAATAAGTAACAAAAGTTTCACTAATTTTGCACTTTTACAATAAATATACATTTCTAATAAGAAGAGAATTTTATTCTTTTAAAAGCAGTTTCTTTAAATTTTAAATTAACTTACGATTAGAAAGCTTCTTAAAAATTCCTATTGTTGTAATTAATACAATTTTTAATAACCAAAATTTACTGTATTATCAGAAAATTGTCAAAGTGCTAAGTACAATAAATATTCCGTATTACCAAAAATAATATTTTTATTAATCAATATCTTTTAGAAATTTTTTCACAATAATGACAATATTGGTACAGCTTTATCGTTTTAGATGCTATACAATCCCCTTTAATTGATTCATAAAACTTTTTTGCGCTTTCTTTTCTTTTTTTCTCCAGCTTCTCTTCTTCCATAAAATTTTTAGGAAGTATATAAGAATTAACAATTGAATCAACTAGAAATGACTGTATTGAATCTTTAGGTTTAAATCCTTTATCTAATTTATATTGAATATCTTAAATATTTTACTTCTAACTGCTAAGAATTATTCGCTCCTTGTTTAAGAGTATTCGCTGTGTCAAAGCATTTAACATTGCTAAAATAATAGCTATTCCTACATAAATCAAAAAATATGTACTAGTATTTAACTGTGACAGTCTACTAATTAAGAACGAGGGAACACCCGTAACTATAAACGCAACTAAGAACAAAAAAAAGTTTACTATAGTATATCTCTTGAGAGCCAACTGCAGAATGCTTGTAAGAGATATGATAAGAAAAACTATTATTGGTAGAACTGTTACTACATAGAGCCACATTAAAATATCTGGTAAATATGTAAATCCACGCATAAGAAAAAGGTTTATGCTAATAATGAAAATGCCAGTTGCTACCACTGATGCCAGGTAGCTAATGATAAATAGTGCGATACTTTTGGCTAACCATATTGTTCGCAGTGATACTGGGAGAGCTAATAAAACATCTAAGGCTTTTTCCTTCTTATCGGATATAAAGACATCCATCGAGATTGTGAAAACAGTAAAAACAGCTAGTGATACAGTGTATGTGAAAAAATATACTCTAATAAATGCCTGAACTATCATATCTAGTGTGACCATCCCTTCAATAGGAATCTCAGATAGGTTGGTGACAAACATGTAAACCGGAAATAACGATATAAACAATACAAAAGCAAATATTGCTACCACATTGCGAATATTGTTTACTACCCTTTTTAACTCTTCTTTAACCAAATCACGAATTCTTATAATCATTACTTTTACTCTCCTTTGAAACCAAGTTATCATAAATCTCTTCTAGAGATAGGGAATATGTTGTTAACTGTGCAACTGGAACCCCCAAACTGACTAAGTATTGGTTTAGTTTAACAGCTTTTGACTTATCATAAAGCTCAACCCTCAGCTCACCTATGCTTTCAGTACATTTAATTACATATGGCAGTGATCTAATTTTTCTTAATATCTCTTCTTTTCTAGTATGTTTGAAGCTAACCCCTAGTTCCAAACGTACTACTGGTCGTCCATATTTGGCTTGCAAAACTTCAATTTCGTCACATGCAACAATTCTACCCTTAATAATA
>Ga0209979_1003712_pt1 | contig 13295 bp, 11 predicted proteins | sample AnhtaG_FD_183114 | JGI IMG/M metagenome (GOLD analysis project Ga0209979, IMG submission 183114) | Deep subsurface microbial communities from Anholt, Denmark to uncover new lineages of life (NeLLi) - Anholt_01485 metaG (SPAdes) (version 2) | ecosystem: Environmental > Aquatic > Marine > Oceanic...
GTGGCAAAGCTGCCTGGTGTGTTGCCGATGTGACCAAGCCAGAGGATACCGATAGGCTGATGGACACCGCGGTGGAAAAATTCGGCGATTTGAATATCCTGGTGAATAATGCCGGGATAACCCGCGATGCGCTGATACATCGAATGACCGATGCCCAGTGGGATATATGCGTGGACATAGCTCTTAAGGGAACCTTTAACTGCATCCGTTCCTCAGCCAAATATTTCCGGAAAAAGGGGCACGGGGGCAAAATCATCAACGTGGCCTCGGTGGTGGGGTTGATGGGGAATATCGGGCAAATTAACTATTCGGCAGCCAAGGCTGGTATCATGGGACTGACGAAAACGGTCGCCAGAGAGTGGGCTGGATTTGGCGTCACCTGCAATGCCGTCGCCTACGGCTTCGTCCATACCAGGCTTACCGGCGAGAAAGAAGAGGGGGATGTCGTTGCCGGTGAGCAGTTGGGCATACCGAAGAGAGTTAGAGAAGGTATGCTTGAGGTGATTGGGGGTAAAGCCATGACCGCGGAAGAGGCAGCAAAGCCGGTTTTGTTCCTGGCCTCGTCGGACTCAGATTTCATCACCGGTCATACCCTGAATGTAAGCGCCGGGATGTATATATAGTAGCGGGGGGTATTGACAATTACAGAAATATGACTATAATAAACTCACTTGATGTGAAATAACCTTAAAAAAATAAAATATCGTATTAAGAGCGTGGTGATGAAAAGGGGCGCTGGAACCGTTAATTAAAATGCGGTGGCTGGCGCCTTTTTTGATTTCGGTCGAGAGCCCTGAGAAAAAATAAAACGATTAAGGAGGGAGACAAAATGTACGAGAGAATACTTGTTCCATTGGATGGCTCCAAAGTAGGCGAGGCTGCCTTATCATATGTTGAAGACCTATTGTCTAAGCTATCGCCAAATGTAAAGGCGGAAGTTATTCTGTTCCAGGTATTATCGCCTGAAGTTCCGTATGTTGTTGGCGGGGGGGCAGTTCCTCAGATTGACCACACTAAGGAAGAGATGGAGCAAAACAGGAAGAAAGCTGAGCAGTATCTTAATGAGATTGTTGAAGCCCTAAGAAATAAAGGAGTCGCGGTTACGGCTGAAGTGAGAGTAGGTAGCGCTGCCGAGGAGATTGTTAAGCTTGCCGAAGAAGTCAATGCTAACATGATTGCCATGTCGACACACGGACGGTCAGGGTTAAGCCGTTGGGCTTTCGGTAGTGTTACCGACAAAGTACTGCGGCGGGAAGGAAGAATCCCGATAACCATGGTGAGAGCGCCGAGAAAGGCTGAGTAAGCATAGCTAACCAAAAAGTGATGAAATAATTGTAGTGCTGGGCTGGGGGAGAGTAAAGTGATGAAAAGGGGCGCTAGTGACCGATAAATGAAATGTGGTTGCTGGCGTTCTTTTAATTTAATCAAAGGAGTTGTTGACATGAAAAAGCTTATAGCAATAACGGTAGCAATATTCGTATTAATGATGAGTTTGCCCGCATGCATGGAGAAACCTTCTGTCCCAGCAACCACAACCTGAATTACCTACTACACCATCACCAGCACCCGTACAACCACTGTCGCCTGCACCTGAACCCACACCAGAACCTGCTCCTAAACCCGATGAGCCAGAGTACTCAGAAGAGGAAATTTGCTCACTTGTATGGAATAAAATTCCAAGCCAGCTACCAGGTGGGCATAGCAAAAACGAATTAATAATGGATACGAGGACAGCAACGTACGAAGGTGACGGAAAATGGATATTTACAGTATTCGGGACAGTTAGAGAAGAGGGCCCAATAACCACGGAGACGGTTAAAACAGAGGATTACTGGGTGGACAGGGGAAGTTACGAAGTCACCTCGTATGAACTTCAACTGAAAGCTACGTATTACGAAAAGACCAAAACACTTGATATTGAGGATATTAAGAAACTGAATGAAAAGGTTACTACTGAGACTTTAGATACTCCTATTCTTAGAAAGGAAATCAAGTTACTTTGGCTTAACGCGCAATATTCTGGGCGTCATTACTATCTAGAAGGTAGTATAGAAAACATCGGGATAATACCTGTAGCTCGACTATTAATCGAGTTCTTCCATTATGACGAGGACGGGAATCTATTTGAGGCAGAAAAGTGCACAATAACCCCTGACCCTATCCCTTCAGGCGAACGAGGAAAATTTAAGCATGATTTTATAAAATCTGGGAAATCTCTTGGTTTTTATGACTACAGGTTTATCTCGGAAACAGGCGAGGTATTTGAATATCTCGAAGACAGCGGTGAAGAACCTGTCTTTTTTTATGAAATGGACTTGGAAGAAGCTACTGCTGAGACTATAATTCCACGCGGACTTTTCTCTAATTATGTAATGCCTCTGAATAAACAAGTAAGGGACACCACGATGTCACTACTCAGTGATGTACCAGAAGGGATTAGTAGTAACACTGATGCGTGGAAGATTTGGAAGATTCATAACTGGGTTGCAAATAACATCGTATACGTAAGTGACCCGATGGGTTTTGAATATATGACCTATCCCTATGAGACCTTAGATTGCAAGGCGGGAGACTGTGACGATTTCTCTGTGCTACTGGCAAGCATGTATGAGGCTTCGGGGCTAGATGCTATGATTGCATATGTTGACTTAACTGGAGATAAAGAAGTAGACCATGTAGCATGCTTGGTTTATTATCCGCAGGAATCTGCATCGTTCCTAGAGGAGGAGGAGATAATAATCAGCGAACTTGAGCTATCATACCCTATAGGAGAACGATACCTAAAGTATATACACGGCACAGATGATATCATGCCCTATAAAACGAGTGATATTTACGGCAATTATGAGGAAGGAATATGGATAATAGCTGATCCTCTTGTAGCGGAGGATACAGGAATCGTCGGATATATCATATATGAGCCATACAAAGTGCTCGCCGTCGATGATGTTGGCGCTTAATGTCCCACGGATGTTGGCATACTACTTACTTCAAGTGCTCTTTTTGATTTCATCCAGCTCCCGCCATCTCCTGAGCCATGATGGCGGCGCCTAAAGCGGTAACAATCTGGGGGTGGAGTGGCACTAATAATTTAATACCCAGCTTATCTTCCACACTCTTAATCAGGCCAATGTCAAGGCCACCACCGCCGCTGATGGCACAATCTTTCTCCAGCCCGACCCTCTCAATGAGGGCGGATATTTTGTCGGCCAGCGCCTGGTGCACCCCGGCCAGAATATCTTCCCTGGCGCTGCCCTCGGCTACCCTGGAAATAGCCTCTGATTCCCCAAAAACGGCACAGCCGGTGGTGAAGGTAACCGGCTTTTTTGACTTCAGGGAAAGAGGGCCAATCTCGTTAAGGTCTATCTGGAGAACATTGGTGATGACCTCCAGAAAGCGCCCGCTGCCCGCAGCACACTTCTCACTGACCACAAAGTTGATTACCTGCCCGCTATCATTGAGGCGAATTACCTGGCTGGACTGCGCCTGCACATCGATAACCGTCCTTACCGAAGGGAAAATGCGGTTTATTCCCCGGGCACAGCAGCGGATATCGGTAACCTGCTGGTCACTGTAGGCAACATTGGCCGAACCCTGGCCGGTGGCTACGGTAGACACCATGTCTTCGGGAGATAGTCCTGCCTTGACCAGAAGCTCCTCCCTCAACTTTTGGGCTATCGTCCGGTAATTTACTCCGGAAGGAAGTAGATGGTAAGCTTTTGCCTTGCCATCCCCAATAATGACTCCCTTACTGCTACTCGAACCAATATCAATGCCCATAAAATAAGCCATATTATTTTACCTCTATTTAAAGAAGGTGGCTTCCACCAGGCGACGTTCTTTTTTCGCTATAGGCTCTCCCTTTTCCAGGGCTTTCAATGTAAATTCCCTGCCCAAAAGAGCGGCACCTATCGCCCCACTGATGAGCGGGTCATCGGGAACCAAAACTTCGCCGCCTACATTTTCCTTCACCGCTTTAACCACCCCAACATTTTTGGCCACACCCCCGGTAAACACTACTTTGGGCTCTATCTGTAACTGCCTCAGCATGCCAACCGCCCGGCTGGCGATAGCCTCATGAAGTCCAGCGACAATGTCTTCCAGCGGAACGCCGTCAGACAGGCGAGATATGACCTCCTGCTGGGCAAAAATAGTGCAGGTATTACTGATACTGACCTTGTTTCGTGATTTTAAGGAAATATTGCCCAGGTCCTCCAGCTTAAGGTCAAGCGTCTTGGCGATGACTTCCAAGAACCTGCCCGTTCCCGCCGCACACCTGTCATTCATGACAAAGTCAATCAGCTTACCGTCTTTTATCTTGAGTCCCTTGGCATCTTGTCCCCCGATATCAAGCGCCGTCCTGACCGAGGGGAAAAGACTGACCAGACCCCGGGCATGGCAGGTCAATTCGGTAATTTGACAGTCAGCAAAGGGAACGTTGATGCGGCCGTAGCCGGTGGCCACCACATAGGCTATGTCATTAAAGGGTAAATCAGCCTGCTCCAGTGCCTGTTCCATCACCTTGTTGGCCAGGCGACGGTGCTCAGCACCAGTATGACTCTCCACACGAGCGCGAATCGCCTCGCTCTCATCCATGATGACCACCTTGGTCATGGTGGAACCAAGGTCAATACCGGCAAAATAAAGTGAATTATTTGATTTCAAATTAGTAAATCCTCTTCATTAATTGCAGGCAGGATAGTTTTCAGCTAATTACCTCAAGGAAGGCCTGAACTCTCGTCCTCAACTGTGCCAGCGCCGCCTGGCTGTAATCGTGCTCCAGATAGATATTGGGCAAGCCAATGCGGTCAAGGTAATCCCTGAGTCCGGGCACTTCATAGCCGTGAATGTCGCAATACCTCAGCACCTGAAGGATTACCCCGTTAACCTTCCACTCTTCAGCGTAATCCTTCAGATAACCGAACCTGTTTTCCAGGTCAGTCATATAGTCTTTCCGATTGGTCTCGCTGAGAATGGTTTCACGAAAAGTGCGGGGACTTTTGAGCTCCACCAGATAACGATAGGCTAACCCGTCCAGAAGGTCCTCAGTAGGTTCCACTTGGGGGAAATAGGCTCGACTGCCCAGCGAGGTGTCATCCATAACCACATTCGCCCCAATGCTCTCAATCATTTCAATAAGAGCTATATTGTCAATAATACTGCCCCAGACCAGAAGCCTTGCCGATTTCTTGGCCGGACCGTCCTGGCGCTGTTTAACCTCGCTGATAACCTGCGGCAATAGCTCATTCCCTTCTGACACGGGAATGCTTGCCAGAGCCACCATCAACTGAAGGGTTTCTGTCCCGGAGATAAGGGGAGGGTCAGGCTTCCTCAGTTCATAAAGCGCCCGCACCAAAGCCCGCTGCTCATTGTGGACTTTGACAGCTTGCCGCAACTTTTCCGCGGAAAGTTCTTTTTCGGTAAATGATTCCAGTGTCCGCTTAAAATCCTTCAGCAATTCTTTATGCTGCTTCCGGGCGGCGGTATGGGTGGTGTGAGGCGTGTCGATAAAGTGAGCGTAAGGAGGGTTCAAATAGATTCGCCAGATGTGGGCTGTCTTCTCACTCACTTCACAGCCATGAGCCATAACTACTCCGTCTAAGAAGTCGTACTTCCCCTTCAATCCCAAGTCCATAACGCTGCGAAGAAAGGGGCAGACCACGGTGGGCAGACAGGTATCTGCCTTGGTTATTGGCTCACTCATATCACCCAATATCCGGTAAGGGACCAAATCAAGCGCGGTTAACATTTCCAGAACGGGGAAGATATCAAGGTAGCCTATCACCTTCTTTCCCTCGGCCTTAAGCTCTTTAACTCGACGAGTCCGGTCTCGATAAATCTCTTTGGCTTTACTCAGTCCCACTTCTGTCACTGGCCGAATCTCCGTATGTCGATTTTACCCGTTACCAGGCCAACCCGGCTTCTTTCCTCACCTTTTGGTAGTGGCTCATGGTGTCCTCAAATGTCTCCGCTTTCCTCAAGGCATCGGCCGGGTCAAAGAGTTTGAGGTCAACAATATCACCTTCTATTACCAGGGAAGGCACTTTCAGTTTTTCCATTAGCTGGTCCTGAACCACCATTAAGTGGTTCGTCGCCGTGCGACAGGTAAGCAGGGGGTGCAGCAATATTCCGTCACATTGGTATTCCCTGGCGAACTCCAGATAAGGATGCGCAAAATAACCCCACCAATCCCCGGCGTTGAAGGCATCCTCAAAGTAGCCGGAAAAATACTGGTAAGTTAAACTGGCGACACGCTCCAGAGGGTCACTGACCTGACTCAAATCGATGGGTTTAGGCGGGTGATAGGCCCAACTCTCAACGACAAAATTCCAGCCCCTCTCCGCCAGCTGGTCAAAGAATTTCAAACTATGCCAGGGTGGCAGTTCGGCAAAGGCCAATCTATACTTCTCCTCAGTAATCGCCCCGCTCTGGTTATCCACCATAGACTTTACTTCATCATACATCTGCCGGTATAAGTCGGCGGTTACTTTGGGGTCAGCCGCCATGTAGAGGGAGGCGGGCATACTACTCCAGAAGTCGCGGGAATGCATCGGGCAGGGTCTTGCCTTGCGTAACTCGTTCACCTCGTGCCACACCCGATTCATCTCTATGGTATCGTCGATTATTTCGGCTAGCCTGTCCCAGTCCATCTTCCTGCCCAGCAGATGTTCCAGAAAGGCAATAAACTCTCTCAGCTCTTCAACCAGGAAATTGATATTATGCTCCCGAGCACCTTCCAGCCGGCTCTCTTTCACTCCGGGATGGGGCATCTCCAACACCCATACCGGAGCGTCCAGGTAGCGCCCCAGCGCCTGAAACCACTTGTACCGGGTATCACAGAAATAACCTGAGCTGAGTAATAAAGTTGGTTTGGGCATTCCTACCATGGGTGCGTCAGGTGGTATTTGCCCCGAGTCCTTCATCCGCGCTGCGTAGCCGAGGCAGTTCCGGGCGTAGCCACACATATGGGTGGGGAAACCGTCCGAATCAGCTTGGGCTAAATAAGCTGGGGCAGCACCGAAAGCAGCACAGACGGCACCATAATCTTCCGGGTAGACAGCCGCCACCTCCATCGCCCTGAGGATGGCATCACCTCCCCACCAGTTAACCATGCACCAGGCTACGGGTCTTCCTGCCTTACTGGCTTCAACCGCTCTCTCATACATGCCGTCAACCAGTGCCCGAAGCGGGTACATTGTCTTCAGACGGTTTATGGCTCTTTTCTTTTCTCCGTCAGTCATAAATCCTAATATCTAATCACCAAATCCTAAACACTCTAATTCAGGGTCTTTTTGAATTTCTTCATTTGGTATTGTTTAGAATTTAGGATTTGGGATTTGGAATTTAATCTAGTTTCTCGCCTATGTTTCCAAGCTAAAGAGCGGACTGGTGCCATCACCGGCGGAATACTTATCGCCAGGGAATACCTTATTATCCGTCATCTTTACCCTTTTACCGATTATTTCCACCGTTACCGTAGTCGGGTCAATGCCGGTTAAATTACCCATTATCCAGGAACCTTCATCAAGCTCTACCAGCAAGATAATATAGGGGACCTCGTTTTCACGCCCTTCCGGGGCCACATTACAGGTGGTAAAGGTTTGAATCTTGCCTTTACCCGACAATTCAACGACTTCCATGTCCCGGCTGGTGCATTGCCAGCAAACCATTTTCGGTGGCACCGTAACCGTGCCACATTGCTTACACTTTAAGCCTAACAGTTTATTTTCCTTCAGTGCCTCGTTATATTCTTTGAAAGTAAGCTTATATTCCATTTTCAGCCTCCATAAAAACTAAATCGGTCACGGTTACCAGCCCCGCTGCAGAATCATGTTAACCAGTGTGCCGCCATCGCCGCCCAGGGTATCGGTCATCCCTACTTTGGCACCTTCTACCTGCCGCTCCGGCTCTACTTCGCCTCTTAATTGCTTGGCTATTTCATAGACCTGACCAGCACCGGTGGCACCAATAGGATGCCCTTTAGACTTCAGTCCGCCCGACATATTGATGGCCACCTTGCCGCCGATATCAGCCTCGCCTTTTACCCAGGCTTCACCCGACTCGCCAAACTCAAAGAAGCCGAGGCCTTCGGCAGCAATCAGGCTGGCAATGCTAAAGCAGTCGTGAAGCTCACAGATATCTATATCCTGAGGCGTAAGCCCGGCCATATCATAGGCTTGCTGGGATGATATTTCTCTGGCCCTGAGCCGGGGTAAATACTCCTGCTGGCTGGACAAAGGGCCGGAGGAAGCTTGACCCACGCCAATAATATAGACTGGCTTACTGGTAAGTTTCTTAGCCACATCTTCAGCAACTAGCACCACAGCGGCCCCGCCATCCGAAAACGGGCAGCAATCATGAAGCTGGAGTGGTGTGCTCACCATAAACGACTTCAGCACCGCCTCTACATTTACTTCCTTGCGCAGGTGTGCCTTCGGGTTAAACATCCCGTGACGGTAAGACTGGACTGACACCGTAGCCATCTGCTCTTTAAGCTTGGCTAAAGGTATGCCATATCTAGCCGAGTAAAGGTGAGCGAGCATGGCAAAGACCGCCGGGAAGGTTATCCCCGATGGATATTCATAGCGGCTGTCACTGAACATGGAAAAGGTGCGCGTGGCCAGTGCGGTGCCCATAGTGGCCGCCCTTTCCACGCCACCGGCCAAGACCACATCGTAAAAACCGGAAGCCACCCACATAAAAGCATCTCTTACTGCCATGCTGGCTGAGGCGCAAGCTCCCTCATATCTATTTGCCGGTATATTAAAGCAGCCGATATTTTCGGCAGCAAAAGCCTGCACCATCCCCTGTCCCTCAGAGAAGTCTCCCAGCACGTTACCGAGGAACAGAGCCTGCACATCCTTTGGCTTCAGGTTTGACTCATCAAGTGCCTCCGTGGCGGCTTCAGCAAACAACTCGACACTCGTCTTTTCTTGAGCACCGCTAAATTTTGTCTCCCCAACACCAACCACAGCTACTTTGCGCATGTCATACCTCCTACTTGGCTTCTTCATTCACTATAAAGTTACTATATTCTGCAATTACCGTCAATTTTTAGTCCAGGGATTCGGCTATCAGCTCAGCGACATCCATAACTTTAAGCGATTCTTCCGCCTCCTTTGCCTTTATCCCGTCTTCAAACATCTGCAGGCAGTAGGGACAGGCAGCAGCTATCACCTCGGCTTTGACTGCCATCGCCTGCTCCGTTCGCATTTCGTTAATGCGCTGACCCACTTTTTGTTCTTCCAGCCACAGGTGCCCACCACCGGCACCACAGCAGAAGCCACGCTCTCGATTCTGCGCCATCTCAACCAGGTTGATATTGGGTATATTATTTAAAATCTGCCGCGGCGCCTCATAAATATCATTGTACCTGCCTAGATAGCAGGAGTCATGATAGGTTACTACTCCGCCCGTGCCTTTGATGGTTCCCAGTTTGCCTTCCTTGAGCAGGTTGGCAATAAACTCGGTGTGGTGCCTGACTTCAAAGTCACCACCAAACCGGGGGTACTCATACCGCAAGGTGTTGTAGCAGTGGGGGCAGCCGGTAACTATCTTTTTGATGCCGTAGTTCTTCAATAGCTCAATATTACCTTGTGCCTGAAGCTGAAAGAGGTATTCATTGCCCAGACGGCGGGCCGGGTCGCCGCAGCAGGTCTCCTCAAAGCCCAGGATGCCAAAGTTAATTCCAGCCAGTTTCAGTATCCTGGCAATGGCTTGAGCCACCCTGGTACTTCTTTCCTCCAAAGCCTCGGTACAGCCTACCCAAAACAATACGTCAATATTGCTATCATCAGCCGAAGTCTTGATATCAAGTCCTTCCGCCCAGTCAGTCCGACTCAAGGTAGTTCCCCGCCACGGGTGCCCCCTGGCCTCAATACTCTTCAAGGCACTTTCGCCAGTCTCCGGAATGGACGCCTGTTCCAGCACCAGGTTCCGCCTCATCTCAATAATCTTAACCATCGGCTCAATGTATACCGGACAGACCTCATGGCAGGCATAACAGGTAGTGCAGTTCCATATCTCATCCTCCAGTATCACCTCACCAATTAGAGCCCGACTGGCATCCTCAGGATTAGCCGCCTCCGCCTTACCCCTGCTCTTAAGCAAAATCGGAGCCCGCTCCAGTAAACTACCTTTCAAGTCCTGGATTAGCTTTTTGGGACTTAAAGGCTTACTACTAAGATAGGCCGGACAGTTATCCTGGCACCGACCACAGCGAGTACAGGCGTCCAAATCCAGAAGGTGTTTCCAGGTAAAATCTTCAATCTTGGCAGCGCCAAAGGTCTCGGTTGTTTCCAGGTCAATAGGCACCAGAGCCCCTCTCGGCTCCAGCGACCTTAGGAAAACATTGACTGTGGAAACAATGATGTGCCACAGCCGATTCCAGTAGAGAGAAACATAAATGATAGCGCCCAGGGAAATCAGGACGTGCAGCCACCACGTAATCTGGTGCCAGGTGAGCAGGGCGGTCTGACTTAAGCCACTGAAACCTAGAGCCAGGATATAGCCGCCGGGTGACCAGGGTGCCCACTCCGGGTCAGTCTTTAACTCAGTGGCGGCGATGCGAAAGCCCTCAACAATAAAGCCGCTGACTACCACGATAAGGATAATGAGCAGAGCAACCAAGTCCTCCCCCCTATTATCCAATCTATCTGGCTTTTGAACATAACGCCTAATCAGGGCTAAGATTACCCCTATTACCACCAATATGCCAAAGCCATCAACAACTACTGAGTAGCCCAGATAGAAACCGCCCTGCATAAAGTGAAAGAAATAGTGGCTGATAAAATCTAAAAACGCAGCCAGGAGAAATATGATACAACCGGCAAAAATGAGGAAATGGATTATTCCCGGGTAAAATTCCTTGGGGCGAAGGTCTCTGACCGAAAAACGCCGATGCCCCAGGCCATCAGCAACGCCAAGGAATTTGCGGTGCAGCCAAATATCAATTACCCCGGTAACGACAAAGGCCCATATTCTCTTACCCAGATGATTAAACCGGTCATCAGGTCTGCCCAGTCGCCACAGTTTGTACCGACGGTATAGGGCATAAATAAAAACACTGAGAGCAATGACTCCCAGCGCGTAAATAATTTCACCGTACGGAATATTCCAGAAAATTTCTCGGGCTGGCTCCATATTAGCTTCTCTCTAATCTACGGTAAATCACCTCAGCTTATCATACTAGCCGCTAGCCAGCAAGCAGAATAAATAAAAAGCTAAAGGGGTGAGGTTAATAAACAGTCTCATAAACCAAGGTAGCAAGATTCCTAGCGCAAACGGGTAACGGCGACAAAAATACCCAGCGCCAGGGCTACCAGGTCAAGGACTATGTGGAACAGACCAAAAGGAAATCCCAGGGGCAAAAGTATACTGACCAGATAACTTATGGCCACCGCAATACCAGCCACGCTGGCCAACCCACGGCCGCGCTTGCGGTTGACGGACAGGCTAACCACTTCGCCAATAGCATAACCTACACCCGGCCCCAGCAGTAAGTTGATATAGAAGAAAGGCACAAAACTCCCCACCACGCCCCAGACAACTCCGCAAACAATAGCCATTCCCAGCGCCGTGCCGATAGCCCTCAGGTAGTACTGGCTAGAAACGCGATAGGTGGGCAGTTTATACAACTTCGCACAGTCCGGGCATCTGGCTCCCACCAGGGTCTGCACCAGGCACTTAGGACATATTGGCTTCCCACACTTACCACACCTCAGATTAGTCTCAACCGCAGGATGAGTGGCGCATTTCATGGTGTCAACCTTTCCTCCGCTTAGGTTCTCCTGTGGCACTGGCCTCAGGGGGTGCCCGATACAGCCAGGTTTTTCTATCCATTATATCCCGGTCAAAAAGCAGGCGATTCAGCAATAATCTTCCTTTATCGACCGAGATAGCCTCAACTGCTCTTGGTGCGGTTAGTCGCTTAATAACTATTACCAGAAAGAGAGCCCAAAAACCCAGGGTAACCGAAAGTGGCTCGTAAAACCAGCTGATGATAGGCATTGCCGTCACGCCAACAAGTACCGGTAGCGGTGAGCTGCGCAGAATAACCGAGCCAACGACAAGAAAGCTAAAAAAGGCTACGGTTGCCCATGGCGTCATGTTATTTATCAAGGGGAGTATGAAGATTACGCCAATGGTTGTGCCAATCCCTCTGCCACCGTGGAAACGAAGAAAAACCGACCAGTTATGTCCAATGATTGCCGCCAGCCCAACCACTAGCTGCTGGGCGACACTCAGACCCACTGATTGAGCCACCCAGACCATCACCAACCCCTTACTCAAATCAAAAATGCCTACCGGCAAGGCAAGCCGCCAGGAGGTCATCCGCCACAGATTACCACCTCCCACCTGACCGGTGCCATATTGCCTCAGGTCTATCCCGCGAAACAACCTGGCTGCCAGGTAGGAAACTGGCACCGAGCCCAAAAGGTAGACACCCAACATTAAGGCAAACCAGACGCCCATAAGCTCTCCGAGGAGAATAATTATTTAATTTATTATGGTTTGACCGCCTTCAGTGCTCGCTGTTCTGCCAAGGTGATAAGTCTTTCCGCTGACGCCAGGGGTACAGCCACGCCACCCATAATCGTCTCGCCACTTTCTCCCAGGCCGTGGTAGTCACTACCGCCGGTGGCAATGAGGCCGTGCTGGTCGGCCAGCCTTACCAGACGATTAATTTCGTTAATAGTGTAGCCTTTGTAATAGGCCTCAATGCCCACCAGGCCAGCTGCCTTCAACTCGATAACCATTGCCTCCGGGTCAGCAATGGTCAACGGATGTGCCATCACGGGTAACCCGCTATTCCGCACGACCAGTTCCACGGCTTCTACCGGTGTTATCTTTTCCCGCTCAACATAGGCCGGGCCATCACGCGCGATATATTTGTCGAAGGCTTCCTGTATTGAATTTATATAACCCTTCTCCAGCATCGCCTGAGCAATATGAGGACGCGCGATGGTGCCATTACCAGCTATTTCCTGGACTCGCTGCCAATCAATATGGATACCCAAATCGGCCAGTTTGGCAATCATCCCCTGAGCCCGCCCCTCCCGGGAATGGCGAAATCGGGTAAGAGGCACCTTTAGCTCTTGGCTGGTGTAATCGATAAAGTAGCCCAGAACATGAACTTCGCCACTGGGGACATCAGTACTGACTTCAACACAGGGTATAATTCTCAGCTGGGGAAATTTTTCGGCCGCTTCTAGCGCCGGCGCAATTCCATCAATGGAGTCATGGTCAGCCAGAGCAATAATTGTCAACCCGAGTTCCGCCGCTTTGCGGACCAC
>Ga0209979_1003713_pt1 | contig 13295 bp, 12 predicted proteins | sample AnhtaG_FD_183114 | JGI IMG/M metagenome (GOLD analysis project Ga0209979, IMG submission 183114) | Deep subsurface microbial communities from Anholt, Denmark to uncover new lineages of life (NeLLi) - Anholt_01485 metaG (SPAdes) (version 2) | ecosystem: Environmental > Aquatic > Marine > Oceanic...
TCTTAGAGGGTCACAATCGCTTAATTTGTTAAGTCACGGCGCAAAAAAGCGGACTCCGAGATGCTATCCTTTGTCTGGAGTTCCTACTTTGCCATAAGAGACGCCTTGTAATCAAAATCTGGACGGTTTTTCAGGGTAGTTAATGGTTCCCCTCCCTCTCTTCCCCCCTCCCTTGCCTTCCTCAAAGGAGAGGGGGACTAAGGGGGGAGGTTGATAAACGATCTCCCCGCCGGACATAAAAAGGGGGACCGGAGGTCGTAAGACCCCCGGTCCCCCTTAATTTTGGGCATAGTTACCCCTTCAAACTAGGGGGTGCGCACCCCTAGTGCCTGATGACACCTAGCTTGGTTAGCTGGCGTTGAACGGCAGACCTACTCTTCCCGACAATTTTACCTACCTCAGCGCAAGGTAAACCCTCATCTACATACAGTTGTCGCATCCGCTCTATTTTCTCCTTGTCACTCCAGTTGTATTTGGATACTCTATGCCTCTGACGGCATAGATACAGCTTGTCGGCATTATTTAACTTCCCGCCTTCATCCCTTATAATGCCTGCCTTGACCATCCTTTCAGGTAGTGTTTTGAGCATAGCTCTGGCGTCAATTATGTCCTCTATATTGGAAGCTGGAGCAATAAGTTTTCTACCATCAGCAATCCATTCCCCTCTGTCTCCCTCGTAGAGACGACAAAACCTTCTCCGCTCCCGGTACTTTTTACACCAGTAAGTCCTCACTATATTCCTAGCAACAGCATACAGGAAGCCTAGCGTTACCTGGTCTTGCTTGTCTGCCTCAGCTCTGAGCTTAAGGACTATCTCCATCTCAATATCATCTCTGTCATCAGGCAACACTTTGGGTCTGAAGCGGTAGGCAATCTCGGCATATAGCTGATAACCGTCAAGCTGTTCTCGGTGGTTAGAGAAGTAAATAACTTTCCGAATCTATCTCTTGCCCGTGAGCTTTGTAGTAATTACCCACCTGGCTACTGGAGTGTGTCGATTATGTTTCTGTCGTGAAGGTATTGGACGAGTACAGAATCTTTGAATGCCACCTATGCTTATGCTATAATTTTCACATAGGAGCTGACTAATCATGCTAGACCAGTTAGAAAGAGTAGAGAAGCGTTATCAGGAGTTAAATCGGCAGATAGCTATGCCTGAGGTGGCGTCTGACCTAAAACAGTTGCAGACGCTGGCTCAGGAGAGAGCTAGCCTTGAAAGCTTGGTAACCAAGTATAGGCAATATAAAGCAACCTCCAAGTCGCTAGAAGAAACAAGGACAATGCTAAGCGGTGGGTTAGATGAAGACATGGTGACTTTAGTCAAGCAAGAGATAGAAAGCCTTGAGTCGCAACTAGACCATCTAGCCCAAGAGTTGAAGGTTGCCCTCTTGCCCAAGGATGCCAGTGATGAAAGAGACATTATTATGGAAATCCGGGCTGGGGCTGGTGGTGATGAAGCCGGATTATTTGCTGCTGACCTCTTTCGTATGTATAGTCGGTATGCTCAATCTAAAGGTTGGGAAATAGATATTATTAATATTAATGAAAGCGGCATAGGCGGTCTTAAGGAAATTATATTTGAAATAAAGGGCAAAGGTACTTTCAGTCGTCTGAAGTATGAAAGGGGAGTTCACCGAGTGCAGCGAGTGCCTATCACTGAGTCTTCAGGCAGAATTCATACTTCAACAGCTACGGTAGCTGTTCTGCCTCAGGCGGATGAGGTAGAGGTATCTATAAATCACGATGACCTAAAGATTGACATCTTTCACAGCGGGGGTGCTGGAGGGCAAAATGTAAATAAGGTAGCCACCGCTGTCCGCATCACCCACTTGCCTACAGGCACGGTAACCGTCTGCCAGGATGAACGCTCACAACTAAGAAACAAGACAAAGGCAATGTCAGTGCTCCGAGCCCGACTTCTGGATTTAGAGCAGCGCAAACAGGAAGGGGCAATAACCAAACAGCGCCGTTCTCAGGTAGGTACCGGCGACCGTGCTGAAAAGATACGAACCTACAATTTCCCTCAAGACCGCGTTTCTGACCACCGCATTGGTCTAACCCTTCATAATCTGCCCCAAATTCTGGAGGGAGAGCTTGACGAACTTATTGATGCTCTAGCTACCAACGACCAAACGAAACAACTGGAGAAGCAACTGGCGTGACCTTAAAACAGGCTTTTAGTCATGCCAGAGAAATTCTTAATGCCAATAACATTGAAGGTGCTACTTTAGAGAGTGAGCTGCTGCTAAGGCATACGCTAAAAATAAGCCGAGTTCAGCTATATCTAGACCTTGATTATGAATTAAATTCTAAAGAAGAGGAAACCTTCTGGCATCTGATTGAACGCCGCCTGAGTGGTGAGCCCGCAGCCTATATAACCGGACATCGCGAGTTCTATGGGTTTGATTTCTATGTTGACCCCAGCGTCCTCATCCCCCGACCGGAGAGCGAACTACTGGTAGAAAAGACTCTCAAACTGGCTCAAAATCGCACCATGTCTACTATAGCTGAAATTGGCACTGGTTGTGGTGCTATCGCTATCAGCCTGGCTCTAAACTTACCACGAACTAAAATTTATGCCACTGATATATCAGCCTCTGCCCTTAAGGTCGCCCTATTTAACTGCCAAAAACACGGGGTAGTAAATAGAATTTGCCTTCTCCAGGGTGATATGCTCGACCCCTTACCCGAGCCCGTCGACCTCATAATAGCCAATCTCCCTTATGTTAAAGAATCAGAATTACCCCGGATAAACACGCAGGATTTCGAGCCCTCTCTGGCGCTAAACGGTGGCTCAGACGGACTGGAAAAGATACGCCAGCTATGCCGCCAGGCAAATAATAAGCTTTGTCCTGATGGCTACCTGCTTCTGGAGTTTGGACAGGGACAGAGCAAAGCGGTAACTACCTTTCTGTGCAGCCTGTTCCCCCAAGCTAAGATAGAAGTCACACCAGACCTGGGTGGCATAGACCGGGTAGTAAGCCTAACCCTTCCCCCAGATACCCTCCGCCAAGCAGGGTGAAAATACACGGCACAATTTGACGCAGAACCGCCCTAATGCTAGACTATCCGACTGGGTTTTACCTCAAGGTTGAAGGGTAAACCATAACTAGAAGGAGGCACGGACGTAATGAATATGATTGTCTGCGTCAAGCAGGTGATTGACCCTGAGGCACCACCAGCTAGCTTCAAGGTTGACCCCTCCAGCAATACAGTAGCGCTACCATCAGGCATTTCGCCAGTAATTAGCCCCTTTGATGAGAATGCCGTAGAGGCAGCACTAAGAATTAAGGATGCCCAAGGGGGTAAAATCACAGCTATAAGCCTGGGTATCAACCTGCTACGGGATGTGGTAAGGAAACCACTATCTATGGGTGCTGATGAGCTCATCCTGTTAGACGATGAGGCTTTTGCCGGGGGCGATAGCTGGTCAACCGCCTACGCCCTGGCTATGGCTATCAAGAAAATAGGTGAATATGACCTCATCTTCTGCGGTAGGCAGGCTGCTGATTGGGATGCAGGACAGGTAGGCTCAGGTATCGCTGAGATACTAGGGCTGCCTAGTGTAACCCTAGCTAAAAAAATAGACATCACTGATGGTAAGGCGAGGGTGGAACGGGTAACCACTGATGGCTACGAGGTCATTGAGGTACCCTTACCGGCTCTGATTACAGTAAGCAATGAGCTTGGTGAACCTCGCTATGCCACCATAAGAGGGATTATGGCCGCCAAAAAGAAGGAGCCTGTTATCTGGAAGCCAGCCGATATAGGGAGTGAACCCTCTCAGCTTGGTGCTGCTGGCCGACGCACCAAGCTGCTTAAGCTATTCCAACCAGTTCGTGAAGGCAAGTGTGAGATTATAGAAGAGGACAGCCCGGAAGAAGCAGCGGTTAGTCTAGCCCTGAAACTCAGGGAGGCAAAAATACTATAAAAAATTTAGGGAAACAATTCGTATCTGGTTAGCTTTGAATTGTTTTTTATGTTATGTCAACAAAGGGGGCAAATCTATGGCTGAATACAAAGGCGTTATGATTTATGGTGAGGTCACCGAAGGCAAGCTAGCCGCAATTGCCACTGAACTATTAGGCTGCGGTAGAAAGCTGGCTGACGACCTGGGGCAGGAACTATGCGCGGTATTAGCCGGCAGTGATATAAGCAGTCTAGCTCAGGAAGCAATCGCCTTTGGTGCCGATAAGGTATATGTAGTTGATGACCCCCTGCTTAAAGACTACCAGACTGATTCCTATGTGTTAACTCTGGAAAAGGTAGTTAAACAGGTGATGCCCCAGATTCTTATTCTGGGACAGACTTCTATCGGTGGTGACTTAGCGCCCAGGTTAGCCTTTAGGCTGGAGACAGCCGCCTCTATGGGCTGTGTGGAACTAGCTATTGACCCTGACTCAAAGCTAATGCGGCAAACCAGACCTGTCTATGGAGGAAATGCTCAGGCCATCTTCACCGGCGAGACCTACCCACAGATAGCCACGGTTAGAGCCAAAGCAATGTCACCCCTGAAGCGAGATACCTCAAGGCAGGGAGAAATCATCACCATTGAGGCTGGCTTAGACCCGTCAGCCATAAGAACTAAAGTCCTGAAAAAGGTGACTGAGGAGGTAGAAGGGGTAAAGCTGGAAGACGCTGAAGCAGTAGTCTGTGGAGGTAGAGGTATTGGTGGGGCTGATGGTTTTAAGCAATTAGAAGAACTAGCTAAACTACTGAATGGGGCAGTAGGGGCTACCAGACCTCCCTGCGATAATGGCTGGGTGCCAGACGGATGGCAGGTAGGGCTTACCGGTAAGATTGTTACCCCTGACCTCTACATTGCTGTAGCTGTCTCTGGTTCCAGCCAGCATATGAGTGGCTGTTCCGGCTCCAAAAATATCATAGCCATAAATAAAGACCCTGAGGCAAATATCTTCAAGGAAGCGCATTTTGGTATAGTTGGAGACTGGAAAAAGGTAATCCCCGCCTTCACCGAAAAGGTCAAGGAACTCCTGGCTGGGTAGAGTCAAGCCTTCTTGGTTTGCCTTTCAGCAATAATCTTCTGAGCGATGTGAGACGGTACTTCCTCATAGTGACTAAACTCGGCGTTATAGCTTCCCCTCCCCTGAGTCATCGTCTTCAGGTCTATTGTATAGCGCAGAATTTCAGCTAGCGGTACTTGAGCCTCAATAACATTGTTTCCAGCCTCGGGGTTCATACCTTGCACCCGGGCTCGCTTGGTATTAAGGTCACCGATAACATCACCAGTGTAGCTCTCAGGAACCTCCACCCTAATATTCATTATTGGTTCGAGGAGGATAGGTTGCCCCTGGGACAATCCCTTCTTCAATGCCCCGGCGCCGGCAATTTTGAAGCATATCTCTGAGGAATCCACAGGGTGATAGCTACCATCATATACCGTCGTCTTTATGTCAACCACTGGATAACGAGCTAAGACCCCCTCATGAAGTGCCTCGTTAACCCCCTTCTCTACAGCTGGAATATAATTCCTTGGTATGCTACCACCTACTACCTTAGAAGCAAACTCAGGAGCGCTACCACGGGGCAGTGGCGCCAACTCTAAGAGAACATGCCCATATTGACCGTGCCCTCCCGTCTGCTTTTTGTGCTTATACTCAGCATTAGCTGATGTAGTAACGGTCTCTTTATACGGAACCTGGGGGGTTTTTAGCTCCACACCCACACCAAGTTTACGCAGCATCTTCTCCGCAGCTACTTCAAGGTGAGTCTCACCGAGTCCGGATAGAATGGTCTCACCGGTATCAGCCTCCCTATGCATCTGAAGGGTAGGGTCTTCCTCTGATAGCCTGGATAACGCCGCTCCCAGCTTATCTAAATCAGCCTTGGTCTTAGGATATACTGCCTCGCTAAAGGTCGGCTCAGGGAAAAGAGGGGGGACAATTTTCACTGGCTGAGCCTGACTACATAGTGTATCCCCGGTATTGGTTAGACTCAATTTGGCTACCCCCCCTATGTCCCCAGCCCCAAGTTGAGATACCGGCTCTTGAGTCTTGCCTTTCAAAATAAATAGCTGACCTATGCGCTCTACCCCACTTCGCGTCGCATTCCACACCTGAGAATTACTATCAATACCACCCGTATAAACCCGAAAGTAGGTAAGTTTACCAACATATGGGTCAGCACTGGTCTTAAATACGAGGGCAGCTAACGGGGCATCCTGACTTGGCTCAATCGTCTCTCGCTTATCCGAGTCGCCAATAACAGCTATCTCTTGCTCTTTAGGCGACGGCAGATAACTATGTATGGCAGCCAACAGCGAGGTAATCCCTATGTTCTGTATAGCTGAGCCAACTAAAACGGGCACAACCTTGCCACTTACTACAGCCTGTCGTAAGCCATCACTTAGTTCCTCCAAGCTGAATTCTTCGCCGTTTAGATACTTCTCTAGTAACCTATCATCAATTTCAGCCACTGCTTCTACGAGCTTTTCACGGAAAGAACTGGCCTGGTCTTGCAGTGATGAAGGTATCTCTGCCTCTTTTATCGGAGAACCGATATAGCTTTTCATTGTCAGCAGGTCAACTATCCCTTGAAAATCGTCATGGGCACCTATAGGTAATTGCAAAGGTATACACCTAGTGCCAAACTTTGACTGAACCTGCTCCAGAGTTTTATAAAAGTCAGCATTCTCACGGTCCATTTTATTAACAAAGATAAGGCGAGACAGGTTAGCCTCCTCACTGTATGCCCACACTTGTTCACTGCCAACTTCAACGCCAGAGGCAGCACATACCACAATTATTGCCCCTTCACTAACCCTTATTGCTGCCTTGACCTCAGCAACAAAGTCAGCATAACCAGGGGTATCAATAAGGTTAATCTTAGTCCCCTCCCACTGGCAGGGAAGTATAGCCAGGTTAAGGCTAATCTTGCGCTTCACTTCACCAGGGTCATAATCTGAGGTGGTAGTCCCATCGTTAACCTTGCCTAAACGGGTAATTGCCCCAGCAGTAAATAAGATTGCTTCCGATACCGATGTCTTGCCAGCGCCACAATGAGAGAGTAAAACAAGGTTGCGAATATTCTCCAGCCCGTATTGCTGCATCTAATCACCTACTCTCTAGCTTATTCCAGTTGATATTATAATTATAGTTTGTAGACACGGCAAGTAACCAGATTGTTTATGAACCTTACCCCTTTAACGGCTTGCGAGCACGCTTCCTTCTTCTAAACAGCGACATGAACCACAATAAACCAATTATGCTAATGAACGAAAATGGTTGGGCCGAGACGCCCCCGCCAGTTTGGGCAATAGCAGCTGAGGGCGCAGTAGATGGTTTTACTGGAGCTATTGCTTCTGCGGATATTTCATATGCAGCCAGTTTAGCATTAATAAACTCTTTGGGCACCCAGCCCAAGGGGTTGTTTTTGCCTGTTGCCTCAGCCCAGACCCACCCCGGCTCACCCCCTAGTTCAAAAATTGCCGTTGCCTTCTCATAATCAGGCAGGTAGACCAATGCTGCGGTATGACCGGAGCCGACCATGATTGCCGAGCGGTAGCCGGCGCCTTTATACATAACCGCCAGCAGCACAGCGCTATCTTCACAATCACCATAACCAACCCCATCTTGGTCAATAATAGTAGCTAGCTCATCCGCATTCTGGGCAAACTCTTCATACGGAAACTGGTCTATATCGGGGGTATAGTGCACCTTATCCCGGACAAAGCGAAATACTGCTTCTGCCCTTTGCAATTGGTCTGGATGTTTACGGGCAATCTGCTCACCCAAGCTATAGGCTTCAGCAGCACTTTCCCCCAAGCCCTCGAAGGCTATAACCGGACGAAAAGCTGCCTCAGATAGTTGATAAAAACCGTCTTCGCCAGAAGCTCTAGTTCTACATATTCCCCAGCTATCAAATATATCGCCATTCATCTCAGTGAAGCCGGCTGATGGAGTTGCCGACACATAACTGGTGGCGGTTAGTCCAGCCACCATTACTAACATTAAGCTAAGTAGGACCTCAATTCTCTTCATAGCGGTCCTGTCAGTGCAGCGTGGAGTATCAAGCCAAAGAAAATGAGATAGCCAAAGACATAGATACCTACTGCTACCGGACTTTTGTTGACGCTGACAAAGGGTATTTTAGGTGTTAGTTTATCAACAATATGGAATAGGGCTATCCCTATAAGCAGGCTTACTACGAAGCTTATAGCTAATACACCCCATATTCTAAAATCAAAGATGTAGCCTAGTATTGGAGCTGTGACCGCAGTGAGTGCTGTAATAGCTCCGTGGACGACAAGACCGACCAGGATGAAAAAGCCGGCAATAAATAATCCGGTGGCAACCGGGCTTTCTCCTATACGCTGGCGCTGATGAATATGAGGAGTAAAAGCATCTAACACCCTAATCCCAAGCCATGCCAGAAGAGTGGAGATGAGAACCAGCAGTATAACCTTAGCCAGCCATATCAAAACGATTACCCAGTAAGGGGCGACTAAACCTAGCTCATACATAAATGTCCTCCTTACTATCCATAATTAGGTTAACAGCAATAGAGCTCTCCTTTCTTAGAGCCCCATATATTGAATTCCCTTAATAGGAGAACTACTTTATTCCTCTTCCCAGGCACCCTCACCAATAAGAGAGACGAAGCGGCAGCCGCCTAAATTCTGAACTATATTCTTCTTTCTGCGCTTGGTCACTTTATATAACTCTTGCACATAACGCGAGCCTATAGGAATTACCAGTCGTCCACCAATTGCTAGCTGAGCTAGGAGGTCAACCGGCACCCTGGGAGCGCCAGCAGTAACCATTATGGCATCATAAGGTGCCTCAGCCTGCCAGCCTAGAGTCTTCTCAGCTAGGTGCACCACGACATTGGTATAGCCCAGGCTATCCAATACCCTCTTAGCTCCCTCAGTCAAAGTCGGCAGACGCTCTACGGTAATCACTAACCGGGCTAACTCAGCCAGAATAGCTGCCTGGTATCCACTCCCCGCCCCTACCTCCAGCACCTTTTCACTACCAGTAAGCTCTAACGCCTCGGTCATAAGAGCAATAATAAAAGGTTGTGAAATTGTCTGGTCTAAGCCAATAGGAAGTGGTATATCTTCATAGGCTAAGCCCTGCTCCTCTGGTGGCACAAACCGCTCCCGAGGTATACGGGCCATAGCGGCTAATACTCGCTCATCTCTAATCTCGCTACTAAGGTGCTCGATTAACCCGGCTCTCGCTGCTTCAAAGTCCATAATGGGCACTCACTGCCAAGACAAAGTTAGGATAAAACTAAGGCTAGCACAACAAGAATAGCCAGCAGTATCCCGGCTAGAATACCGATTCTTCGTAACTCGGTAAGTATGTAGGGATACCGAACAGCAGTCAGCACTGGCATCGGAGTTGGCACCCTTGCCGTCGGAGCAACCACTCTGGGAGGGGCAACAGGTTTATCGATTTGAATATCTGCTTGCCGCTGGGCAACTATACCCGGAGGGCTTCGCCTGCCTTTCTTCTTTTTACCCTGGAAAGAATGCTTCCTTCTGCCGTGCCGTGATTTACTAGGCATCTGGAACCTCCATATAGGAGCTTTTACAAACCACACCCAGACTACTTAGCCCTGGGGTGGGACTCCTCATAGATGCGCCGAACATGTTCGGTAGTAAGGTGAGTATAAACCTGGGTAGTAGAGATATTGGCGTGACCCAGTAGTTCCTGAACCGACCTCAAGTCAGCCCCACCATTTAGCATATGAGTAGCAAAGCTATGTCTCAGGGTGTGAGGAGTAACCTCTTTATCCAACCCGGCTGATTTAGCATAACCTTTTAATATTTGCCAGAGGCCTTGCCTGGTTAGTCTGTCACCACGGCGATTAAGGAACAAAGCCGGCTCAGCATCGTTATGCAATAGATGAGGACGAGTTTCTTTTACATATTCTTCTACCGCCAAAGCAGCTTGTTTATAAATAGGGATAAGCCGCTCTTTATGTCCCTTGCCAAAGCAGCGCACATAACTACCCTCGGTATCTATATCACCCAAGTTCAAGGACACTAGCTCGCTCACCCTCATACCACTGGCATACAATAACTCCAGTATTGCCCTATCCCTTTTCGCTTCCAGTGTAGACCGCTTAGTTGGTTGTTCTAACAAACGGCGAACCTGGCTGATTGAGATAGGCTTAGGTAACGACTTCCCCACCCTAGGTGAAGTCACATTCAGTGTCGGGTTGTCCTTTATATTGCCCTCAGCCACCATAAAGTTAAAAAAGGACTTGGCAGCAGCCACTTTGCGAGCTGCCGTGGTAGCCGCATAGTTCCTCTCCTTAAGATTAAGCAGATAGCTTAGCATCCCTTGCCGACCAAAACTAGACCACAAAGGAGTAAAGCCACGCTTAGTAGCCTCTTCCTCAACAAAGCTAGCTAACTGATACAGGTCATTACGATAAGCAACTACCGTGTTCTCAGAAAAGCCCTTCTCCACAGTCAGATAGTTTAGAAAATTATCAATAGCCTCTCTCAGCATGTCTCCTCACTACTAGATAATCTATGGTTTATTTTAACATAACTAAAAATAAATTTCACTCTTTGAGATTGCTTATCAACCTCACCCCCTTAATCCCCCTCTCCTTTTAAGGAGAGGGGGATGGAATGGAAGAGGGGCTGACGCCCCTCTTAAACACCTCTAACATTGAGAATCCTATAAAGGAGAGAGGAGGATTATTTTTGAAGGGGTTTCGCCCCTTCAATTTACTCTTAAAAACAACCTCCTTTGCCCTACTTCACAGGCTTTGCTAAAATACAGCTAGGGAGCCCGAAGGGGGGACAGGGTTGACAAGTAATCTTATAGTAGAACAACTAAAGCAAATACCACCCAGCCCTGGCGTCTACCTTATGAAAGACGCTGAAGGTAATATACTATATGTCGGTAAGGCGGCTAATCTTCATCAACGAGTAAGGTCATATTTTAGCGCTGGGCAGAAGCTTTCACCAAAACTTGAGCGAATGGTAGCCCGAGTAAACGACTTTGACTTCTTTGTTACCACTTCAGAACAAGAGGCTCTTATCCTCGAGTTAAACTTGATAAAGAGGCACCGCCCTGGCTACAATGTTCGGCTTAAAGATGATAAAACCTTCCCCTACCTCAAGATAGACATCAATGAAGATTGGCCCAGGGTTTATATTACTCGGCGCCTGGAAGAAAATGGAGGGCGTTACTTTGGGCCCTTTGCCAGTGCTAAGTCAGTGCGCCAAACCCTGAAGGTACTTAAAGGAATCTTTCCATTTCGCTCTTGTCGCAAATCAATCACTGGCACTGATTTGCGACCCTGCCTTGAGTATCACATCCACCATTGTCTTGGACCCTGTATCGGTATCGTGAGCAAAGAGGAATATGCTGAGGTAATAAAGCAGGTAATCCTTTTCCTTGAGGGGAAGCAAGAAATGGTAGCCCAAGAGCTACAAAGTAAGATGGATAAAGCCGCTGAAGCTTTGGACTTTGAAAAGGCGGTTTTACTTAGAGACCAAATCCAGGCTATAGACAGGGTTATTGAAGGGCAAAGAATCGCCACCACGGTAAGTGGCGAGCAGGATGTTATCGCCTTTGCTAGTGATAAAGACCAAGCCTATGTCCAGGTCTTTTTTATCCGCAGTGGTAAGCTGATTGGACGAGAGAGCTTTGTATTGCAGGGCGCTCGCTCTGAAGACCCAGAGCAAATCATGGCCAATTTTATTAAGCAGTTTTACGCCTCCGCTCCTCATATACCTCCGTTATTACTACTCCAGCATCCTGTGGAAGATAGGACTATTATTGAGAGCTGGCTTCAAAGCAAAAGGGGGGCTAAAGTCCATATTCAAGTGCCTCGCCGGGGCACTAAAAAACAACTGGTAAGAATTGTTGCTAAGAACGCTCAGCAAAGTCTAGAGCAACTTAAAGTCAAGCAGTTAGCTACTCCTACAGCACTGGCAGCGGCTTTAGCCGAAATAAAAAGAAAACTTCACCTTCCTCGCCTACCCTCCCGAATGGAAGGCTATGACATCTCTAACATACAGGGAACAGTGGCAGTAGGCAGTATGGTAGTCTTTGAGGAAGGGAAGCCCAAGCCATCTCATTATAGACGCTTCAGAATCAAAACGGTGTCAGGTGCAAACGACTATGCTATGCTTCAGGAGGTAGTTAAACGACGATTTAAGCGGAGTCTCAAGAGTGATGCCTCTACCCCAAATACCTGGGCAATCCTGCCTGACCTTGTCCTCATTGATGGCGGCAAAGGACAGCTCAACTCCGTGCTGGCAGCAATGCATGAAGTCGGAGTCGGTTCTGTGCCTACGGCTAGTTTAGCCAAGGAAAACGAGGAGATTTTTGTGCCCCAGAAGCGAGAGCCCATTATTCTACCCCGCAGTTCCCCGGCTCTTCAATTACTACAGCGCCTTAGAGATGAGGCACACCGCTTCGCCTTAGGCTACCATCAGAAAATACGCAGGAGACAAACCTTTGCCTCAGCCCTTGATAGCATCCCTGGTATCGGACCCAGGCGTAAGCGTGCCCTGCTCAAACAGTTTGGCTCAGTTCAAGCCATCAGGGAAGCCCCCCTAGAAGAGCTAGCCACCGCCAGAGGCATGAGTAAGAATCTAGCCCAAAAAGTAAAGGAGCACCTGTAACCGACAATGCCAGCCAATTTACCACCACAATACTTTGAAGCGGAAAAGAACTTCCGATTGGCTAAAAGCCCCGAAGAAAAGATAGCCGCCCTGGAAGAAATGCTGGCTATTATGCCTAAGCACAAAGGGACAGACCACCTCCGTGCTGAGCTAAGAGGCAGAATCGCCAAGCTGACCCAGTTAGCTACCAAAAAGTCTGGTGTTCATCGGGCATCCATGGCTATTGAGAAAGAGGGCGCCGCCCAGGTAGCCGTAATTGGTTTGCCCAATGCTGGTAAATCCCAGCTTGTGGCCAGTATTACTAATGCCTCCCCCGCTGTAGCCGAATACCCCTTTACCACACACAATGCCACCCCGGGGATGATGGAATTTGAGAACATTCAGATACAACTGATTGATACCCCACCCCTGGCACCCCCGTCTATTGAGTGGTGGCTCCGCCACATGCTTATACGGGCTGACGCATTACTGATTGTGGTGGACTTAAATGAGGCTCCATTAACCCAGATGGAAGGCATCACGGCACAACTAGAAAAAATAAGAATAGTAATCGATGAAAGAAAGGCTGAAGAGCCAGGCACTATCCTGTATCAGAAGAAGGCACTAATTATCGGCAGCAAGCTAGACCTGGATAATGCCAGTAAAAACTGCACAGCTTTGAAGAACAAATATGAAG
>Ga0209979_1003714_pt1 | contig 13292 bp, 4 predicted proteins | sample AnhtaG_FD_183114 | JGI IMG/M metagenome (GOLD analysis project Ga0209979, IMG submission 183114) | Deep subsurface microbial communities from Anholt, Denmark to uncover new lineages of life (NeLLi) - Anholt_01485 metaG (SPAdes) (version 2) | ecosystem: Environmental > Aquatic > Marine > Oceanic >...
TTTGCCTAGTAGCTCAAATGTAGCCGGATTTATTTCTCCACCCTCCTGTTCGGCATATACCCAGATATCTCCTTTATAATCGGGTTTTTTGCCTTCGGGTAAGTGATATTTTGGTGTCTCCTCCTCCTCTTCAGCAGGCTCCAGCTTACTGGTATAGGATTCTTTTAGCATCCTTACTAATTTCCCCAAATCACTTTCAAAAACACAATTTCTCTGGATAGCTTCCTTTGGTGAAAAAATTCTAACTACATTTGTTCTGGAGCCGGTTAATCCGATATGGGATTCGTCGGCATTTATGTCAGCAGCGCTCCACTGGTAAAGCTTTTGTGAATACGCCCACCTTGTTCTACTGAACGAGGCATTTAGCGGTTCTGCCCATTCGGTAACAGTCACCATACAGGGGTAATTCTCCGGGGTTACCGTTTCAGTGCCCCTTCTGGTTATCCTTTCCACTCTCAGATTTCCGTTATCAAAGCTAAAAGATGTGGCATAGGCGATATGCACTATGCCCAGCCCTTCGGCAATCTGTGGAGGAACCTGGGCGGTATCACCATCGACTGACTGCATACCACTGACGATTATGTAGTTCTTGTCACCGTTAAATATCTCTTTTTCAATTTTTCTTATTGCTTGAGCCAGTGGGTAAGCCGTAGCTGCTGTATCAGCACCTCCGAGCTTTCTATCAGTCAGCAGCACACCTACATCAGCGCCGATGGATAAAGAATATCTCAAAACTTCTTCGGCAAAAGGCGGACCCATTGTTAAACTAACTGTCTGGCCATTATGTTTCTCTCTCATCCTTAAAGCAAAGGTCAACGCCTGTTTATCAAGTTCATTGCAGACGTTATCTAACAGACCTCTTTTTAGCGTGCCCTTCTCCCAGTCCCAGGCTTCATTGGGGATATTTTTTATATCGGGCACCTGTTTGACTAAAACTATGTAATTCATTTTCCTTCCTTCTTTTGTCTTTCACTTGAGTCACGCTATTGTAGCGTGACAGCTCTTCTGATGGCAATAACCTGAGTATGGCACAACCGATTGCCAGTTCCTGGATTTTTAGTTGCCTGAGTCCGATGATGAAATTGCATCACGGCGTTCGTAGTAACCGACCAAATTTGACAAGGCTTTGGCAGCACGCTCCAGTGTCAGGTAAACCGGGATTCCTTGGCTAAGGTAGTAATCGCAGATGTTGCGCCGGGCACCTTCAAACTCCAGGGCATCGGCCCCGATGGCCTCTACCGGCAGCACCATCACTACCGGCTTGTCCAGTCTCTTTTTAACATCAACCGGGACTCGGGTCAGTTCTCCGTGATTTCTTCCAAACCCCTTCATACCGGGGGTTGATATAGACATTTCAATCTCATCAATAATTATGGCGTCCACGCCGCCCTCGGTGAGCACCGCTTCCAAAACTCCCCTGAGCGCAGCAGGAAGTGGGAAGGGACTGCCCACGTCCACCGGGTTTCGAACGCTAGTACCTACCGGGGGGACCATTGATGCCAGCTTCTTCTGAAGCTGGGTAGGGAACAGCGGCACCGAAAGCCCCACTCTCTCGCAGGCATCGGTGGCAGCCACGGTGATTCCGCCACCGCCACCCACCGGACAAATCTTGCGCCCTCGGTATGGAGCCAGGTGCAGAAAGGCAAGGGTGGTATCAAGAAGCTCTTCAAGGCTGTTCACCCGAATAGCGCTGCTCTGTCTGAAAACGGCATCCCAGACTGCTTCCTCACCACCCAGAGAACCAGTGTGAGAATGAACTGCCCTGGCCCCGCCCTGGGTAAGTCCTCCCTTCCAGAGTATCACCGGCTTGGTTTTACCAATCTCTTGAAGGAGTTTGAAGAATCTGGGCCCGTCTTGCACACCCTCAATATAGCCAGTAATGACTCTGGTCTCCGCATCCTCGCTCAGATATTCCAGAAGGTCGCACTCATTCACATCGCAGGCATTCCCGTAGCTGACCACCTTGCTGAACCGAATTCCCCAGCCGCTAGCCCGGCGCGGGACTCTGACAGCATAGCCGCCGCTTTGGCTGATAAACGCTACCGGCCCACTTTCCCTGGAGAAATCCTCGCCAGGCAGGATAGTCTGGCCGCCCGCTGGACAGTAAACACCGAAACAGTTGGGGCCAATGATGCGAATCCCTTTGGCGGCGATACTAGTCAGTTGCTCTTCAAGCTTTTGACCTTCTTCGCTTATCTCCCTGAAGCCAGCAGTAAGGACCTGCACTGCTTTTATCCCCTTGGCCAGGCATTCCTCAACCACTTCAGGAACGGCCTGAGCTGGAACAGTGATGCTGGCGAAGTCAACTGGCTCCGGGATATCGCCAACTCTGGAGTATGTCTTGAGCCCCAGAATCTGGTTCTCGCGGGGGTTCACCGGGTAGGTCTTCCCGGCATAGCCAAATGAGAGCAATACTCTTAGGAACCTTCCGCCAAACTTCCATGGGTCGGCTGAAGCCCCGATCACAGCATGTGATTTCGGGTAAAATATAGGGGCAAACTCCTCTAACCTATCGCTGGCCGTGATGTATCTCCTTGAAGGTCAATCTATTTCGCCAGAGAGCAGGTAGTTAACAAAATTCTTGACCAAGTACTAATCATACTTGAGAGGAGGTGGCTAGTCAATTCTGCATAATTTTGGGCAGCGATACCATCTTTGGTGACAATACTTACCAGACAATTCGTGATATTGAAGAATGCTGGTGCAAAGAGTAGAATATGGGGGAATGCCCTACCTAGCGTGTAGAGCTAAAAGGAGAAATAGAAATGGCAGAACAAACTGATGAGCTAAAGAAGCTAGTTGCTGTTGCCACTGACTTAACACTTTCTGTCGAACTAAGGACTAAAGCCATCAAGCTGATTGGTAACATCGGCAGTCATGAAGCACTTCTTGCATTATTGGGTTTGGCGGCTAATGACAAGTTAACTAAAAGGGAAAGAGAGCTCACCCTTAAGCATGCCAAGGGAATAATAAAGTCGGGATATTAATAACTTCCAGCTTATTAAAAGGCATGAGGTCATGGGCTAGTGAGTGTTGATATTGGCATTATAGGACTGGCTAAGAGCGGCCGGACAACCATTTTTAACGCTTTAACCAGAGGCGGAGCTGATACAGGAAGATACACCCAGGAAGGCTCAGCCCCACATATTGGGACAGTCAAGGTCCCGGAGCCCCGCCTTAAGGTGCTAGCCGATATGCTTCACCCCAAGAGGGTAGTTCCTGCTTCGACAACCTATATTGATATAGGTGCTTCAGTTAAAGACTTGGTTAAGGACAAGGGCATAGGTGGTCAATTGCTGTCCCAACTTAGCAATGTAGATGCCCTTATTCATGTAGTCCGAGCCTTTAGCGATGAAAGCATACCCCATGTTGAAGGCAGCCTGGATGTAGAGCGAGATATAGCCAACATGGATTTGGAGCTTGTCTTTTCTGACCTAGCGTTGCTGGAGAGAAGACTGGAGAAGATAGGGGTATCCTTGAAAGGAGCCAAGCAGCCTGAGCGCCCAGGTCTCCTCCGCGAGCAAGAGCTACTAATGAAGATTAAGGCTGGTTTAGAAAAGGATGTGCCCAGCCGGGAGCTAACGCTGGCTACTGAAGAAGCCAGAGCTGTGGCTAACTACCAGTTTCTTACTGCCAAGCCGCTGCTGGTGGTGGTCAATATTGGAGAAGACCAGCTACCTGAGGCAGAATCTTTGGCAACCGAGCTAAACTCACGTTATTCCCGGCCAAAATGTCGCCTTATTACCGTCTGTGGCAAGCTGGAAATGGAGCTGGCTCAATTGGATGATAGTGCTGCTGATGCATTACGCACTGAGTTCGGCATGAGGGAATCCGGGGTTGACCGCATTATCAAACTCTCCTACGAACTACTGGGGTTAATCTCATTTTTCACTATAGCCTCGGCTGAAGTTAAAGTCTGGTCTATTCAGAGTGGCACCGATGCTGTTAAAGCCGCTGGTAAAATTCACTCTGATATGGAAAGAGGCTTCATTCGGGCAGAGGTAATCAGCTATGACGACCTGGTGAAGTGCGGTAGCCTGCCTGAAGCTCGGAAGAAAGGGCTTCTCCGGCTGGAGGGGAAGAACTACATAGTCCAGGATGGTGATGTAATTACCTTCCTGTTTAATGTCTAACTTGAGGTATCCCCTCGCTATTTATATTGGCCAGCCCAGCCAGTCAAAGACACCGAGCATCTTGAGCCCCAGATAGAACATCATAGTGATAAAGATATACCTTAGTTGCTTGGCTGGTAGATGGTGGGAAGTTATAGCCCCAACTTGTGCCATACCAATACTGGTAACTGCCAGCAAGAACCACGATTGTAGATTAACGTAGCCTAATTGTAGATTAATGCAGCCTATAGAATAGGCTGGTAAATTGGTGACACCGATACCGTTTATAATATAGCCGGTGACACCCCCGGCGCTGGTTAATATCATCATAGCTAGGGATGTAGCTACGGCAGTATGCATCTTGAACCTGAGGGCCAGTGTCATCACTGGAATCGCCAGTATCCCGCCGCCAATTCCAATGAGGCCAGTTATGATGCCTATAGGTAGAGCCCAGGCTGCCCACAGCCAGGGATTGTCCTTGGGTTCCTCTTCAATCTGCGGTAGCCCGGCAGTGAGCATCCTGATAGCACTGACCAGAGTTATAGCACCAAAGGCTATCTTTAACGCTGCCCCGGGGAGGTGAGTGGCAATAGTAGAGCCACCCAGGGCACCTATTAGGCTACAGCTACCCATGATAATGGCTGCTTTCCACCACACGGCTCTATTTCTATGGTGTCTCCAGGTGCCGCTGATGGCCGTGGGTAAAATAACCAGTAGATTGGTGCCGAATGCCAGCTTTATTGCCATATCTGTCGGGATACCCATATTGACATATACCATATATTGAACCGGGGTCATAATGAAGGCACCGCCTAGACCCAGCAGGCCACCGGCGAAGCCAGCGACGATACCGGTTCCCAGCAGAGTAATGATATGGGTGATTGTCATTCCAGCCAGTCTTTTTCCCCTTTTCTATACTTAAGGTGGCGTTCTATTATAAACCTTCCATAGTTTAATGACTACTGGCATCGGTAGGGTGTATCGGTGGTAGATGGGGGTTGCGTATGTGAAGCTATCGAGGCCAATTGTGGATAAGCCCCTTTGCTGTTATAATATTTTTACAGATGGGGCTGTAGCTCAGCTGGGAGAGCGCCTCCTTTGCACGGAGGAGGTCAGGGGTTCGAGTCCCCTCAGCTCCACAGTTTTTCTTCTAGGGTTTCTTTGGGGAGCATCCTGGCATTATAGGCATCCTTGTCCTGTTTGAAACTTCTTTCGCACAATAAACTTCCCCGCTCCTCTAGAGGAGCGGGGAAGTTCGTCGTGAGATTGATAAGCAATTCTAATAGGCTCTTACGCGGATGACCAGTCGCCAGCTAACTATACTGATAACTATGATGGCAGCAATAATAGCGCCAATGAGCCACCAGTTAATCACTTTGACTGGTTGTGTCGGGAGTGGTTCTTCTGATGGCTCCAGTAGCGGTGTTACTACCGCTTCCTTGACCACAAATGAACCAGCCAGTCCATTTATATTCACGTCATAGGTCTCAGCAATGCTCTTGGCTATGCTGAAGCTCACCTTTTGGCTAGCGCCGGCATCAAGAGTCACCTCTTTTCTGGTTTCCTCTACACCATTTATCTTGAGAACCACAGTATATTTACCCTTGCTGCCGCCAGTGTTGGCAACTACAGCTGAAACAGTCACTTTCTCAGCAGGCTCAACCTCACTCGGGGTAATTGAGAGAGTAGAGATGGCAAAGCTTGCTGGTGCCAGTACTGCTTCTGCTTCTGGTTCTGGTGCTAATTCTGGTTCTGGTGCCGGTGGAACTGCCTTGCCAATCACAGCAAATTGGGTGAAGTGACTTATCTCTGCTTTGACTACGCCTGCCTTTGGATATACCGTGCTCTCCAAGCTCTGCCACTGTGAGCCATCCCAGTAGGCGATATATAGTTCATCTGGCACCATCCCCTCAGGCAATGTTTCAGGGTCGTAGCTCATGTACAAGGTTATCGCTGGTTCAAATGTAGCTCCGTCAGGCCCGAAATCGTAGGCGCTCACCACAGCTATTTCCGTTTGTGATGGTGACGCTGGTGGTGAGGTTACTTTGCTGGCTGAGAGCGAATCCAGAACTTTGCCTTGAGCATCGAGCAGCTTTGTTCCCTTGGTTATATCGAGGGAAGCCTTTCCATCCAGAGTCTTAACCAGACAATCTTCTTTAACAATGCCAGTCCGGTCCAGATTTAGGTTGTTCACATTACTAAGACCGCTACCCTCTACCGTGATTAGACTCGGTGCGCTGGAACCTCCTCCCCCACCTCCTCGTGGTGAAGGTGGTGTAGGTGTACCAATCACTGTCCACGAGCTGAAGTGGCTCAGCGAGGCGTAGGCTATATCGTTCTCTGTATCCACAATTGTGTCCACTTCAATCCATACGCTCGTCTCTGGATCGAGGTAGGCTATCTTGAGGTCCTCCTCGGCAATACCTGCCGCAGCCAGAACGGCGGGGTCATACTTAAGGCCAATATCCCAATCTACATCAGCTACGGCTACACTCGACTCGACATTGGTTACCCTGTCCAGCGCATCTTCAGTTCCCGTTGGCAGAGGAGCAAGGGTATCTGGTGCTACCTCCACACTCGACGGAGTGATAGCGGCTGCTTCGGAACCATCACCTATGAAGTTATTGATGCTGAATGTATCACCCCACGGAGCTTCCATATCCATTGGCGTGCTGTCAGTAATTGTTGTCGGGTCCACATAGAGTGATGAGTGAGTAGTCGTTGTGGTTCCGGCAGGTGTGCACATGACCATGACCTCGGTGCTGTGCTCCAGGGCTCCACTCGTGCCCGTAATCTTGAATGTCCAGTTCCCGGGCTGCGCACCTGAACTGGCGGTGAATGTTACTGCTTGCTTGCCTAAACCGGTGGTTGCCGAAGGTGTTACGTTGTCTGCATTGTAGCTAATTTCTGATGGCCATACTGCCCCCGGTTCACTCATGGTGACTATCAAGCTCACCGCCTCGGTGAAGCCGTTAAAAGAGGTAACAGTTACAATAGCCTCACCAGCCGAATTAGCGCTTAGGGACACAGTGTCTGGGGCTACGTTGATTGAGAAGTCAGGCGTGTTAGCAGGCGGTACTACCTTGACGTTTACGCCCCGTGTTTGCATGATGCCGCCTCCTACCGCCAATACCGTAAGCTTATATGTCCCTTCTGTAGCTCCGGCAGGAATGTCGATGGTTAGAGTGGCCGAAGTCGGGGTGCCAACGCTTGGAGTTACTGTTGACGTCGGTGAGAAAGCATGGGTGGCACCAGTTATCGCATCAAGCCCGGAAACACTAAAGGTAACTGGAGACTGAAAGCTGCCTGAAGGTTCTATCTTCACGGTCACTGACCCTGAACGTGCTTTGGGAATGTTTACCTGTAGCGGGCTGGCATAAAGTACGAATGTGTTGACCGCCGAGGGCTTTAAGCTGAAGGGTCTATCTATGCTAATGCCACTTGTTGCCCCCGTAGCACAAACAGGGTGAATCCCGGCAGCTATAGAGGGTGCTGTTATCACGGCGGTGAATGTCCCGTCTCCAGCTACTGTTATTGTGGCTGGCACTGTGGAAATGCTGGTACCGGCGAAAGTCACCGTTATCGTTTCACCGGCGGTAAATCCTGACCCGGAAAGACTTATGTCTGTATCCGCAGGACCACTCATAGGTGAGGTGACCATGCTGGCTCCGGGAGAGCTCACCAGCAGGCCAAGCGGAATCGCTCTGAATATCGTGCCAGTCTTAGCCTGGAGAGCGATATCATATGGCCCTCTGGGTGTAGCTGAATCCGCTTCTATCAAGATGGTGACCATCAGGTCCTCGCCAGGTCTAGGTATAAGCGCGGTCGGTGGTATAACTTCGGTAATGCCTCCCGATGTTCCGGAGAATTTACCTACGATATTCCCCGTAGCATCGGTGAAAGTAGCGATAACCCCTGGTGGTAGATCTCCCACACTAAACCTTACCGTCTCTTTGAATTCGTTCTTGGAACTTATCCTGAATGTTGTTTCACCATTCTGACCTTGAACTATCTCAAGAAACGGTGGTGAGACGTCAAGGAAGAAGTCCGCACTTTCGGCTGGAACAACATAGAAGGGACACTTAGCTACACTAGTGCCATCAGTAGCCTTGACTATATAACTTCCTGATGGTGCCTCAGCTGCTGCTGGTATGGTAATCTGCGTAGCCCAGGTCCCATCGGACTGTACTTGGATGGTGCCGGGGGTGATATCAACTGGTGTCACTGCCCCCGGTGGCCCCGCGGTTAAAGTGATAGTAGCCCCGGCGGTGAACCCGGCTCCAGATATGCCTATATGCTCCCCAGGTCTTCCGTTGGGCGGATTAACCGTGATGGTAGCGTGACCCTCGCCCTCTCCAATGTTTGGCATTACACCGAAACCTAGGGGTACAACCACGGTTTCGTTGCCACTGACACCGCGAATACTCAGCGGATAGGGTCCCGAAGGTGTTGTTGAGCTAACATTAAAGGTTACTGTTGTGCTGCTGGAACTGCCCGGTGATGCAGTCACTACATTGCTAGGAGAGAATTCGGTGGTGATTCCTGGCGTGAGGCCATCAATGTATAGTGTTACATTGGCACTCGAAGTGCCTACTGACCTCACATTTACAGTGGTCGTTCCCTGGCCGCCCTGGACGATGGGGGGCAGGTAAGGTGGTGAGGGTTGCAAGATAAATGTGGTGTCACCAGCCTTGATGGCAAATGGTCTGGAGTCATACATATATGTGCCGTCTCCGGTAGCAACAGTAATTCTAACATCATACATGCCGGGGTCCAACCCGGTAGGCATAAGGAAAACGCCGTTGAAGCTGCCGTTCGTGTCCGTGGTGAGGTTTTCAGGGATAGCCACCGGCTGTGAACCGAAATCAATCCCCACGATATTCTGACTCGGCGGGAATCCGCTTCCTGAGAATGTTACCTTAAACTGCTTGTCGCCGTAACCGGCGGGAGCGAAATTAGGCTCCAACCTGAATTCAGGTATCTGGAAGATAGCCGGCGGCATTACGCCGAAACCGAAAGGTACAACCCTGACCTCACTGCCGCTAACACCACGAATGGTTAGCGGGTAGTGTCCTGGTGAGGTTGATGCCTTGGTGGTAATCGTAAGTTTAGTACTGACGGAACTGCCAGGTGAGACGCTAAGGTTGTCACTGTCGAAGGTTCCGATAACTCCGGGCGGCAGACCATCAACATGTAACTCTACGGTCACTCCTTGTCCAGTGGACTCAACGAAAATGGTGGTCTCGCCTGACTCTCCTTGGGCTACACCGGGTATGAAGCCCGGAACAACCTTTAGATTGAACGAGACTCCAGCATCTTTTAAGGAGAAGGGCTTAGCAATAAATACCGGCGGTATGCCTGTCTTCTCTACCTCTACTTCTATCATGTAGATGCCAACTCCAAGTTCGCTGGGCACATTAAAGACGAGGGTAAAATCGCCATTACTATCGGCGGCAGTACCGCTGGGTATGGGGAGTTTCATACCGGCAAACCTGAGGTGGGTAACATTGGCACCAGTGGGGAAGTCAGTACCCCTGACGGTTACCTTAGTTCCTGCCTGTCCGGCAGTCGGGTTAAAGGTAATCTCGGGGAACCAGACGCCCTGCGCTTGCATCCAGGTCTGGTCCATAAAGCCGGCCGATGGCTGCACCTCAAAATCGAGGGGAGCCCAGAACTCATTACCGCTAGCCGTGCCCTTAATCTCAGCATGGTAGTGCCCCGGTGGGATGTGTGTCGGTGTCAATGTCAAAGTAACACTGCTTGAACCACCGGGTGAGACCGACACCTGGTTGGATGGGGAGAAGGCGATATCAATGCCAGGTGGCATCATATCAATTGCCAGGGTAACGTTGGCTGCTGCTCCCATTGAGCTAACCAAAATGGTAGTGTTGCTACTGCTTCCGGCTGGGATAGGTGGCAACCAGTCGGGGTTAGCCCTGAGGGTAAAAGCGACATCAGCACCGGTAACCTGGAAGGGTTTCATGATAAATACCGGAGGTTCACCGGTTCCAAGCTTCTGCGCTTCGACTTCGACATCATACCAGCCAGATGGGGTATCATCTCTCCACATAGTGGTGGGCACATTGAAGACGAGGGTAAAATCGCCGTTGTTATCGGCGGCGGTACCGGCAGGGATGGGTAGGTTGGTACCGGCGAATCTAAAGTAAGTGACATTGGCGCCGGCGGGGAAGTCGGTACCCCTGACGGTCACTTGGGTTCCTGCTGTTCCCATATTTGGGTTAAGGGTAATCTCGGGGAAGTAGAAGAGGTACATATCGGCATTTGCCATGCCCATATCGAACATCATGGCGCCAATATCCCATGTCATGAAGTCGTGTGGCGGCTTAACCTCAAACTCGAGGGGAGCCCAGAACTCATTACCGTTAGCCGTGCCTTTAATCTCGGCGTGGTAGCGTCCTGGTGGGATATGGGTCGGAGTCAGGGTTAAGGTAACACTGTTTGAACCACCGGGTGAGACTGATACCTGGTTAGATGGGGAGAAGGCGACATTGACACCAGGTGGAATCATATCGACCATCAGTGTGACGTTGGCTGCTGCTCCCGTTGACTTAACCCGGATGGTAGTGTTGCTACTGCTCCCGGGTGGGATGGGCGGTAGCCAGTCAGGGTTAGCTCTGAGGGTGAAAGTGACATCGGCGCCGGTAACCTGGAAGGGTTTCATAATAAATACCGGGTATGCTCCCTGGGCCTCGACTGCGACATCATACCATCCGGAGGGGGTAGCGCCTTCCCACATAGTGGTGGGCACGTTAAAGACGAGGGTGAAATCGCCATTACTATCGGCGGCGGTGCCGGTGGGTATGGGGAGGTTGGTACCGGCGAATCTGAGGTAGGTGACATTGGCTTCGGCCGGGAAATTGGTGCCTCTGACGGTCACCTGGGTTCCTGCTGTTCCCATAGTCGGGTTAAGGGTAATCTCGGGGAACCAGACGCCCTGCGCTTGCATCCAGGTCTTGTCCATGAAGCCGGTCGGCGGCTGCACCTCAAACTCGAGGGGAGCCCAGAACTCATTTCCGTTAGCCGTGCCCTTAATCTCAGCGTGGTAGTACCCCGGCAGGATGTAGGTAGGAGTCAGGGTCAAAGTAACACTGCTTGAGCCACCGGGTGAGACTGACACCTGGTTGGATGGGGAGAAGGCGACATTAATGCCGGGTGGAATCATATCGACCACCAGGTTGACGGTGGCTGCTTCTCCCATTGAGCTAACCAAAATGGTAGTGTTGCTACTGCTTCCGGCTGGGATGGGTGGCAGCCAGTCAGGCTCAGCTCTGATGGTGAAAGTGACATCGCTGCCGGTAACCTGGAAGGGGTTCATGATGAATACCGGGTATGCTCCCTGGGCTTCGACTTCAACATCATAACAGCCGGAGGGAGTAGCGCCTCCCCACATAGTGGTGGGCACGTTAAAGACTAGGATAAAATCACCGTATTCATTAGCGACAGTACCGCTGGGCACGGGAAGGTTCGTACCGGCGAATCTGAGGTAAGTTACTGTGGCTTCGGCCGGAAAGTCGGTGCCTCTGACGGTCACCTGGGTTCCTGACGGTCCCATAGTCGGGTTAAGGGTAATCTCAGGGAACCAGACGCCCTGCGCTTGCATCCAGGTCTTGTCCATGAAGGTGGTCGGCGACTGCACCTCAAACTCAAGGTGAGCGTAGAATACATTGCTATCAGTGTCCTCACCCTTGACATCAGCAAAGTAATGACCTGATTGAATGTCTGTTGTTGTGAGGGTAAGGGTAACACTGGCTGTTCCGCCTGATGATACGGTTACATTCTCTGATGAGAAAGAATAGTTAACGCCTGACGGTAGGCTCTCAACGCTAAATGCTACGGTCACTCCCGCCTCCAGCGATTTCACATATACCATGGTGCTCTCACTGCCACCGGGAGGAATTGACGGCAACCAGTCTGGCTTCAGCTCAATGATAAACTTGTCACCGCTCGTTGTGAGCCTGAAATCTGTCATAATATACTGTGACCAGCTGTCTTTCTCAGCGTGGAATACTACATTATATGTTCCACTGGCTAGCTGCCAGGCGTCGTTGATAATGAATGAGCCTGAGAAGCCTCCTTCACTATCCGCTGTCAGATTGCCGCTTGGCAGCGGCACAGTATTTCCGGCAAAAGTAATACTGGTTATAACTGCGTTCGCCAGGAGGTTGGTGCCACTATAGTTTACCGGCGTATCGGCAGCACCAATATTTGGTGACAAGGACACCTCGGGGAAGTATATACCGTACTCCCACTCTGTGCCCTGCCATTGCTGGCTCCAGTCTTCTCCGGTCATGCCCATCTGCGAGTCCATGAAATCAGATGGGGACGCAACCATCAACTCCATGGCGATTTCCCATCTATTCTGGGCTGCATCTTGACCTACAATAACGAACGGATAGGCTCCAGGTGGTGTATCTGGGGAGGGTTTTAGTATAAGCTTAGCCCCAGCCATACCACCGGACATCGTCACGGTGACTGATTTAGATGCTGGCTCCCAAACCTCGTTTATGGTTCCCATCGGTGTAAATAGGCCCTCAGCGCTTAAGGTAACGGTTGGAGTCTTGCCGGGCATGGCATTCACCGTTATCGTGATGGCGCGACCCATTGCATCGCCAGCCGGAATTGGCTCTAACCACTGCGGGCTGACCTGCAGGGAAAATGTGGCGTCGGTGGCCATAATGGTAAATTCGGCGTAACGGCTGACATCCTGTACCATTGCCTGCACTGAATAGGACCCGGCACTCAAATCGGGCACAGTAACCACGGCAGAGAAATCGCCGTACTCGTCTGTGGTAATTGCTACCGCTAGGGTAACATTTGCGTCACCGAAGTATATTGATGTGAGACTCTGGTTTTTGGGGAAGCCGTATCCGTTAACTGTTATGCGAGCCCCTGCTGAGCCGAAAGTAGGAGAGATGGTGACCATGGCCATGCCCATTGCAACAAAGCTTGAGGATGGTGTTACCTCTAAAGTGAATCCACCTCTCATCTCGTCAGCCGGCGAATCAACATTATAAGCCCTGATAGATATTGGATAATTGCCCACCGGGCAGGAGTCAAGAATAGTCAGTGCCAGTTCTCTACTCTCCATATCACCGAACGCAGGGGTTACATTGCAGCTGGTGAAGCTGGGCGTTACCCCCCGTGGCAACCCCTCAATCT
>Ga0209979_1003715_pt1 | contig 13288 bp, 14 predicted proteins | sample AnhtaG_FD_183114 | JGI IMG/M metagenome (GOLD analysis project Ga0209979, IMG submission 183114) | Deep subsurface microbial communities from Anholt, Denmark to uncover new lineages of life (NeLLi) - Anholt_01485 metaG (SPAdes) (version 2) | ecosystem: Environmental > Aquatic > Marine > Oceanic...
CGAGGCATTCCTGTCATCAGCTTTGGGGCCCGCCATGTCCACCCCTCAGTGGTCGGCATTATGGAATACTCCGCTATAGTCGGAGGCTGCACTGGCTGCGCCAGTACCGCTGGAGCAAAACTTGCCGACATCCAACCCACAGGGACTATTCCCCACGCCCTCATCATTATTATGGACAGCACTGCTAAGGCCACTCTTGCTTTCGACAAGCATATGCCTTCCGAAGTGCCACGCATTGCTCTGGTTGATACTTTTGAGGATGAGGTTAGAGAAAGTGTAACTGTGGCCAAAGCGATGCAAGGAAAGTTACAAGGCGTAAGATTAGATACACCTTCAGAAAGAGGCCGAGTTACTGCTGGCTTGGTCAAAGAAGTTAGAGCCTGGCTGGACCTCGAGGGATTTAAGGACGTGAAAATAGTCGCCAGCGGTGGACTTGACCCGGAACGAATCAGATATTTTATCGAAGAAGGGGCACCAGTGGATATTTTCGCTGTTGGCAGCTATATCAGCGATGCCAAGCCCATTGATTTCACCGCTGACCTTCACGAAATAGAAGGCAAGTCCATCGCCAAAAGAGGCAGAATGCCCGGCATCACCCCTAATCCTAGGCTGAAAAGGGTGATGTAAAACTCCCAGAAGAACTTTAGTCAGTATTACACCTGTTAATGTAATTAGCGATACACACATTAGTTTTGATGCTTTTATGTTTTTATGCTTTTCTTCACCTCTTCCACTATCCTGGGTAATATCTCACCCGTCCTTCCCTGAATTAAATAGTCTGATACACCTTCGTGGGTGAGCGGAGTAGGGTCCGCATTCACTTCTATTATCCTCACATTAGCCTTACTCCCCATTACATCTAGGCCCGGGACTGATTCGCCCGAATGAAATCTTACCATCCTGGGCAGATTGGCAAAAGGATAAACCACTGCTGATGTTCCGCAGATAAGCATCAAGTCACATCCTAAAGCTTCTTTTTCCGATTCCGTCATGACATCTAAAGGTATTGGCTCTTTGAAGTGAACCACATCATCCTTCAGGACAGCGCCACACTTACAGCGAGGCGGAAGCTCATCCAGGGAGACTTCTTCCCAGGCAAACCTTGAGCCGCAAGAAATACATCTCAGCGCATTGACACTGCCGTGATATTCTAAAACCTTCTTACTCCCCGCCTTTTTATGTAGACCATCAATGTTTTGCGTGATTACACACTTTAGTATCCCCAGAGCTTCGAGCTCAGCCAGAGCATAGTGACCTGGATTTGGCTTAGCCTGCCTGATTTGTTCATGAAACGTCCCGTATGTCCCCTGAAGACCCAGTATTTCCTCCCAGTATGCCCTGGGGTTGTTCAGGAAAAGCTCGTATCTTTGATAAGCCTTAGCCTCTGCTTCTTTATTCGTGATCCAGATGCCCTTTGGTCCCCTGAAATCAGGTATTTCTGATTCGGTTGACATGCCCGCTCCGGTTAATGCAATGGCATATTTACTTCCTGCCAAATCCTTTGCTGCTCGCTTAATTAAACTCTCCATATTCACCCCCAAAACACTACTATTGTGGCAAAATCCAGCTTATCGGCCAGACTCATCCTAAACATCCTTCAGGCGAAGCCAATCCCCTCTATCTCCAAGAGATTTCCACTAACCTTTGTTCTGGCACCAAGAAATTCCTCGATAAGCCACAGATTTGTCTCCACATGTTCAGTAATGCGGGGGACCGAATACCTTGTAAACCCCTCGGCTAAGCCAGCATAGATTATGAGTTGGTCTGCGATATATCTATCAACTGCGGCGCCAGTTTTAACATCTTCTATAAACCTCTCAGCCACATATCTGCCTATGGATTCCGAGCTCCTGCCTGGCCTCCCTGCCCTGTCGAAACCCATCCGGTTACCCGAGCTCGTCTCGGCATATATCGCCAGGGCTGCTCCTTCTTGAAAAGAGCTTTCGTCCTCAATTATCTCAATCTCTGCTTTATACCCATAAAATTTTAATACCCTCTGACATTCCGCTGCCATCCTCTGGCTTACCCTCTTTTCTTTCAAATGCGAGGAAAGCGCTATGCCTTTGATACTGAAAATCTCCCCCTGCTCGGTAAGATTCAACGGCTTCAATTTCCCCAGCGGCTCAACTCTAACCTCTATAATCCCACCGCCTCTCGGCACATAGCCAGGACGGATTATGTCAAATTCGACCCGGACACCCATTCGCTTTAGAAGCGGAAGCAAGACAAACTTCATATGATAAGCCGAAGGGGCAAAATCCTGAAACAGCCCGCCTTTCAGCCTGAATTTGGAGGGCTTTCGGGCAAAACAAGCTAAAGGCAAAAGCGTCTGGGCCATCATAGTGGTTGAGCCCGCCGTCCCTATGTCCCAGCTATACTCTCCTCCATTGAACCTTCCTCCGGGTGTGTAGGTAATCTCCTTAGAGCCCACCGCAGCATTTTCCACCAACCCGTGGCACATCTCCTGGCAAGCCTGCACCACTTTAAGATGCTGCGCCCTTAAGCCTGGCTTATCCCTCCCGGCCCTGATATTTTCTATCCTTATTTCCTCGCCCAGCAGGCTAGCCAACGCCACAGAATAGCGGACTATGGTCCCGCTCCCCGACTTCGCTCCACCGTCTATATTTATCATGTGAACCCACTTTTATCTTATTATCAGGAATTTATCCAGAACACCCTCAGACTGCAACGCAACTTAGTGCACAGGAAAGCTGTTTTTGTGCTGGCTAATTTATTACCGCCGAAATCCCCACACCAGTTTCCCCAGACCTACCCTCTTTTGAACGCTTCCGGTCAGCAATCTGTCCGAATTAAAAATGCGGACCGCTACCACTATCATTATTACAGTGAAAACTGCTGTATAAGCAATACCGCCGATTACCAGCGAATAATTATCCATCATAAGAGCCCGCATAGCCATCATAGGGTGGGAAAAAGGTATGGCAAACACAAGAATTCTTAAGACGGCGGGAATGGTATCGAAATCTTTAAACATGGTTATGAACACGGAGATCATAGCAAGTGCGGTTATCGGGAAGATTAGTGTCTGGGCACTTCTGTAATTCTTAGCAAATGTTCCCAGAACTATACATAGTGAAAGCCCGGCTAAAAGAGCTACGAATAACGAAATTCCTATCAATAAATAATCTTGCATGCCCAGGGCCAACCCAAAATCCGCCAGATTTATATCTGAAATCTGGAACGAACTCATGTAGCGTGAAAATCCAATCATATAGATGGCTGCCATTATCATCCCTACCAAGGCGCTTCCGACTATTTTGCCAATTACTATATGACTTCTCCTTACGGGCAGGGTTAACAATGTCTCCAGGGTTTTATTTTCCTTCTCCATGCCCATCGAAGATATTACGGAAGCCCCGGCCATGATTATGAGCATCATTACTACAATTGGAATAACTATTGATTGTGAACTTAGCATATTGCCCAGTTGACTTGACGATAGCCCTTCTATCTCTTTTCCCTTGAAAAATGTGGTTTCAACTCTTGTCGTCGGGGCCAAGACGAGGGCTGGATCAAAGGAGCTATCTTCTTGTAGCAGTTTCGTCGATATCCCCTGGTTCACTGCTTGGATAAGCCCTTCAACTACGCCTGAGGATATGGAATCCATCATCCCCGCCCCTTTCATTATCCAGTAAATTTCTATTTCCCCGGGATGATTGGCATAAATGTTTTGGCTGAAGTTTTCAGGTATTACCAGAAGCGCAACTCCATTTTTTCCCCTTACTTCTTCCAAGCCTTCTTCAGCATCATTGCCATTATAGATAACCTCCGCCTTCTCGATAAGAACGGACATGGCTATATCAGAAAAATCGCCATCGTCCATATCCACGATTCCTACGACTGGCTTCTCCTCCATAGTTTCCCCGATGTTGCCAACCGTTTGCCCCACAAATCCAAGCACTATGGCAATAACCACTATCGGGATCAGGGTTGAGAGGGTAAACAATTCCTTGAATTCTTTCTTTATTATGTTGCCAATCATTTAATCGCCTTAACAAAAGCCTCTTCTATATTTCCGGCGTCATATTCTTTTTTGAGTTCCGAGGCAGTCCCGCTGGCAATTATTTTCCCATCGTTTATCAAAGCGATGCGGTGACATAAGAGCTCCACCTCAAGCATATTATGTGAAGACAATAAAACCACCACTCCCGCCTCGACTGAGCTATTTATTATCTTCCTCACCTCTTGAGCATTTAACACGTCCAGGCCAGAGGTAGGCTCATCTAATATTGCCAATCTCGGGTTTACCATTAAAGCTCTGCCCACGAGCAAACGCCGTGTCATTCCCTTGCTGTATGTATCAACTTTATCGTTTATTCTCTCTCCTAAATTGGCTATTTCCAGTCCTCTCTGTACCATATTCTGGAATTTCTCTCCATCGCCAAAGAATTTGGCGATAAAATTCAGGTAATCTTTGCCCGTGAGATTTTTATAGGCGCCAGCCTCTTCAGGCAAGTAGCTTATTATCTTTCTCACCTCTCCCGCCTCTTTAGGAAGTTCGTAGCCAAAGACTGTTACCGAGCCAGAGGTTATTTGAAGCAGTGTGGCAATGACTCTCAGTGCGGTTGTCTTTCCCGCACCATTAGGACCTATCAGACCGAATATCTCCCCTTCGTTTACTTCGAAAGAGATTCCGTTTATTGCCCTGAAGTTCCCGTAGTCCTTGACCAGTTCTCTAACTTCTACTGCTTTCATTCATAACCCCCAGCATCGGAATCTCGAACCGATGGAATATAACCTGCAGTATATATGAAATTTGGGTTTAATTCCTAGTGCCGACACTATACTGTGCCGACCAACAGCGAGGCAGTGTGTCCTGTTGTATAATATACTTGGAACAAGAGATGCCTAGTATGGGACAGAGGACGGGGATTGCTAATCTGCCTTTGCATTACGGCAAGGTGCCGCCGTGGCTGTTCGGGCGGATGTGCCAGCTTGCCCGGGAGATTACCATTGTCACGGTAACGGAGTCTGGCACCGAGGAGATGCTGCGCCGTCTTTCCGACCCTTTCTGGTTTCAGGCTTTCGGCTGCGTCCTGGGCTATGACTGGCATTCCAGCGGTGTTACCACCACCGTCTGTGGCGCCATGAAAGAAGGAATTCGCGGACTGGAAAGTGAGCTTGGCTTATTTGTCGCCGGGGGCAAAGGCAGGACTTCACGAAAGACCCCTCTGGAGATAGAAAACACCGGGCATCTGTTAAAGGTAAATCCATCGTCCCTGGTTTATGCCAGCCGAATGTCGGCCAAGGTGGATAATTCTGCCCTCCAGGACGGCTACCAGCTCTATCACCACAGCTTCTTCTTCACCAAAGATGGCTCATGGGCAGTCATTCAGCAAGGTATGAATGAGGTCAATCGCTATGCACGACGTTATCACTGGCTGGGGGAGAAAGTCGTTGACTTTGTCTGCGAACCCGAGGCGGCTATTTGTTCCCAGGCCAGAGGCGAGGCATTGAATCTGGTGGCTTTGGAGAGCGCAAAGGTGAGAGATGTCATTGCCCAGGTTGCTGCCGAAGAGAAGCCAGCTAAAATCGTAGGCCAGTTGAACAGGCTGAAGACCCTAAATTTGCCCAGGCGAGCTTATATCAGCCTGGAAGATATTCACCCTGACAGGCTAAGTAAGATTTTCCTCACAGCTTATGAACATAAGCCCAAAAACTTTGAATCACTGCTAGCCCTTGAGGGCATAGGAGCCAAAACGCTCCGCGCCCTGAGTCTTATCTCAGAATTGGTTTACGAGACACCGGTCAGCCTGCGAGACCCGGCGAGCTACAGTTTTGCCCATGGCGGCAAAGATGGCCATCCTTATCCTGTGGACAGGAAAACCTACGATAGCAGCATTCAGTTCCTAGCACAAGCGGTGGAAAAGGCTAAAATTGGAGATAGAGAGAAGCTCGAAGCCTTCAGGCGCCTGAGGGCCTGGCAGTGAAGTTAGATTGCTTCGCCTGTCACCCTCACCTTAATCCTCTCCCGTCAAGGGAGAGGAGGTCGGCGAGCTTTTCCCCCTCTCCCGTCGAGGGAGAGGGAATCTGGCTCGCAATGCTAGAATGAAGTTATTTCTGCGACAAAATACTATAATAAGGTAGCGCAATGAGTGACTTTGACATCGCATCTTACGTTTCCCATATTGAGGCGAACCGTTCGGTCAAGGATGCTTTAATGCAAAGCTTGAAGACGCGCCGACCTCCATATCGCATCTCCGTAACCGACTTACTTAACCTCAAACAGGCTTACTTCAGGAGAAAGTATCCTGAAATCGTTCCGCCCCTGGAGAAACAGCAGCTTATGTGGGCCGGCACCGGCTTTCACAAGACCTTCGGCTCAGCCGTATCCAGCGAAGAATACCTGGAGCAATTTGTAGAAGCCGAGGGCATTGTGGGCAAGATTGATATCTACGAAAAGATTCCCGTAGAGGTTAAGACCACTTCTACACCTATAGGCACGAAGGATTTATTGAAATACAGGCCAACTTATATCGCGCAATTGGGCATGTACTGTGCTATGGTCAATGCCCACGAGGGAGAAATTATCATTTATCAACGCCCCGCGGAGGAATCGCCCTCTCCTTTGCTTGTCTATCACGTTACTTTCCCTGACCTGGAGGCAATTCGAGAGGAAATGCGGCGGAGACGAGACCTCCTGGTGCAAGCGCTCATTTCCAACGATCCCAGCAATCTCCCCGTTTGCCCCTGGCTCAACAAGCACTGCGATTACTCGCAGGTATGCGACTGCGCAACCACATCGGTGCCAGCATCGTACGAGATAGCTGAATTAGCCGGGGAAATCTACGTCGATAACATGACCTGTGAGCAACTCCTCAGCAAAATGGCTGGGGCTCAACCATCCCAACTATTTGGCATCAACGATATTGTCTTCCCCCGTAAAGCATATTTTGAGCGCCTTAAGTTGAGTGAAGGAGTTCGGGAAGAGAAGGAAGAGTATCTTCGTTCCATGGATGAGCTTGGCTTTCTCGATGCACTCCGCGATTCATTACGCTACGGTGCCCCAGGCGAAGCGCAGAGGATTCCCGTGAAGCATGCGCCACTGGCCGACCTGGTCCAAATCTGGCAGAACTTGCCCACCATCCTGCGCGACCCAAAATTTTCTTCACTGGTGGAAAGGGAACGTTTGCCCAGGGCATTCCCTCATTACTTCCTCCGCCTGGGATTTGACTGTGCCTTAACGGAGAACACAAAGGGCAGGCTGCTGCTCTACTATGTTAAGGTTCCCAAAGAGGATGCCAAACTGATGGTCTATGATGTAAACTTCAGGAATTTGAATGCTGTTAAAGCTGAAGCATTACGCCGGCTTGAGCTTTTGGAAAAGGCGACATCACCACTGCAGCTTCCCAAATGCCCTTCATGGATGTGCTCTTACTGCGACTACAGGCTTGAATGTGGCGAAGCTTAGCATAGAAAACAATTAAGCTGCTTATCACAGAAATGATATTGAGCAAACAGGTGGTTATTTTATGATACAATAAAGGATTGGAGAGGTGAGCGATGAATTGGTTAGATATAGTCATAATAGTTGTTGCAGTTTTATTGGGTCTTGCGGGCTTGCGGCAAGGAATTATCAGGACAGCATTTGGTATTGCCGGGTTAATAGGTGGCATAGTTTTAGCCGGGCGTTATTACGACGAGCTTGCCGCCTTGCTTTCTTCCAGCGGTGCTACCTGGGTCAACATAGCTGCCTATGCCATCATCTTAATAGCTACTTTAATCGTGGCTGGTGTGGTCGGCTCGCTCGTAGCCAAGCTGGTTCACCTCGTCCTGCTTGGTTGGCTGGATAGGCTTGTGGGCTGTGTCCTCGGCGTCTTTATAGGAGGCCTGTTATGTGCTGCTGTTCTCGCTATTGTAGTTAAGTATTACCCGGGCACGGAGGCAGTCATCAGTCAATCGGGAGTAGCCAAATTCTTGATGGAGGGATTCCCCTTGCTATTAGCACTTCTGCCTGGGGAATTCGATTTCATCCGCGACTTCTTTTCACCATCAGGGTAGATTTATTAAGAGCCGGCGTATAATTTACTCCCCAAGAACTTCATCTAATACCTTTTGGAGTTCCTTCTTAGGCTTGTAACCAAGAATTTGCTGAACAGGCTGACCGCCTTTAAATACGATCATAGTGGGAATGGCAGCTATTCCATACTTGACAGCTAAAGGACCATTATCATCCACATTCACTTTAGCGAAGTCTATCTTACCAGTATATTCTTTCTCTAATTCCTCCAGAACAGGAGCGGCAGCCAGGCAAGGACCACACCATTGTGCCCAGAAATCTACCACAACTGGCGACTTCGATTGTAAAACAACGTTTTGAAAGTTATTCTCATCTGCTATTGAGTGTATCATTGAACTGACCTCCTTATTTAAAATTCTATATCTAAAGAAAAGAAGTTAATGGCATTTCTCGTTGTCTGTTCAGCAATTTTAGCTTCAGCAATTCCTTTAAGTTGAGACACGGCTTCCAGGCCTCTTAAAATATCAGCAGGCTGGGACTCATACCGTACTTCCCTTCCATAAGTGACAGGGCAATCTGTCTCCAGAAGTAATCTCTGCAAAGGTGCTTCTTTGACTGCCCTTCTATGCTCTTCATGATACTCCGCAGCTGGCGTGGCAGAAACAAAATAGCCACCATCAATTATATCCCTAAGAACACTGGAAAAGCCAGTGAACCAATGAAAAACAGCTTTATCCATGCTGACATCCTGAATCAGGTGTAGTGCATCCTTCCAGGCATATCTGCTGTGAATTATCGCTGGCTTAGCATATTTCTTAGCTATATTCAGAAGCCGACCAAGAACTTCTTTCTGCAATTCCTTGGACGCTACCTTCAACACCCTCTTGTCATAGTCCAGACCTATTTCACCAACAGCAATCGCTGAAGCAATATTTTGCTCAATAAATCGCAAATTATCATCTATCTCAAAAGTTCCAAGATTAGCTAGTTCCCAGGGATGTAAGCCTAAAGCAGGATAGACAAAACGGCGATGTTTTTGCGATATTTCCAATGTTTTTATGTTCGATTGGTGGTTCGACCCCACAGCTACTATGGCAATAAGGCCTGCTTTTTTAGCTTCCTCGAGCTTCAAATCGAGGTTTTTCAGTTCGTCAAGATGGGCATGAGTATCGATGAGCTTGTACACTAAATTTTCTTCTCGTTAAGCATAGCCTTGTAATACTTAAGCCCCGCCTCAGTCGGCTTGTAGCCATAGAGGGCAACCCTATCTTCTGGTTCCCTGATAATTAAATTTGCCAATACCAATGCCCGTAACATTGCCTCGCCAAAGTACCCGGCCAAATTAAGGTGATGGTCAGGCACTGCTTTGTTAGTCACTTCATACTCCCGGCAAATAACGGCCAAAAGCTTCGCCGGCTCCCTCTCCAGGTTCTGGAGGAGAGCTTGCATAGTCTCTGTCTGCTTTACTACGTCAACGAAATCTTCGAAAGCACCCATGTCCGCTAACTCCTAATTTTAAGCCGGATGTCCCAAAAGGTTTCTTTATGTATAAAATAGAACCTTTGTGTTGATTGGCAAAACCCTACCCTGATAAGTTTATTTTACCAAAACACCAGTTTTCTAGCGAGACTAATTACTCATTTAGGAAAATATTTTTGCCTTAAGAAGTAAACGACTGGCATTTACGATAAGCTGACATCATTTGTGTAGTTTCGTTATATAAAGTAGACGAAACAACTATTTCGTGCCAGAGTTCTCGGCACGCTTGATAGGATATAATACAGCCGGGACAAGTGCATGAATATAGATAATCGTAAAAATATATCTACGATAAATGAATATGAAACCCGGCTTTCTGGTTTGTACGAGGAGTACTACGACAAGATTGCGCGTTATGTTTATGTTCATATCGGCAACAAAGAAGAAGCCGAAGATATTACGGGGGAGGTTTTTTTGAAAGCACTGAAGTCTCTAAAATCATATCGGGAGCAGGGCGTTCCGATGCAGGGATGGCTGTTCCGTATTGCGCATAACCTCACCGTAGACTATCTCAGAAAAATGGATAAGCGCAGGACAGTACCCATTGACTCAGTAGTGTTACAGGGAAACGATAATCCTGCAAATACTGCTGAGAGAAACATCGAGTTTGAGCGGGTTACCGAGGCTATGAAGCAGCTCACCACAGAACAGAGAGAGGTTATAAACCTTCGTTTCTTTGGGGAACTCACTTCCAAAGAAGTTAGTGGTATTTTAGGCAAGAGTGATGGTGCAGTGCGCGAAATGCAGAGAGCAGCTATAGAAAAACTACGTGGGATCATGGGAGTAGAGAGATGATGGCTGAAGATTTTGACCGAATACTGGATGAATGTATAGATCGCATTAACCGGGGGGATAATCTGGCAGATTGTCTGTCCGATTACCCAGCATATTCAGAAAAGCTAAAACCTCTGCTCCAGTCTATGCATGATATTCAGAAGACCTACACTTTTACGCCGTCGGCTGATACCAAGAGAACAGCCAGACAGAAGTTCCACGCAGCTCTGGGCAAACGGCGGCAAATGACACCAGTTTTGTCATTCTTTAAGGTAATTCCCCGACCTGCAGTCTGGGCGACAGTTGCAGTATTAGTCCTGGCTATCGTAGGTACTCTGGTGATACGACCTATACTCAACCCACCAACGCTGATACCCAGCCCTGAGGGTAATTTTGCTTTCCTCATCAGTGATGAGCCCAACGATATCGGTGACTTTGAAAGCCTTAACGTCACAATTTCCAGAGTGGAACTGCAGGCTGCGGGTTCAGTGAAACGGCTCGAGTTTACGCCAGAGATAAAAACTGTGGATCTTACTCAGCTTCAAGGCGAACAGTCCCAGGAAATCTGGCGGGGTAATGTACCAGCAGGGCAGTATTCACATGTATACATCTATGTGAGCGAAGTCAAGGGCAGGCTAGAGTTAACAGGGCAAACCGTAGACGTGAAGCTGCCAAGCGGCAAACTGCATATATCGATGCCGTTCGAGGTTACAGCTGATACGGTTACCAGCTTCACTTTCGATATTACCGTGGTGGCGAAGGGTAATACCGGAGAATACAACCTCAAGCCCCAGATCGGTGAGAGTGGAGCCCGGCAGGAGCAAAAGCCGCTCGAGTAAAAGCCAGACGAAGGCAAAAAGATAAACACGAGGCAGTGTTTTCTGGCTATCCCGAGCCTGCATCTCACACTCACAATCGATCCCACCTGACACTTTTCTTGTCCTTTCGTTATTTATATTTAGAAGGAGGAACGATAAACGAAAGGAGGAACAAACAATGAAAATCGGCGTTCTAATTGTAACAATAGTGGCAACTCTGGCCATGGTGGTAATGCTGGTAGGCGGCTATGCCGCACCTGAAACTGCGCAAGCCAAAGGAACTCTACAGATAATGGTTACTGATGCCCCACCTGAAGAAGAGGTCACCAGCATAATGGTCACGGTAGAAAGTGTTGAGGTACATAAGGCTGCAGCTGAACAGCAGCAGTCAGCTACTAACTCCACAGATGAAGAAGCAGGCTGGCTGCCGCTGGATATTCTTGCCGGGAACGAGACGTTCGACCTTCTTCAAATCCAGGGAATTGAAGAGGTTCTGGCGGTTGCCGAGCTTGAACCTGGTAACTATACTCAAATCAGGATGACGATAAGCAATGTGCAGGTCAAACTTGGTGATGGAGATCTTCAGGATGTTACCCTCCCGAGCGGCAAGCTGAAGTTCATTCATCCTTTTGATATTGTCGAAGGCCAGACAACGGCGCTCCTCTTTGATTTCGACGCTGAGAAATCAGTCAATGTAACTGGTTCTGGTCAAATCATCGTCAAACCGGTGGTTAAGTTGAGCATGACGACGCCCCAGACAATTGAGCCAGGTACAAAGCATGTAAAGATTGCGACACCGTCTCTACCAAATGGTGCTGTCGGTGTTTCTTACAATGCTACGCTTACGGCCGACGGGGGAGCCGCTCCTTACACCTGGAGCATCAACAAAGGGACTTTACCAGCAGGGCTAAGTCTGGATTCAGGTAACGGAATTATTTCCGGAGTGCCAACGTCTAGCGGCGATTTCACCTTTACTGCAAAAGTATCTGATAACTCAACACCGGTAAAAAGCGATACCCAGCGGTACACCATTACCATTGCCGCCAGCGAGGCTTTGATCATTACCACCATGAACCTAGCGGATGGGGTAGAAGAGACTGCTTATAATGCCACGGTTGTGGCATTGGGTGGTACACCACCATATACATGGAGTGTTGCCAGTGGTAACTTACCCGACGGGCTTACAATAGACACTGCAAGCGGGGTCATATCGGGGACTCCAACCAAGAAAGGCAACTACAACTTCAGTGTACAGGTAAGTGACAATGCCACATCGGCGAGTACCGATACCCAGCAACTACGTATCCGTATTGCCAAAGACTAATGACTTAAATACGGTAAGAGTTACCGCCGCGGCATTCAAATAGGCAAGGGGGCTGAAGGTCATATTGTTTAGCCCCCTTCTGCCAGTCAGAGTTCTTACAGGAGTATAGTAACATGGCGGATGATAGATGGAAGGAAGTCATAGGCAAAGCTAAATAAATAGCCGAGGCAGCCTCAGAGGCAACTACGCAATTTTGTTTCCATATGCCGGCTAGTATCACAGGTCTCAGTTCCAGACAAGAGTTTTCATGGGCTCAATCTGGGAAGAAAACGAACGTAAAGGGAGTTTACAAAATGAAAATACTGATAGCTGGCCTACAAGGTGTCTGCTCCCACGATTTGAGGCATACCTTTGCCAGCCTTATGGGCTGCTACGAGATGCTAAGCCAAAGGTTATCTCTGAAGCCCTGGGATATTCTAGCGTAACCTTTACTATGGACACTCATAGCCACATAATTGAGGGGATGCAATCAGATGCTATGGCGTTGCTGAACGAAGTTTTACCACCTGGCGAAAATGGCATTTTTGGAAAAATAACGCCAATTTAACGTCAAAAACAGACATAAAGTTAAGCAGACACTCAAAATTAGCTTTGTGAACTGCTATCTCAACCGATAGAACAGCTAACTCCTAATTTTAACAGTAATGAAGAGGTCACCCGGAGTCTTCCCTTCCAATCCCATCCCCTTCAGCCTTATCCTCGTGCCCTGGGTAACCCCTGGGGGGACTTTGACTATAAGTTTTTTCTTTTCTTTGCCTCTCTTATATTTTATCTTCTTATCAACACCGGATGCAGCTTCTTCCTGAGAGAGATAGATTTCATGGTACAAATCCTCTCCCTTGCTCTGCCAGG
>Ga0209979_1003716_pt1 | contig 13285 bp, 12 predicted proteins | sample AnhtaG_FD_183114 | JGI IMG/M metagenome (GOLD analysis project Ga0209979, IMG submission 183114) | Deep subsurface microbial communities from Anholt, Denmark to uncover new lineages of life (NeLLi) - Anholt_01485 metaG (SPAdes) (version 2) | ecosystem: Environmental > Aquatic > Marine > Oceanic...
TTTCCCTGGTAGTATATCTAGTGGTGAGCAAATTGTAAAGGAGAGTATAAGGGGTTATTTTACTACTACCCTGCCGATGAGCTTTTTTATGAGTCAGGGTATTTTTGTCAGTCTGGTAACCAATTCTTTTACGGCTTCACCATAGTCAACTACCATCTCAGGGGGAAGCCAGTTCTCATAGAAGTTCTGGTGAAGAGATGAAGCTGCAGCAAACAGCCTCAACAGCTCCGGGTCATTGAGTTCCTTACTTAGGCTGGTGATAAATTGGTAAATCGCGCCATGAGACCGTAAGTCACTACCCTTTCTGGCAGCTATAGCCTTAACTATCTCAGCGGCGGCTCCCCAGAATTTCTCCGAAGCCTGAACATAATCTCCTTTATCAATCAGGGCTTCAGCTTCTTTGAGATACTTATTGTTTAAACTAAGGTAGTTTTTTACCTTTTCCGTCACTTAATGATTATACCATGAAATGGTCCCCAACACTAGCGGATGTACTTGTCCATATGATTGGCGACACATCATCTCCTTGTCATTGCGAGCAAAGCGAAGCAATCCTCGGGCATTCGTAGAGATTGCTTCGTTGCTCACGCTCCTCGCAATGACGAAAAGGGATGTCATTGCGAGCAAGGCGAAGCAATCCTCGGGCATTCGTAGAGATTGCTTCGGCACTTTATGCCTCGGCAATGACACAAGGAACTGCTAGGGCTTGTTCCCAACTTAAATGAGAGGGGCAGAAGCCCCTCTCTATAAAATACCCCCCTCTCCCTGAAAGGAGAGGGGGGTGCGTTTGATGAGCAACGCTTTCAGGCAAGCAAAAATCGGCAGAGACTCGTGGGAAACTTCAAGAAAGCTATTTTGCTCCTACTTTTTTAACTATTACCTTGCCGATAAGCTTTTCTACCTCCTGGCGGTCATTGCAGAAAGAGAGCAGGGTTTCGCCACTAATGATTTGTTTGAGATAGAGGCTAGCCAGGGCTTCGTCGAGTGAAATCATGCCTATTTCCCGATGAGTACGGATTACATTTGGCAACTGATAGATTTTACCCTCACGGATGAGATTCCTCACTGCTGGATTACCCAGCATAATTTCAACGGCAGCTATCCTCCTCGAGTCACCAGCCCGGGGGACAAGCGTCTGACATAGCACGCCAATTATTAAGGAAGCCAACCGTGCCTGGGCTAGATGGCGCTCATGGGGTGGGAATAAGTCTATTACTCTCTCCATTGCTTGAGCAGCGCTGGGGGCATGACCGGTACTCAATATTAAGTGCCCGGTCTCAGCTAAAGTAAGCACTGCTGCTGCTGTATCTAAATCTCTCATCTCACCCACCAGAATCACATCCGGGTCTTGCCTCAAGACATGCTTCAGGGCATCGGCAAAGGATAGAGTGTCAGAGCCTAATTGGCGCTGGGTTATAGCACAGTTAATGCTGGGGTATACATATTCAATAGGGTCCTCGATAGTAACCACGTGGCGACTTTCATTCATATTCAAGTGGTTTATCATAGCTGCCAGGGTAGTGGTTTTACCACTGCCAGTAGGTCCGGTGACTATTACCAGCCCTCTATGCTTTAAGGCAAGCTCCTTACATATAAGAGGCAACTCCAGCTCATCTATGGTGGGGACTCTTAGTGGTAACAGACGCACAGCCAGGCTGATAGCCCCGCGCTGCTGGGCGGCATTACACCGCAGATGACCAACCTCAGGTAGGCTACAGCTAAAATCAAGCTCCAGATGCTGCTGGAATTCTTCCCTTTCCTCAGGGCTGGTTATCTGGCAAAAAGCCTCGTTTATCTCATCAGCGGTTAACGGGGGCATGCCATCTATTGCTTGCAAGCAGCCGATAACACGCAGTAGTGGTGGGCTAGAGACAACCAAGTGCAAATCAGAAGCGTCCTTTGCCTTAGCTAAATTAAGCAATGAAAAAACATCCATATTTTCCCCATTCTAATTTACCAAGTAAAACTGAAACTGGAACTGCCTACTTACCTCTTCCTCTTCAGGATTATGGGTGATAGACGAGATAATCACTGTAGAGAATTCACCGCTGCTTCTTAAATCTCTGGCATATCTAAAAATATAATTCTCGTCTGACGTCATGCCATTAACAGCTACACTGTCACCATTATGAACAACCTCAGTCAAATATACATTTGTTGGCTTCGAGCTAACAATCTGGCTCAGGTCTCTATCAACCTCTTCACGAGCCTCTCCTAGAGAAGTGAGCATAGCAGTAAAAGTGTTCGTCATAGCTTCTACCGGCCCAATCTGTGCTTCTATCTGTCCAATTTGCTCCTGCAATGTTGCTATTTCACTACGCTCGTGGGCTACGCGGTTTTCAATAGGTACCAGCTGAGAACGCAATACCTCAATACGAGCCATATTGTTCCAAGCCAGAAAACCCACTAAGATAAGCAAGATAATGCCGGCACCGATAGCAGACGGGACAAGGACTTGCGGCACACGCACTCGCTTAGGTCGGTAAACCTCAGGCAAGACATTAAAATTCACTAATGAAAGGTTCATCCCCCACTTTTCAGGTGGAAGCTCTTTAAGAGCCAGCCCTATATTAACCATAAATTCATTTGGGCTGAAGCCCTCAGGGGATTCCAGAGGCGATAACAATGGTGACACTGGATAGCTCAGCTTGCTAACCAGTGATTGCCAATTCTCCGGTGACTCTGTCAAGTCACCGCTAACAAATATAGGCATAGTTGAATCTATGGGCTTGTCCTGATGACTAGAATTATAGAAGGCAACAGTCCGGTTAAGCTCTTCAATAATAGTTGGTAGTTTTTCCGATAAAGATTCAGCCTCACTAGGTAGGGCAAGCCTACGGATTAATTGGGGGAGCCTATCTACCATAACCATAATGTCAAGATAATCTAACCTGGCATTTACAATGATGCCTTTGGGCTCATCCAGGGTTCGGCACAGGGCTAATGGGGCTAAGTCCATAACATAAAGCTCAATACCTGCCTGCTGTAGCGTCCTGGTTAAGGCATCAGTCACATTGCGGGGGTAAGCGGCTAGAAAAACGCGCCTTTCTCCCCCAGCGGCAGGAAGAAGCTGATACGAAAGGTAGACTTCCTCCAAAGGTACTGGAATCACTCTTCTTGCTTCATGCTTTACTGCCTCGGCGACTACAGCTTCAGGCAAATCAGGCAGCGTTATAAAACGATATAAGGAATCGTGCCCGCTCAAAGCAACGATGACCCCGGCAGTGTCTACCTTTTCCAGTTTAAATAGCTCTTTAAGCTTAGCCGCCACTTGAGCTTCGTCAAGGACAAGCCCTTGTTTAACCAGACCTGACTCCAGTGGTAGGCTAGCCCACTTCTTTATTTGCTTGCCTTCAAATACCAGCAGGTTAACGACATCATCTCTAATAAATAGGGTTGTAACTTTCTTAGCCATACTTATTCACCTTGATAGCCATAGATAGCCAGGTTGATGGTAGCTGATGACTTCCCTCCTGCCCCAGGTTCAAAAACCTCCATAGTCACTTCCTTAATTATAGCGTTGATGAAGTTAGTTTCACCAGGTGAGTACTCACTGGTGGCTATGGCTTCAATGAACTTGAGGATATGAGCCACCGTACCCTCAACATCAACGGTAAATGAGGTAATAGTGTAGGTAATACCCTCTATTTCCTCTTCGCCGGGCTCGGAGGCTATGAGCCCAGTAATCTTCAGGACGCAATCATCGGCAATTTCAAATAGTGTCTCATCGTATTCAATGCTCTCCACTGATTCAGGGAATCTTGCCTTTACCCCATTAAGCAATAATTCGGCTTGAGCCAATTCGCTTTCCAGTTGAGGCAGTTGGCTTTCCAAGTCATTCCTTTCCGAAATAACCCTGGGTAGGGTGGCTTGAGCCAACGATAGACTATTATTTAGCCCCTTCTGCTCCTGCACCTGTTGAAGAAAGACCCAACATAGGATGCCTATGGCAATAGCGAAAATGCCAATACCCAGAATTAACCAGGCTGTCCTACTTAATCTCATTAGTTAGTTTATCCTTCCTTATCCTCTTGTCAGTTTGCACCCACTACTGCGGTGGGTTAATCTCCCAGGTTAGAATATCCAAGGCGTCGATTTGTTCAAATGCAACCGTTCTGAGCTCAGTATCTCCGGTGCTAGTTTCTATCAGCCACTTGTAGAGGTCAGGGGCATTGGTGACAAAAGCTACATCCTGCCGTCTGACAACAGCCCATACAAAATAGAGCTTATATGCCCAGTCAGGGTCAAGGACTTTAAACTTAAAGCTAAAACCGAGGTCGGCATCAAACTTTATCGCAGGGGGGCTTACCTCCCATCTCCAGATGAAGGCAAAGCCCCCAGAGGTAAATTTGATTTCAGGGCTGCCGTCTAAAAGACCAGCAAAATCCATCGCTCCAAACTCTGTTCCTTCATAGTCGTAGGGTCCCACAACTGAACTCTGGTCACCGGTAAACCGGGAGAAGAAAGCGCCTACAGATTCTAAGGTACACTGACCACCGCCATCATAAACTATAGTAACATAACAGGTATATTCAACCCAACCCTCAATGTGATTGCGTATTATCTCGTCTTCTGGTATGTCAAAGTCTATCCAATCCTCATGTGGCTGGTCTGGTCTATACTCGTCCTCACCGACCAAGCCTTGTAGCAGGGACAGCTTCTTAATAGCAACATTTACCGTCTTACCGTTTATGTCGGTTAGGGTATAGGGAGGATCAAGCCACTCATACTCATCCAAGGCTCGCAGTGCATCATAGTGCGGGGCACCGGGGGTAAGTATGTTGAATATGGCGTCCTCTATCCCGGAATCGGCGGCATAAAGCTCGTCCATCATCTCCTCATAGGCTCGACCAACTATAAGACCGCTGCCCATATAAGCCAGGAGAGGGGCAATAACAAGACTGCCTATAACCAGCAGAATCAGGGCCAAAATCATCACTTGCCCACTTTCCCTCTTGTGTATTTCTTTCATCAGCTTCACTTTCAGCCACCTACCTTCAACTATCAGGTGCTTGGTCTGGGTGTGATTTCGTAGGTTCTTACCTCCTCAGACTCACCCACCAAGGCGGTTATCGTTACAATTAGTTTATTGTCATTCATAGTTGACGTGGGTATAGGGGTGATGTAGTCAGCAATAAAGGTTGTTAAATTCTGGGGGGCAGGTTGTGGGTCTACAAGACATCCATGGCTATCATATTGTGCAATAGTTATTGTCTCAAGACGCCATAGCTTCTCACTAGCAGCATCATAAGTGTACCGCACTTCGTAGGTATTAATGCATGTGTCTTTACTGCCGCACTCGTATTCCCACCCTACCCAGCCCAGGGTTAGGACCTCTTCTTCTGGGGTTGTGATATCATCAACAGTGTCAATACTCTGCGCCATCTGAGCATCGTGGCTAATCCAGTAGCCGGCGTTCTGCACCTGTCTGACGGCGGTCATATGGTTGTTACTGCGGGTATTTATGTCGAAAACCTGGAAAATACTCATAGTAATGCCACCAGTGATAAGACCAGTAATGGCGAGAGCTACTATTAGCTCAGCTAGACCAAAACCCTTCTGGTCTTTGTTTATTACCCCTAACCTGTGAAATATCATCGGTCTACCTTGTAGTCCTCTAAGGTGATTACTATATTCTCATTAGGATGAATGGCGTCATAGGGATGATAAATCACGACTGTTATCTTCTGGATACTATTATCATTCTCATCGACAACGCCATCTTCATTGGCGTCAAAGATGTTACCCTCGACTGCGACAGAATACCCTTCGTAGCCTGCAGGAAGAGCGTCATGACTTGAATCCCATGGGGGGTTACCACCTGGGATTTCGTAAGACCAGGAGGGTAGATAGGGTAGAAGGTCTTCATAGTTACAGCTCTTAACATATTCCATCTCGGTTCGAGCTAGGCTTTCGGCAGTGGTTCGCTCATCAGCAATAAAGATAGCCTTGGACGCAGTAGTCAGACCGCCGAGAAAGGCAACAGCAATTATGCCCAGCAAAGCCAAGGCTATTATCACCTCAATTGCGGTGAAGCCCTTTTCGTTTTTCATCAGTCTTTTCCTTAGTAACCTAGTTGACCATAAATAGAATACATAGCTGAAACTAGAGACACCGCAATAAAGCCAACTACCAAGGCGATAATTACAATCATAGCTGGCTGAATAAGTCCCACCGCCGAGCTAGTCCTATCATCAGCCTCAACCTCATAGCTCTCAGCCACAGTAGCTAGAGTATTATCAAGGTTGCCTGTTTCCTCACCAACTCCAACCATCTGCACCATCAAGGGTAGGAAGAGATTCCTTCTCCCCATAGGTTTGGATAGGCCTTCGCCTCTAATCAAATCTTGCTGAACTCCGGTTAGAGCCTCGACCATAGCCTTATTTTTACTTCCATGAATAGTTAGGGTTAAGATTTCAGGTAGAGGCAAGCCGACTCTGAATAATAATGACATAGTGCGGCAACAGCGGGAAAGCTGGGTAAGCAGAGTAATACGCCCCACTACGGGTAGTCTGAATAACAAACTGTCCCATTGATATTTCCCGGCTGGTGTTTTGACATAAGCATAGCCTAAACCAGCAGCGGCTACTATTACCAGCACCAGATAAACTCCATAGTGGCTAAGCCAATCAGTCATGCCCATTAGGATTCTGGTCGCCACGGGTAGCTCAGCCTCAAATGCACTGTATAGGCTGGTAAAGGTGGGCAATACAAAAGTAACCAGGATGCCTATCACCACAATAGCTACAGCGGCAACAATTAAGGGATAGGTCAGGGCATTCTTAACGTTCTTTTCAGTGATAACTCCCCGTTCTAGATAGTCAGCCATTTGTCTCAGCACTATTTCCAGATTGCCACCCTGCTCACCGGCGGCTATTGTCCTATGATAGATTTCAGGAAACGCCCGGGGATGCCTACTTAAAGCTACTGATAACGAACTACCACCACGAATATCAGAGGCAACCTCGCCAATCACCTTTACTAGGGTACGATTGGTTGCCTGGCTTTGTAATAGCTCCAAAGAAGCAACAATATCAGTACCAGATTCAAGGAGTAGCGCTAGCTGACGGGAAAACATTACTATTTCCCTTGATTTTACCCGGGAAAAGCGGGCTACTAGTTTTTCCATATTGAAAAATGGAGTGAATGATTTGAGGCTAACTACTTGATAGCCACCATAACTGAGTAGACTGACAGCGGCTTCTTCAGTAGTGACCGAAAGATTGCCTTTGACCAATCTTTTATCTTCGGTATAAGCTATATAATGGAAATCCATTTAACCTCCAAGTTACTACTCTGAATAGTAGGCACTACGCAGCACTTCAGATGGGGTAGTGATATCTGCTTTTACCTTACGCATGCCATCGTTCAACATCGTTATTATCCCCTCTTTAAGTGCCTGAGCTCGAATCTGGCTACTACTGGGTCGGCTGGAAAGCATTGTTCTTATGGCATCACTCATAGTTAGAATCTCAAAGATTCCCGTTCGACCCAGATAACCGGTATAAGAACACGACTTGCAGCCGGTGCCATATAAGAATTCACTCCGTTTCTCCCCAATTTCTCTTTCATAAGCCATCTGCTCTATCGCCGGAGCTTCAATAGAACGGCTACAATCAGGGCAAATGCGGCGTACCATCCGCTGAGCGACAACACCAATGACTGATGATGCTATCAGGAAGGGTTCTATGTCTAGGTCAATGAGACGAGACAGCACACCAGCAGCGTCGTTGGCATGGACGGAAGATAGCATCAGATGCCCGGTCAAAGCTGCCTGAACCGCTATACTAGCTGTTTCAGCATCGCGTATCTCACCGACCATTATTACATCAGGGTCAAGACGAAGTATAGACCTCAAGCCGGTAGCAAAGGTAATACCAGCTTGAGGATTGACCTGAATCTGATTGATATCCTTGAACCGATATTCCGCCGGGTCTTCAATGGTAATAATATTTCTCTCCATGCAGTCAAGGGAATTGATTGAAGCATATAGGGTAGTAGTCTTACCAGCTCCGGTAGGACCGCTAACCAGAATCATGCCATAGGGAACCTTGAGCATAGTTTCATACTTTGCCAGGCTATCAGGTAACAGACCAAGTTCGGATAATCCTAGAGTAGCCATTGACTTATCCAGAAGGCGCAAATCTGCCATCTCACCATTAACAGTGGGAGCAGTAGCTACTCGAATATCTATTTCTCGCCCTTTAGTTTCAGTAGAAAACTGACCATCTTGAGCCCTATGACGGTCAGCAATATTCATATCAGCCAGGATTTTGATCCGGGAAATGAGCGCAAGATGTATATTCAGCGGCAGAGACATCATATCCTGAAGAGTGCCATCAATACGGTAGCGTACCCTCAATCTGTCCTCTTCAGGCTCAATGTGAATATCAGATGAGCGAGCTTTGACTGCCTCTTCAATAATAAGGTTAAGAACCTGAGCCAGAGGGGCATCGGTGGCAGCACTAATGACAAGCCTATCTCCAATTGCATCACTAGGGAGAGAGATACGAGAAAGCTGCTTTTCAATCTCGCCATAGCCCTTATAATTGAAGTCAATAGCCTCCCGGACTTCTTTGATACTGGAAGCTATAGGCTTAATCCTCATCCGGCTGAGGGCGGAAAAAGCCTCCAGGGCAAAGACGTCAGTGGGGTCTACCATAGCCACCTGTAAGGTGTTACCCGATATACCTAGGGGTACAGCATTATATCTTCGTGCTATCACCTCAGGAATCAATTGCAGTGCCTCAGGCTGAGGCGCATGCCTTAGTGGCTTGGCTTGGGACTTGCTGGGCGGAGCCTCTGGCTTAGTTGGCTTCTCCTCTGGTGGGGCAGGCTTTTCTTCGGTTACCGTGGGCTGGGAAACTGGTTTTTGACCCAATTCAAGGACTTTTATCCGCTGGTGTTGGGCAAATTGCCTCGCTTCAGGGGTGAGCCCCGGCGACACAACAACGGCTTTATCATCAAGACCGACCTCGTAGGCTTTGGTATCAAATATGGATATCTGCTCTAGACCTATTTCTTTATCCCCACTGAGAAAATCTATACCCAGGCTGTGACTAAACTGGTCAATGTCACTATAAGCCAATATATCAAGGGTATATTCAACCCCTGACCTACCCCGAACTTTGGCTTTTTCCTCAACTCTATAGCCCAGATTGGCTAAGGATTTCACCAATTGCTCCTTTGTCTCAAACTTAAAGGGTTCCTTTGGCTTAGCTGCTGGCATAGACTTCAAATCTGGTAATGACTTTATTCGGTCTCCATCAATGACCTTTATTCGCTGCTTGTAAGCTAAGTTCTTTGCTTCCTCACTAAGTCCTGGTATGGTAATAAGAACCCTGTCCTGAATACCAGTATCGTAGGCTTTATTGGCAAATTTGAAAATAGTGCCCACTTCTGCTTCCTTATCACCTCCGGTAGCAATACAGACAACAAGATTGTGGTTAGTAAAACCCTCGTCTCTTTGAGCCAGCATATCAAAGGTATGCTCAATCCCCGACTTTCCAAGGAGCTTAGCTTGCTCGGTTATTTCGTAACCCTGCTTCTGCAGGTACTCTTTGATCCAGACCCTTAGTTCCTGACCGTTTTCCAATTGACTCACTTTAGCCTCTTCTCTTAAGAACTCAGGTGAAGTGTAATTGTCCAATTGAGAGCAGTCAATTATATCACCTGTGTTGCAAATCTTCTCTTGACTCAAATTGTCTTCTTTCATTTTATATTACTCGAATTAAATGCCCATAAATTGGCATTTAAATTGTATTAAGATTTTGCTGAGATACCCCTCGCGGTTTCCCCTCCGCTAAAATCCAGCCATTGCGCATGGCTAGAGCAACAGCGTGGGCTCTATCATTAGCATTTAGCTTACGAAGGATGGCACTAACATGATTCTTGATTGTTTGCTCGCTGATTCCTAGAATACGGGCGATTTGTTTATTTGAGTTGCCCTCGGCAATGTAGTTTAGAATCTGCGTCTCTCTATGGGTGAGGGGAGCGGTTATAGTCTCCATAGTCTTTCCCATTGATACTATATCTTGAAATTGCTTCAATACATGTTCAGCTACCTTGGGTCTAGCTATAAGGCTGTTATTTATAGGGTATTCACCCTGACAAGCCCGACTTATAGTGCTAACTAGCTCTTCGGTAGGAGTGTTCTTGCTTAGGTAAGCTACCGCTCCAGTTTTGATAACCTCAAAAAGCTCCTCGTCATCATGATTGGGACTTAGTATCACAACTCTAGCACTTGGGTGGCGTCGTGCAATTTTTCTACTCAGTTCAAGCCCGCTGAGACTAGGAAAGTCAATGTCCAGCAGGACAACATCAGGAGAATTGACTTCAATTAACTCCAACGACTCCTGTTCCGGGTCACAGTCCAATATTTTGAAGTCTGATTGCTGAGACAGCGCCTGGCGTAAGCCAGCTCGGAAAAACACCTGCTTATCAATTACCAGTATTGTGATGTCGTTCACCACTACCTCCCTACCAGGTTTCATTCTTCTTTTCCTGGCTAAGTTGCCTGTTATTACTCTTGGGGTCTAGTCTATCATGGCAAGGACTTTCTTTGACTACTCGCTACCTTCTTTTTGCTCTGAAAGAAAGCTAGCAACATCCTCCTGTCGAAACCTTCGGTCACCTCGGGAACCGATACGGTATGCTTTTAATATTCCCTGATTGCTCCATCGCCTCACTGTGTTGATATGCACATTAAGTAGGTTGGCCACATCGCTTACTGTTAGCATTGTGTCAATCTCTCTGCGATTCGCCATACCCTGTTTCCTCCTTTAAGCTACCTTAAACTTACATATTACCACTATAGCTTATCTTACTTCTTGGCGCAATGACCCAAATGGGTTATGAATGGTAGTATTTGGTACTAGGAATATTGGGTAATGTAGAGGGTAATGTGGCTTCAGGTTTCTTAGCTTTAACTCCCTATCTCGTACTATGGAAGTGAGCTTACCTTCTTAGTGGTGGGTGGTTCTCCTTCGTACCCAGAAGCCGAGAATAGCGAGTAGCAACACACCAAGCCCTATCCATATATAGAGAGGCCAGCTTGATATTGAAGTCCAGGAAAAGCCAATGTAAAATAACGCTGAGGGCGTCCACTCACTCTCATTGGAGGCACCATCTACTGCCTTTACCCTCCAGTAGTAGGGGGTTTTCCCTTCGGTCAGCTCTAGCAGCTTTTCCTCTTCAGTGATAGTATATTCCGAGTGAGTCAACCCTTTCTTTTCCAGCACTATGGTGGTGAAATCAGCATCAGAGGCAACCTGGAGAGTATAAGTTATACCGCTGACATCCACAACATCTTCCCAGTCAAAGTACGCCTCTGCCTTCGCCATACTGGCAACTTTTGGTAACAGTGGCACTGGCATAGGTGGTGCTTCTGCCTCCATCGTAAAGATGGATGTTACCGTGTTAGTGCCATCAGTGGAAGTTACATTATAGCTCCCAGCAACGCTAGGCGAGACAGTAAAGGTCGCTGGGAAATTTCCGTAAACATTAGTGGAGGCTGTAGCTACAGTGATGACTTCATCATTACCATAGGTGATGGTAACCATAGTGTTAGCTATGAACCCGGTACCACTGACGGTAAGCTTCATGCCGACATGACCAGGCGAAGTCTGACTCGTCGTTGGACTGAGCCTGATGCCAGCCGAAATAGTCAAATTCGCCTTAGCTCTATTGGCGCTGCGGTCGCTGGCTCTTACCTCACTGATACCGCTGGGGGTAGGGGAAGGCACAAGGAAGCTGCCACTGAAGCTGCCCTTGTGATTACTCTTTATTTGTATTGGCTCAGTGGAAACCCTACCTTCATTAAAGGTAATGGTTATATATTCCTTTCCGGCAAACCCGGTGCCGCTAACTTGTATTGTATCTCCTGAAGCTGCTGAGGTTGGGGCTATAGTTATTTTGGGTTTCACGCTGAACTCAGCCTCCGGCTTATTGCCAGATTCATCGGTGACAGTTATATTATGGTTGCCAGCGTTGCCCTCGGGGACGATAGTGGTACAGGCAAATTTGCCCTCACTATCGGTTTCCTTATCACCACTGACTATATCAACATCATTCCCATCATATTCAATGGCAATTGCTTGACCCTGGCGAAGACCTTCACCGCTAATCCTGACCTCACTGCCTACCTGACCCTCTTCAGGGTCTAGCTCAATTTCACCATTAATTACGGTAAATTTGGCAACGGCTAGTATGCTGTCGCTGTTGCGATAGATAACATAAACATAATAGTCGCCGCCGTGCACATCTTCTGGATGATAGCCCTTAGTAAGTTCATAAGGCACGTAAAAATCGGTATCGAAAGTACCATCAGCCGTGGTGTAGACGCTCTCCACCTCCTCATAGGCATCAAGCTTATTAATATCATCACCGACATCGACTTCACGGCTGGAAAAGTAGATATATACCGTGTAATGAGCATCGAAATTGTAGCCAAAAATCTCAACATTATCGCCGATTTCACCCTCACCGGGGTCTACATTGATAGTCTCGACCACAGCTAAAGCTGGTATGGCTGGTATGGCTATTACCAGCAAGGCAAGGATAATGCCTAATGCCAAGATACGGAAAGTTTTATTGCATTTCACTCTACTGTTCCCCATTAATTCCTGATATCGTAAAGAGCATTCATTAACAAGGGGCTTCCTATTCTACAAAGTTTAATAATAGGCTTCAATACGACCTCTGTCAATCTCTCGCTGGCATTGAGCAGGAGCAAATTCTCAACAATAATTGTCAGATTGACAGCGTCTCTAACTATGCCTATACTAACAAACAAGTAGTCTTGTCGTTCCACAGGGCATTAGCTTAGCAGTTTTTAATAAACGCAATCTAGATCTAAAATCAGGCCGAGAGTAAAATGACAAAGTGCCCTAACTGTGGTCAAAGAACCAAAGGTGACTTCTGCCAATGGTGTGGCTATCCTCTGATAAGAGGTAAGCCAGTCAGGGCAGTAAAGAGAGAGACCAAGAAAGCCAAGGAAGCTGAGGCGAGGGTGAGGAAGGAGGCTGAACAGGCAGCTAAAGAGAGGGCAAAGATGGAAGCTAAAGAGGCTAAGGAAAGAGCAAGGAGAGAAGCCGAAGAGGCTAAGAGAGCCAAGGAAGCTGAGGCAAGGGTGAGGAAGGAAGCCGAGCAGGCAGCCAAAGAGAAGGCGAAAAGGGAAGCTAAAGAGGCTAAGGAAAGAGCAAGGAGAGAAGCCGAAGAGGCTAAGAGAGCCAAGGAAGCTGAGGCAAGGGTGAGGAAAGAAGCCGAGCAGGCAGCTAAAGAGAGA
>Ga0209979_1003717_pt1 | contig 13284 bp, 13 predicted proteins | sample AnhtaG_FD_183114 | JGI IMG/M metagenome (GOLD analysis project Ga0209979, IMG submission 183114) | Deep subsurface microbial communities from Anholt, Denmark to uncover new lineages of life (NeLLi) - Anholt_01485 metaG (SPAdes) (version 2) | ecosystem: Environmental > Aquatic > Marine > Oceanic...
TGGGCGAGCCAGGGGCCACCCTTGAGGAGAATGCCACCCTTAAGGCTCTAGCCTATGCCTCGCTAAGCAACCTGTTCACCCTGGCCGACGATTCGGGGCTGGAGGTCGATGCCCTGGGCGGGGAGCCTGGGGCTCTATCCGCTCGCTACGCCGGGGCAGGTGCCTCGGACGAGGAGAGGATCGGCTATCTGCTTAAGAGGCTTGAAGGCATCCCCTGGGAAAAAAGAGCTGCTCGCTTCAGGTGCGTTATCGCCATCGCCTCACCTGGAGGGACGGTAGAGCTGTGTCAAGGTGAGTGTGAAGGCATGATTGCCTTTAGCGCAAGGGGCGAAGAGGGCTTTGGATATGACCCCGTCTTCTATCTTCCCAGGCTGGGCAAGACCATGGCTGAGCTTCCTATAGAGGAGAAGAATGAGGTCAGCCATCGCGGTAAGGCAGCACAACAGGCACGTGGGATCCTTTTAAGACTGGAGCCAGGAGGAAAAGAATGACCGGGCTTTCCGATTCCTTTCAGCGTCCCATAAACTACCTACGCATTTCGGTCACCGATCGCTGCAATCTGCGCTGCCTCTATTGTATGCCCCCCCAGGGCATTACACTCTTGCCCCGCAGTGAGATACTTCGCTATGAGGAGATTCAAGCTATTGCCCGGGCAGCAGCCGCTTTGGGCATAACTAAGGTGAGGGTCACCGGGGGCGAGCCCCTGATAAGGTTGGAACTGACCCGTCTGATACGGATGCTATCTGAGATAGAGGGCATTGACGATATCTCCCTGACCACAAATGGGGTGCTCCTGAGGCGATATGCTGCCCCGCTTAAGGAGGCTGGACTTAGGCGGGTCAATGTGAGCCTCGACACCCTTAGCAGGGGGAGATTCCAGCGTATCACAAGGCACGATAAACTAGGCGACGTCCTCGATGGCATCGAGGCGGCGAGGGAGGCGGGTCTTGAACCCGTCAAGCTGAACATGGTGGTTATGCGAGGGATGAACGACGATGAGGTTCTCGATTTCGCCCGCCTCACCATCGAGCAGGGATGGCATGTAAGGTTCATCGAGACCATGCCCTTCGGTAAAGGGGAGAGGCTTGATTTCATCCCCGCAGCTGAGATCAAGGAGCGCCTTCTTTCCCTGGGGGGACTGGAGCCCTCTCTGCCCAGCCATAGCAATGGCCCTGCCAGGTACTTTCGCTTTTCAGGGGCAAAGGGGACCATAGGCTTTATCAGCCCGCTTAGCGAGCACTTCTGCTTCAATTGCAATCGCCTGCGCCTCACTGTAGACGGCCAGTTGCGCCCCTGTCTCCTCAGCGATGAGGAGGTGGACCTTAGGAAGCCGTTGCGGGAGGGGGCATCGCCACAGGAGCTAAGCCGGTTGATTCAGCAGGCTGTAGCCGCCAAGCCGGAGCGCCATCGATTACGGGAAGGGGTGCTACCCAAGGGGCGGGCAATGTGTCAGCTGGGAGGTTAAGAGGATGGAAGAGACCCTGGAGCCGACAAGGATGGTGGATGTGACCGAGAAGCGGGTCACCAGGCGTGATGCGGTGGCCAAGGGCATGGTGACGATGAAGCCTGAAACCCTCTCCCTGATGAGGGAGGGAAAGATGGCAAAAGGGGACGTCCTTGCCACAGCTCAGGTGGCTGGGATCATGGCAGCAAAGCAGACCTCTCAGATCATCCCCATGTGCCATCCCCTGATGATCGATGAGGTTAAGGTGGAATTTGGGTTTCCCCAAAATGGGGTGGAGATCACTGCAAGGGTCAAGTGCACCGGGAAAACAGGGGTTGAAATGGAGGCGCTTACCGCGGTAGCGGTGACCGCCTTAACCATCTATGATATGTGTAAGCCGGTTGACCGGGGGATGAGGATCGAGGGGATTCGCCTGGTTCGAAAGAGCGGCGGCAGGAGCGGAACCATCATCCTCGAATAGACCTCAGGGCGATGCCCCCGATTCCTGTCGCTCTAAGAGCAACCTGGTGATCTCACAAAGGGCATTGTAGGCATAAGGGATATAATCTTGAGGGGGCAGGTCCAGCTCCCTGATCTCCTCCTTGCGAGAGGGCTCCGGAAAGGGGCCACCGACCGTTATCGTGTAGATGTATTCGTAGAGCTCGCCATCGGGGCAAACAACCACGCAGCCCCGCTCCCCTTTTGTGGCCCCCCCAGGCTCCGCCTCAATGGCCCTGATAAAGATGCTCCCCATGAAAAAAGGGAAGGGGTCTAGTTCCCCCACCGCCTCCTGAAGCATCTCCCTTAGCTGTGAGGCGGTTCTCTCCAGCATAATGTCTGCCTTCGCCCTCCTGGTTAAAGGGTCCTTTTCTGCCATGCTCCCTCCTTTGAAAGGATGCCAGCCAGATTATATTCCATGCTCGGTCGACTAACAAGGCGTTTCGTTGGCAGAGCGATTGCGATATGATACAATTTCAAGGGGTGAATTGGAGGAATTTCTGAAGGAAAGAGGAGAAAGCTATGCCAACCAGGGAGATATTCTGGAATATTGGGGTCTATGGATATATCCTTTATTCTTTGCTTATCCCCCTGGCAATAATCCTCGCCTATGCGGTTTACAAACGCTACCGCCTTTGGCGCCTAGGGCAGCCAGACAACAGGTTTGAGAACCTAGGGAAAAGCATCTGGTCCTTTGTGGTCACTGGGGTAGTGGATGGCCTCATCCACAGGCGCTTCCTCAGGGACCCCTACCCAGGGATAATCCACTTCCTCATCTTCTGGGGATGCATAATCTTTCTGCTGGCAGCGGCTATAGACTTCATAACCCACTATGCCATAGGAGGGTTAGCAGGTGCTCCCTATCTAGGGCTCTCTTTAGCTGTGGATGCCTTCGGCATACTGGTGCTCGCTGGGGTGATCATCGCCGCCTTCAGGAGATACATTCAAAGGCCCGAGAGGTTAGACAATAGGCTTGAAGATGCTATCGCCCTGGCTCTGGTTTTCCTCGTTGTTCTCACCGGCTTCATCATCGAAGGGCTTCGCATTGCGGCGCTCAACCCTCCATGGGAGGTGTGGTCGCCCGGGGGGTGGGTGTTGGCTCAACTCTTCAGCGGGCTTTCCGAAGGCACACTGCTAACTCTACATGCCAGCTTCTGGTGGTTTCATGTGGCCCTTACTTTAGGAGCCATAGTCTATGTTGCCCTCACCTTCTCCTCGCTGGCGCACATCGTTGTCGCCCCCTTCAACGTGCTCTTCAGGTCGATGCGTCCCAAGGGGGCGCTGGTGCCCATCGACCTGGAGACGGCTGAGACCTATGGGGTGGCAAAGATCAATGATTTCACCTGGAAGCAGCTCCTCGACCTTGACTCCTGCACCCGCTGCGGTCGCTGTCAGGACAACTGCCCCGCCTATCTTAGCGGGAAGCCCCTCTCCCCGAAGAAGGTGATCCAGGACCTCAAAAGGCATTGGCTTGTGGCGGGTCCCGCTCTGCTCGCCAAGAAAGGCAATGGCGGAAACCCTGATACCTCTCTGATTGGCGATATAATAACTGAGGATGAGATCTGGGCTTGCACCACCTGCCGCGCCTGTCAGGAGGTATGCCCCGTCTTTGTGGAGCATATCGATAAGATCATCGACCTGCGCCGTAATCTGGTGCTGGAGCAGGCTCAAATCCCCGACACCGCTGAGGGCGTCCTGAGATGCATCGAGGATAGAGGTCACAGTTGCCGCGGAACCACGGCCACAAGGATGGACTGGTGCCAGGGGCTTGACCTCAAGCTCCTCTCGGAGGATAGGGGCGTGGATGTGCTCTATTGGGTAGGCTGTGCCGCTACTCTGGAGGACAGAAATATGAAGGTGGCTGGCGCCTTTGCCAGGGTGCTCAAGGCGGCAGGGGTTAACTTCGCAATAATGGGTGAGGAGGAGACCTGCTGTGGCGAGCCGGCGCGCCGCCTGGGTAATGAATACCTCTTCCAGATGCAGGCGCTTAAGAATATCGAGGTCTTCAAGAGCTATGGCACCCAAAAGGTCGTGGTCAGTTGCCCCCACTGCTTCAACACCTTCAAGAACGAATACCCCCAGTTCGGTGGCGAACTCGAGGTGCTTCACCACTCCCAGTTTATCGCCGACCTGTTAAGACAAGGCAGGCTGAAATTGACCAACGGCCTCGAGCAGACCATCACCTATCATGATGCTTGCTATCTGGGGCGGCATAACGACATTTATGACAGCCCCAGGGAGATACTAAAGAGCATCCCTCAGCTCAGGCTGGTGGAGATGGAGCGCAATTGCAGCCGGAGCTTTTGCTGCGGTGGCGGTGGGGGGCACTTCTGGATGGAGGAAAGGGAAGGTGTCAGGATTAGCGAGATGCGCACCGAACAGGCGATCAAGACCAATGCCGGTATCCTGGCTACCGCCTGCCCCTATTGCCTCCAGATGTTTGAGGATGCCATCAAGGCCAAGGAGGCAGCAGAATCGCTTAAGGCCATGGACATCGCCGAGCTTGTGGAGAGTGCAATTCAGCAGTAGCCTTCACAAGGCGTGCTCCTGCCCCGGCTCAAGGACGATCACCCCCCGGGGGCCTCCTTGGGCTCCGGGATAAATAACATTCCCCTCTCCACATCCTTTTTGCGCTAATTGCGAGGCAGCCTTTGTGGCTGCCTCACGTCAAAGGTCGATTCCTCCCTATGCCCAACCTCGTTAAGGGGCTCCATACTCCTCGCGGAGGACCCTCTTCAGCACCTTGCCCGTGCTGGTGCGGGGGAGCTCGTCGGTGAAGATAATAGAGCGCGGCCTCTTGAAGCTGGCCAGCCTCTCGCGGCAGAATTCGATGAGCTCCTCAGCGGTGGCGGTCTTCCCCTCTTTGAGCACCACGATCGCCCTGGGCTCCTGACCCCATTCTGGGCTGGGGATGCCGATCACCGCCGCCTCCTCAACGGCGGGGTGAGAATACAGCACATTCTCCACCTCCTCCGGGGAGATGTTCTCCCCTCCCCTGATGATAAGGTCGTCGGCTCGAGCGGCGAGGTAGAAGTAGCCCTCCTCATCCATATAGCCCATATCGCCGCTGTGGAGCCAGCCATCGGCGGTGATCGCCTTTGCCGTTTTCTCAGCATCCTTCCAGTATCCGCTCATCACCCTGGGACCCCTGGCGACGATCTCACCCACCTCCCCGGGAGGCAGGTCATTGCCCGCCTCGTCGATGATCTTCATCTCCACATCGGACATCGGTCTGCCGATAGAGCTGGTGAGCCTTCTCAGCTTCTTTTCCTTCTCCTCCTCCGTTCCCTCGATAATATGGTCATCAGGACCTAGAGTGGTTATGGTGGAGGCCGTCTCCGTCTGCCCGAAGGCATTTATGAAGTTGACCCCGGGGAAAAGCCCGATAGCCTTCTTGATCACCTCAAAGGGCATCGGAGCAGCACCATAGGTGATCACTTTGAGGCTAGAGAGGTCATATTTATCGAGGTTGGGATGGTCGATGACCCGCTTCAGCATGGTTGGGACCAGCATCGCTCGGTTCGCCTTCTCCCGCTGCACCGTCTCCAGCCACTCATCAACCTCGAACTGCCTCATCATCGCCAGCGATCTCCCTCCATAGGTGGCCGCCAGCATCGCCTGAGCGCCAGCCACATGGTAGAGGGGCATGGTTAAGAGGTTTGTCTCCTCTATCTCCGGATCGGCGGGGTTCACATTCTCCAAGACATAGAGGCTAAAGCTATTGTGGATCAAGGGCACCCCTTTGGGCAAACCGGTAGTTCCCGCAGTATACATCAGCATAGTGATATCCTCATCGGCGATATCGGTGAACACCTCCTCATCGGAGGCGGAGGCCAATAGCTCCTCGTAGTCGAGCATGCTCTCTTGTTTGCCTTCTATGGAGATGTAATGCTTTACCAGGGGAAGATCGGGGCGTATCGAGTTCACCAGTTCGAGATAGCGCTCGCCGACAAAGAGGGTGGATGCCTCTGAGTTATTAAGCATATAGACGAGCTCATCCCTCTTTGCCCTGAAGTTCAAAGGGACGAAGATGGCCCCTGTTTTTGCCACCGCGTAGTAGGCTTCGACATACTGGTTGCAGTTCACCTGCAGAATGGCGACCCTTTCCCCCTTCTCTGTCCCCAGGTCCACTAGCGCGTTAGCCAGCCTGTTCACCCTTTCGCTTAGTTCGCTAAAGGTGAATTTCTTTCCCTCGAAGATTATCGCCGGCCTATCGGGGCAGATGGCAGAGGTTATCATGAGGAATTCCGTAGTGTTCATGCTTTACCTTTTACCGTACTTAATGCCAAAGACTGCCAGCCAATTATCGCTATCGAGTTCCCTTCCTACATCAAATGCTTCCTTTTGAAATTATCAACCACCCACCTTGCTCCGTCAGGGGAAAACTAGGCAAGCCTGCTTTTCACCCGCTCCAAGATGTTGGCCATCACCTCCCCCGCCTTTTCATTGATGAGGACATTGGCAAAGCGGTCCATAGGGGTAGCTCCTACGTTTATGATCACCAGCTTTGCCCCCGATTCCATGGCGTGGACGGGCATGTAGGCCGCTGGATAGACCACCAGGGAGGAGCCGACCACAATCATCAGGTCGCACTCTCGGGAGCGGCGCTCCGCCTCGCTGGTCTCCCTCACCGGCATCGGCTCCCCAAAGGAGATCGTTGCCGGCTTGAGGATGCCCCCACAATCGTCGCAAACAGGCTCCTCCACACCCGCATCCAACCTCTCTGCGATCTCCGACATAGGATAGCGCTTGCCGCAGCCCAGGCATTTAACCCACTTGGTGGTGCCGTGAAGCTCGATCACCTTCTCCTCAGGAACCCCCGCCTTTTGCTGGAGGCCATCCACGTTCTGGGTGATCACGCAATCCAGCTTTCCCAGTTTGTCCAGCTCGGCGATGGCGTAGTGGGCTGGATTGGGTTCCACCAGGTCTACCATGCGGAACATGCTGAATATCTGCCACCGCCTCTTCCTCACCTCCGGGTCCTTGAGGAACTTCTGGTAGGTGAAATCCTCGGGATCGAATTTGGACCAGATGCCCCCCGGGCTTCTGAAGTCGGATATGCCCGACTCTGTGCTCACCCCAGCCCCGGTAAACACCACCAGCTTCTTGGAACCGACGATCAGTTCCGCCGTTTCCTCGATAAGCTCCTCTAATTCCTTCCCCATGGCTTCACCTCCTGTTACATATTCTTGAACCGAGGCCGTCTTCTCTCGGCGAGGGCTTTCAGCCCCTCCGCGGCGTCCTCCGTCTTTGCCACAAGGGCGGCAAGTTTCCTCTCCAGGGCCAGCCCCTCCTCAAGGGTGAGGTCAAGCCCCCGATTTATCGCCTCTTTAGCATACCTTACGGCGATAGGGGCGCGGGACACGATCTTTTTCGCTATCTCGTCCGCGGTGGGATAAAGTTCCTCCCTAGGAACCACCATGTTCACCAGCCCGATGCGATAGGCCTCTTGGGCATCGATGCGGTCGCTAGTGAGGAGCATCTCCAGAGCCCTCCCCCTGCCAATCACTCGGGGCAAGGTCTGGGTGCCCCCCGCTGCCGGGATCATGCCCAGGGAGACCTCGGGCAGGCCAAAAATGGCGTCCTCGGAGGCGATCCTTATATCACAAAATAGGGCCACCTCCACGCCGGAGCCGAGAACAAAACCATGAACGGCCGCAATGAGAGGTTGTTTTAAGGCTGAAAAAAGACCCCAGACATCGCGCTCCCACCTCACCTGGCGGGCGATGACGGGAGAGGGGGCGGTGCCAAACTCGCTGAGGTCGGCGCCAACTGAGAAAGCCCTCTCCCCGGCCCCTTTGAGGATGGCGACCAGCACCTCGGGATCGTCCCTGATGGCGGTGAGCACCTGATAAATGTCGTCGCGCATCTGGATGTTGTAGCGATTCAGCACCTCAGGGCGATTGAGGGTGACATAAGCGATGCCGTCCCTTTTTTCGTAGATGATGGTTTCAAAGGGGTTCATATTGTTTATATTTTACCACAATCTTTTCCAGGAAACATTATGAAGGGGCGGCAAGGGCGATGCTTTTAGACTTGAATTGTCGGTCCACCATTGATGTCGAAGGTCTGACCGGTGACCCAGTCCGAGGCATCGGAGGCAAGATAGATGGCCGCTGCCGCAATGTCCTCAGGCTGTCCGAAACGCCCCAATAGAATCCGGCTGACGACCTTAGCTTGCAACTCAGGGGTGGGCCAGACTATGGCAGCTCCTGGTGTCCAAACAGGGCCCGGTGCTATGGCGTTGACCCGAATCTTGTAGGGGGCCCACTCCGCCGACAGCGACTGGGTCAAATTGATAATCCCCGCCTTAGCCGCCCCATAGTGAGCCATTCCTGGAGAGCCAGTGCGACCAGCCATAGAGGCGATGTTAACAATGCTGCCCTTCTTCTGCTCAACCATTACCTTGGCAACCGCTTTGCTACATAGGAAAACGCTCTTTAGGTTCTCGCGAATGATCGCATCCCAAGCCCTCTCGCTCATGTCCAGGACAGCCACTACAAAGAGGCCACCAGCGTTGTTGACCAGGATATCTATCCGCCCAAATTCCTCCACGGTCTTCCTCACCATGTCATCCACCTGCTCACTCTCTCGAACATCGGTGCGAATAGCGAGAGACTTTCTTCCCAGAGCGCGAATCTCGTCTGCGGTGGCCTCAATCTCCTCCACCGTTCGAGCACAACCAACAACATGAGCCCCAGCTTGGGCAAACCCCAAGGCGATACCCTTCCCAATGCCCCTACCGGACCCGGTCACAATGGCCACCCTATCGGTTAGCGCAAACTTTGATAGGATCATCTTGACAATCGCTCCTTTGCTTCCCTTTGTGTCCCGCTTTCAAATTATGAAAGCTTTTCCGTCGCTTGGCGACCCGCTAAACGACTGATAGAAATAGCCTACTTGGCGCGGGCGTAGAGCTCTTCAAGCTCGATCTCGTTGTAGTACTGTCCAATCTGCCTTATGAAGTGGGCATCGCTGTTTCTTAAGAGGAGAAGGCCATGCTCCTCCGCCAGCTCCCTCACCCTCTCCTTGTCGATATACCTATGGAACCCATTTTCGATCTCGATGCCCTGGACACCCTCAATGACGTAGTAATTCACCGGATAGCCTGGGTGGGCTAGAAAGCGAAAGGTGGAGCCATTGGGCAGGTAAAGCTCCACCTCCTGATGCTCCTTCACATCGACCTCCCGACCGGGGATGATCAGCACCTCGTTATTAAAGAATCGCTCCACAATCTCCTTTACCTTGAATCCATAGTCCTTGTCCCAGTGCTCGGTGACGGCGATGCCATCGAGTCCTCTTGCCTTTATCTGATCCACGATTTGCCTTACGATCTCCAGGGATGGGGCTCGATAGCCCGTGGCCTCATAACAGTGGGTATGGAGGTCCAGCTTCAGCTTCATTTCAGCGATTCTCATCCCCCCTTGAACTGGGGTGGTCTCCTCTCCAGGAAAGCCCTGATCCCCTCCGTCCTGTCCTCGGTGGTTTGAATAAGGAAGTAGAGGTCGGCTTCCAGCCTCAGCCCCTGCTCCAGGGTCAGGTCAAGGCCCTTATTTACCGCCTCTTTGGCATACCTCAAGGCGATGGGACCTCTGGGGATTATCCCCTTTGCCATCTCCTCCGCCTCTTGAAGAAGCCGTTGAGAGGGGACTACCTTATTAACTAATCCCGTTCGAAAAGCCTCCTGAGCATCGATAGGTTCGGCGGTGAGGATCATCTCCAGGGCTTTGCCCTTTCCCACGAGGCGAGGCAGCCTTTGGGTTCCCCCTGCCCCGGGGATCATCCCGTAACCGGTATGGGGGAAGCAAAACCTCGCCCCCTCAGAGGCGACCCTTATATCGCAGCTCAAAGCCAACTCCAACCCTTCGCCCAGGGCATCCCCTTTGATGGCAGCGATCACCACTCGCTCAACGCTCGCTATCGCCCCCGAGGCCTCGCCTGCCGCCTCCCTCTCTTGAGGGTCGCACCCCGAGGAAAAATTATCTCCAGCCGCCATAAGGATCACCACGCTGACCTCTTCATCTTGGTTAATCCTGTGGCACACGTCGGCCAACTCTTTGGCCATCTCAGCGTTTATGGCGTTATCCACCTGGGGACGATTGAGGGTGAGATAGCCAATTTGCCCCTTCTTCTCATAGATGATCGTCTCATAGGACATAGCGAATCCCCTAAAAGGAGGGCTCGCGCCGATAATAACCGAGTTTGGGGGCAGTGTCAAGGCAATTTGATATTGACCTTTGCCCCTGGGTATGCTATATTAAGCAAAACTCAATAGTGAACCCAGAGGTGCCCAAGCGCGAGCGAGGGCTTAAATGGGAGGCAAGACCGGTGAGAATCCGGCACAGTACCGCCTGCTGTGACTCCGAATAAATTCGGAGAAGTCAGAACACTAGCCTCTGGTTTCCCTGAAACCTCCGCGGAGGAAAGGGGGTGGGAAGCATCAAGTAATGTATCCCCCGTTCTGCAGAGCGAGGGGATTTTTTTGTTTACTCTTTTGAAAGGAGCTCCAATGAAAAGGCTACCTTTGATTTCGCTTTTTTCGACCTTAGTGCTTGCTTTAGTGATAGCTTGTACCCCTCCAACTCCGGGGCCAGGCGCAATAACCGACGACCTGGGAAGGACCGTCAATATAGAGGAGATCCCTCAGCGTATTGTTTCCCTAGGGCCTGGCATCACCGAGTTTCTGTTTGCCCTCGATCTGGGGGATAGGGTGGTGGGGGTGACCGATTACTGCGACTATCCCGACGAGGCGCTGGCTAAGGACAAGGTTGGTGGTTTTTCTACGCCCAGCCTGGAAAGGATTATCGATCTGGAGCCTGACCTTATCTTGGCTGCCAACATTCACTACCCCGACCTGGTATCCCAGCTTGAGAGCAAAGGATTGGCGGTGGTTGTCTTCAACTCCGAGGACATCGATGGCATTCTTGCCAATATTGAGTTGATCGGGCAGATCACGGGCACAGAACAAAGGGCAGAGGCACTGACTGCTGATATGGAGGCACGCATCGACTCCGTCGTCGCCGAGACCGGGGATGCCCCAAAACCAAGGGTGTTCTTTGTGATCGATGCCTCCGACCCTACCAAGCCGTGGACGGCAGGGGAAGGCTCTTTTATTGATGCCTTAATCGGCTTAGCCGGCGGCGAGAATATAGCAGCAACAGCAGGCCAATGGACACAATTCAGCCTCGAGGCATTGGTCAACGCTGACCCGGAGATCATCATCTTCGACGACTGCCATGGTACGGTGGATGTCCCAGACTTCGAGGAACTCTCTGGCTGGAGCCAAACTAAAGCCATCAGGACAGGAAGAATCTACCCTATCGATGGTGACCTGACCAGCCGGGGAGGCCCTCGCATGGTTGATGGTCTGGAGGAGATGGCGAGGATGATCCATCCCGAACTATTCCAAGAGGGGGGATAAATGTTTGAAGAAGTTGGGCCTTGTAAGGTGTTGATCTGGTTTGCCACCGATCGATGCAATATAAATTGTAGACACTGCTGCGCCGGGAGTTCCGGGGAGGCGAGCCCAAACGAACTAACCACAAAGGAAGCAAAAGAGCTGGTCAACCAGACCGCCGAGCTTCGCCAAATTTGTGGTAATCCCCAATATTTTGGCATCGTAGGCGGCGAGCCTTTGCTCAGGGAAGACCTTTTAGAGGTGATTGACCATGCCAATAGCTGGGAACTACCTTGCCATATAATAACTAAAGGGACTCTGTTGACTCAAAAGTGGGCCGCGGAATTAGCAAAAAGGAAGTGCCTGGTGAGCATTGCCCTCGATGCCTTCTCCGCCGAAACTTATGACTGGATGACCCAGGTGGAAGGAACATATGTCAAGGCAAGGCAGGCGATAGATCTCTGCAAAAGAGAGGGAATCCTTCAGGGTATTACCTCCACGCTGATGAAGCCTAATGCCTCCGAGGTCTTTGAGTTATTGGATTTCTCGGCAGAGCTGGGGATGGAAAGATGCCCTGTTTTTGTGCTCCGCCCAGTGGGAAGAGGGCTACATGTTTATCAAGAATTAGCTATCACTGGATTAGAATATGAGAGGTATCTGCACAAACTGTATTACCGGATAAGAGAGGTGAATAAAGCCACAGCGGTCGATTTCTTTGTCTATGACCCCATCTACTACCGGGTGCTCTACCAACATAGGGCTGATGAAACAATCAGAAACTACTATCCCTCGGGAAAGCTTTGTGGACTGGGTAGATACCTGGATGTGGATGCAGAAGGGAATGTGTTGGCTTGTCTATTTACTGATCTCACGGTGGGAAATATCCGGGAAAAACCTTTGAAAGAGATATGGAAGGGGGTAACCTCCTTTCCCTTTTTCAACGATATTCATAACACGAAAAACCTCAAAGGCGCTTGTGGCAGATGCAAATTCAATAATATCTGCGGTGGATGTAGAACCAGAGCCTATAAGCTGACTGGCGATTGGTTCGCTTCCGATCCCGCTTGCTACTATACCGAGATGGAGCGATCTGATGACAAGGAAAGAGATTTCTTGGCAGTTTGAAGAGGCAAAAGCTGAAGTGGTTTACCACCAATATCAAGGCGTCCCTATAAAGACCCTGCTGATAATCTTCTCTCAACCAAGGCTGGTCCTGAGTTCCAGGGAGGGATTTAAGCAGGCGAGGGTGGTATGCAATAATTCCAATCCCCCCCAGCTCTGGGATCTCCTTCATCGAGACTGGCAACTTTACTTGGATAGCGTGCTTGCCGATCTCGGGCTCTCTCCGCAGGAAGTAGCCTCCCTCTCTACAGGCGTAGATATTGATGATTTCGCCGTCAGAGAGGAAAGCTTTGCTGAGTTCAGGATTTGTGCCGTCGTCACCGCTGGGGTTATGTCTAATGCTCAAAGAATAGGCGTGGATGAGGGGCGCCACTTGGAAAGGGATGGCAAATTTGAGGCACTGGGAACTATAAATATCATAGCTTTGACCAATGCTTCCCTATCTGAAGGAGCTATGGTTCGAGCGATAATTACTGCTACTGAGGCAAAGATAGTAGCACTCCAGGATCTGGATGTAAGAAGCTCTTATAGCCCGCAATATCAAGCCACAGGAACAGGGACCGATAATGTAATGATTGTTTCAGGGGTAGGTGCGAAAATCCACTATATGGGTGGGCACGCCAAGATGGGAGAGTTGCTGGCCAAGGCGGTGACGGCAGCTACTAAGGAGGCTATCCTTAAGCATCATAAAGAGGAGTTAGGATGAAAGGGGTGGCATGGAGGATGTACTTATCCTAGTCCTTGCCATTGCCATCGATCTTGTCTTTGGCGAGCCACCCTCTATTTTGCATCCCGTAGTCTGGATGGGTAAGTTTACATCCCT
>Ga0209979_1003718_pt1 | contig 13276 bp, 13 predicted proteins | sample AnhtaG_FD_183114 | JGI IMG/M metagenome (GOLD analysis project Ga0209979, IMG submission 183114) | Deep subsurface microbial communities from Anholt, Denmark to uncover new lineages of life (NeLLi) - Anholt_01485 metaG (SPAdes) (version 2) | ecosystem: Environmental > Aquatic > Marine > Oceanic...
CTCCCGCATCCATTATACTATGGAAGGTATCCATGTCAAGGCAAAAATGTCAGAAAGATTACTCACTAAAAGATGAATTTTGACAGGGAAAAATATCGTCATTCTTGTTTTCTGCAAAAGTTGGTTGTCAATTTGTTTGAAGGGCTCTGGCGTGGATTCCTTTTCTTATATTCTGGTCGCAATATGACATGTGAGTTCGAGTTGGTAAAACCATTGGTCAAAGCCTAGTCCCGCGCGTTCGATCAGATATCAATATCAATGTAGTAACCTGTGCCAGAACTTTCAAGCTCCCTGCTTGCTAGGAGAGGTAGCTCAGTTGGTAGAGCATCATCCTGTGGTCATTCAGGTACAACGAGTTCTTGAAGAATCGGTCTCTCCTGAACAAGATGAAGAATGCAATCTTTTTTGACGTTACCATTGATCGCAGCCCCACAGATGTAACTGCGGAGAAGGCCAAGTATCCTCATGGTCCGAAGTTTGGCACAGCTCTTTTCCACAACAAGGCTGTCGAGTGGAAAGTGGTTGAACCCAAAATTGAAGCCCGACAAGCAGAAGCTGATGGACGAGCTTTGCGACAAATGATTGCGGTTGGAGCCTTGCTGCCGGAGTATATGCTTGCCGAAGGCAAAGGCACCACCTACTCCACGGGCCGGGTTCAAGAGCCGGTCATCATGGAGAAGTTCATAGACTATCAAGACCTCTGGGATGCAGAATTGATAACGTTGTTCAGGCACGTAATTGCTCTGGGCATCAAGTACAAAAAGCTGAACGAAACTTACAAAGCAAAGACGAAGAAAGGTGAAGAAGAGCGCAAGATGATTGATGTGCCCATTCGTGTTCACTTTCCAGAGTTGAAGAGGGTGGACATTCTTGAGGTGGCAAAAACCATGGCCTTGCTTTTGACTCAACGACTTCTAATCCAGTCCGAAAGCGGCGGATGAAGGAGATCCAGAAATTCTCCAGAAAGTGGAGGGCCTGGGCCGGAGAATTCCCTTAAATAGCTCAGAGAAAAGCCATGACAAAAATAAGATTCGCAACGTGCCTGATGAGCTGTGCCGGAAGTGCAACCATCTCTGGCAGGATGAGTGCAGAGCTTATGAGGCACCGCACAGTGACGAAGAGCGAGAGCAAAGGCGAGGTGCCAGGCCAGAATGTGAAGTAGCCTGTTAAGTCTTAGAAGCTTTATTTTTGGTAAACTCGACGAGAATCGAACTCGCAACCTTTAGCCCCAAAAGCTAACGCTCAACCAAAATTGAGCTACAAGTGTTTGTAAGTTTTCGAGGTCAGAGAACGAGCCTCTTAAATGTCAAACAGCGAATTTCACTATGATACCAATTTAAAAAAAGTCAACAGCAATAGTTTGAAGACACTTCTGATTAAAGTACCAAGCTTATCAATCGAACTCCACAACAACAACTGTCTACAACACTCTAGAGTTGAATAGATATGAATTACTTTTCCTTTTCTTCATCGGTTCTTGAATCGACATAACCGCTTTTTTCTAAACTTGAACACCCACAATAAACACCCACGAATTCACAAGGTTCATCAAAAGGATTTTTGTGCCAATGAACTTGTCCCCTGCTAGCCCAAATTGCTGTTCCTGGTCCACAGACTTGTTCAACATCTTTCCCGTCTATAGTTACACCGGCTATACACTGCCCCTTCACCACATAAGCAACTTCATCTGCATTCATGTGTTTATGTTTATGATGTTTCGCTCCTGCTGGGAAAATACTGTGATTCCATAATGTAGTTTTATTATTAGGAACTGTATCTTCAGTAATGACATACTGTAATTCGAATTCGGGCATTAATTCTGTCACCTTCGGATCTTGTGGGATCTCCTTATAATGCCAAAAATTTTTTTTCTCAGGTTTGAATTCTGTCATAATTTCCTCCATTTAATTTTTTGGGTGTGTCATATTTTCAATGATTCTTTACTATCTATATCGAATAAATGTATATCTTTTTCTTCAAATGAAAATTTTATTTTGTCTCCAATTTTTGGAACAATTTCAGATTCTGTTTTTATTATTATCTTTTTTGAATTTAGAGTTAAGTGAATATGATTTTCATTCCCCATATTTTCAATCAATGAAACAGTGGCGGCATTAGTTTTAGTAGTCATAAATGGGATATTTTGCATTATTATTTTAATCGATGATGGTCTTATCCCAGCGATCAAATATTTTCCCAAAAACTTGGACAAATATCTTTCATAATATCTTTTGGAGATTTCATAAAAGAAATCTCTATTTTCAAGAAAATATTTGTCATCTTTGTTTTTTACTTTTAATTCGAAAAAATTCATCGGAGGTTTCCCAATAAAACTTGCTACAAATTGATCTTTTGGGCTGTTAAACACTTCTTCTGGAGTATCTACTTGGTGAATTTTCCCATCGCGTAAAACTACTAATTTATCTCCTACAGCCATGGCCTCTTCTTGGTCATGGGTTACATAAATCGTAGTCACTCTAAACCTTCTTTGAATTTTTTTAATTTCAGTTCTCAATTCCCGTCCGAGTTTTGCATCAATGGCACTTAAAGGTTCGTCCAACAAAAATATTTTTGGTTTTCTAACTAATGCTCTACCTATTGCGACACGCTGAGATTCCCCACCTGATAATTGGGCTGGCTTTCTTTCTAACAAACTTGAGATCTTTAGAATGTTTGTAATTTCTTCAACTCTCTTCTGAATTTCGTCTTTAGTAAGTTCAGTTGTGTGCTCTAATCCTAAAGACAAATTCTGGCGCACAGTCATATGCGGATATAGAGCATAATACTGAAAAACCATTGCTACATCTCTATCTTTTGGTTCCTCATTGTTGATTAATTCATCATCGATAAAAATAGAACCCTCAAAAAATGTTTCTAATCCTACTATACACCTCATCAGAGTAGTTTTGCCACAACCAGATGGACCAACAATTACTGCTAGTTGACCATCATCAACTTCTAGATTCACTTTGTCAAGGCATTTTATAGAGCCAAAATTGTTGCTAAGATTTTTAATGGTAAGATTTGCCATAATTCATAAAAACATACATAAGCTCAATATTAACGAGTGTGAGCGACTACAAATCCCATGCCCCCTATATATATTTCTAAGAACAATTCTTCAAATTAAACTCACTTAAAATGTATTTTACCTCTTAAGTGCTCCAAACGTAAAACCATATGCTAAATGTTTGTGTATGAATATTCCAAATATTATTGTTGGAATTGCCGCTAGAATGCCAAGCGCCGACTGGGGCCCATAATAAGTTCCTGCTTCATTGGAAAATAATTTGGCAAGCGTCAGTGTTATTGTTTCAACTCCACGTGACGACAAAGTCAGGGCAAATGTATATTCTGTCCAATTGAGTATAAGCAAAAATAAAGTGGTAGTCATTAATCCGTTTTTTATTATGGGCAGCCATATTTTATACAGTATCTGCCACTCTGAAAGACCATCCAACATGGCAGCCTCTGTAAATTCCTTAGGAACACCGTCCATAAATCCCTTTAACATTAACACAGAATATGGAAGGGTAAATCCTATATATACAATGATCAATCCCCAATATGTATCGATGGCACGTATCAGCTGAAAAAATATCATCAACGGAATTATCATAGCCATAGGAGGAAACATCCGCGGCATTATTATCGATAGTAATGTTAATGAACCTCCTGTTTTGAACCGGGACAAGCTATAAGAACCTAACACTCCGATTACGATAGCAACTAATGTGCTGGTTACGGCTACAAAAACAGTATTAAGATATGGAATGACAGCGCTGGAATACGTTCTCGCAAAACGTCCTGCACTACCGAAAAAGATAAAGCGATAATTACTAATAGTTGGCTCGGTGGGGATCCAGGTTGGAGGATAAGTCACCCATTCATTGGGTGACTTGAAAGAGGTCATAAGCATCCAAAAGAGAGGAAACAATAGGGATGCCGTTACTGCATATAGAAAAATATGAGCTAAGCCCTTTCTAACGTTATATTTCATCATGCTATCAGACATTTTTATTTCCTTTCAACCAAGACCGATCTCAAAGCTAAACTGAAGCCTAACAAGGAAATGAATAGTATTATCCAGGCACCAGCTGAGACATATGAGATCCTACTGTATTTGAATCCATATTTAAATAAATAGAAAGATATGGTTTCGGTGCGAGTACCTGGGCCGCCATGAGTTAGAAGATGAACCACATCGAATACCTTAAGCGCCTCCATCATTCTAATCACCAAAGCTATTGTTATAATTCCTTTTAATTTTGGAAATTTGATTCGCCAAGAGAGTTGCCATTCGGTCGCCCCTAATATTTTTGCTGCCCTTATCTCAGAAGTAGATATATTTACCAGACCTGAAAAGAGAATCAAAAATGTCAACGGGTACCAATGCCAAATCTCAGATAAGATTATGGGTATTATTGCATATTTGGGATGTGAGAACCAGGAGACTTTGAATTCTGTATTTAAAATAATGCTAATTATTTGATTAACTGGGCCATTGGCGCTAAAGATCAACCAGAAATTATTTCCTATTACTATTGGAGGAATCATAATCGGGATGATCAATAAGGGGTAAAGAATTTTTTTACCATGTATGTTTCCTGTTAAAATTGATGCAATTAACAAACCTATTGTGAACTCCACCCCTAAACAGATTAAAGAAATATAAACTGTTCTAATCACAGCTTTAACAAACTCATCATCCATTAGAATTTTAAAATAATTATCTAGAAATACAAATTTCGACTCCCAAAAATTTATTCCGAAAGTAGGCTGAAAATTAACTAAACTGAACCAGATAACGAGTATAGTGGGAATTATTATTAGAAAGAGTATAATGATATTGGTTGGTAACAGCATAATGATATTTACCGGTATTTTTCCCTTTCTTTTGATTCGTTCACTCAAGGATACAGTCTACCTCCCTGATCTCTATCGAAAAGAAAGATCCTATTCTCTTTGAGTTTTATTTTTACCCTTTCTTCCAATTCAGGTCGTACTTCTGGTGAAGTAACGGCGATTATGGATTTTTCTTGTTCTAGGGTCAAATATATCTGGTTTTTATCGCCTAAAAGCTCTAATGAATTTATTGTCCCAAATCCATCTTCCGTAATTTGATTTCCTACAACAACGTCTGTCGGTCTAACTCCGAGCGTTACTTCAGCTTTTTTGGATTGGGAGTATCCTTTTACCTTAACATTAAGACCTGCACCTTGAAATAGAGAACCATCCTCTTCAGGGATAATTGTACCATCGATTAAATTCATAGACGGAACACCAAAAAATTCTGCTACAAATTTACCAATTGGATTATTGTATATTTCTCTGGGAGGCCCTTTCTGTAGCGCCTTCCCATCTTTCATTATCATAACTCTGCTGGCAGCAGATAGGGCTTGTTCCTGGTCATGAGTTACATAAATAAATGTCTTCTTCAAATGTAGATGTAACCTCTTTATCTCAGTTAACATTTCCACCCTTAAATTAGCATCTAAATTGCCCAAAGGCTCATCGAACAAGAAAAACGAAGGATCGGTAATAAGAGTTCTGCCAATGGCCACTCTTTGGGCTTCTCCTCCGCTAAGCAACCTCACCTTCTTGTCTAGAAGCTTTCTAATCTTTAATCTATCAGCTATTTCTTCTACACGTTTGTCTATATCTTTCTTACTACTCTTCTTGATCTCTAAACCAAAAGAAATGTTTTTTCTAACAGTCAAATGAGAAAAAAGACCAATATCTTGAAAGACCATTCCAATATTTCTATCCCTGGGAGATAGTTGGTTATAGGGTTTACCATCTACTGTTACTTCTCCATCATCTGGTTTAGTGAAACCAGCGATTATATTAAGTAAGGTAGTTTTTCCACTACCGGAAGGTCCAACAATTACACAAAACTCTCCGTCTTGGATTTGTAGATTTATGCCATCTAATGCTTGGACATCTCCATATCTTTTGGAGATATTATTCAGGACCAATCCAGGCATGGGAAAAATATTTCTCCATTAAAGAGGGATTTTAGTTGCTTATTGATAAGGTTCAGTAAAAATTGACACTAAAAAGCCCACCAAACGTTGACAGTTGCGATATTATGGATATTTACCGTAATTCACGTGTCAACCGTTTGGTGGGCTTTGTTAACTTAATTCCTAGAATCCGAGCCATTTCTGCACAGCAGGGGAATACATAGCTTTCAAGTTATTCCAAGACTCTATTTGTTCTTCTCTTCCATATCTCTCTGTTATTTCTTCCCACTTCTCTGCAACATCGTCTAAAGCTGATTTTGGTTTTTCCGCTCCTTTAAGCACTCCTGAAACAGCTTCGAGGAGAACTCCACTATATTCTGCCCCCCCTCTCATAGCTATTGCTGGGAAACAGTGTGCGACTTGCCATTTTTGATTCTCCATCCATTCATCCATGTATATGCCGCCGTTCTTCCTTCGAATCCCGGGGAACTGTGTTTCATCATAGTTGCTCGCCTTAGCCACATCGTACCATCCCCCTGGAGTGAGTGCGACCCGAGCGTTCATTGCTGCACCACTCATCCATTGGCTGTAAAGATAGGCCAATTCTTTGTATTTAGAATAAGCTGATACAGAATAGCCCCACCCCCAGTATTGGGGTTGAGGACTTATTAATTCCCCATCAATCATCCTTCCGGGATGTGGAGCATACGTTACTTTACCTACCACTTTAGATATTTCTGGATCTTCAAATGCCGCCTGAGCCCAGGTCATTATTAAAGTACAGTAGACTTTTCCACCAGCGAATGCTTCCAGCGCTCTTGCAAAATCAAATTCAAGTGTTCCAGGCATAGCATATTTTAAGGTATCTTTCATCTCTTCCAGAGCTTTCACTGCTTCCGGCGAATTGATATTGGGATGCATTTCATCATCAAAGAATGCTATTTTTTGGGACAGGAATCTAGGATAGAAGTCGAATGCGGTTTCATCCAGGCCCCAGCTCATAGCCATTCCGTAACGTTCTTCCTTAGGATTGTGGAAAAATTCTAACTGATCTCTCCATTCTTCCACGGTCTTTGGTTTATCCAAAGGATAACCATATTTACTCTTAAATTTGCTTTTATTAACTGAATCTTCTAACCAATCCTTTCGCAGATAAAGAGTTGCAACGTCAGTATCTGAGAACAAGAAATAGTAATCGTCTTGGTATTTCATATAGGATTCTAATCCTGGCAATATTCTATGGGGTGAATTTGGGTCAGCGATCTGAGGTTCATACTTGTTGACATATGGATTCAAATTCTCAATCACTTTTGCCTCAGCAAGGTCTGGTACCCATTGTGGGCATAACATAAAGACATCATATCTATCAGTCTTGGTAATAGAAACATCCATGAGTTCTTTAAACCAGTCCGGCCAAGGCACAGCATGAGTCTCAAGTTTTATTCCGGTTTCCCTTTCCCATTCTGGATAGAATGGCTCAAAATCGGGAACGTTATCAGGAGATATTAGCAACTTAAGAGTCACTTCGCCTGGCGTCTCCTTAACTATTTTTCTAGCAGCTAAAATAGCTTCCTTCTCTTGTTTGATTGGATATTGAGGAAGGGAATATGGTAAACCTTCGGTTACAATTTCCTCTTCTGAAGAAAGTTTTTCCTTTTCAGGAGAAGTCGACTTTTCCGCCAAAGCGATCCCACTACTCACGGTAACAAGGAAGCTGCTCACCACAAACATAATCCATACTTTTTTCATCACTAATCTCCTTCGTAGTTTATTTGACTTGGTTCATTCTTCTCTGAAAGTTCCCCAAAAATTAATCTTTCAACACTTCCTTGAGAAACTTTCCTTATCCCAGCTAACGGCGTACCCGCTTTTCACCTCCTTTCTGGTCTTTCATTTCTATCTTCGCTTTGCGTTCAAAAGAAAGATCTAACTTTGATAATAATTGTTAGGGCTTTTTTGTCAATGGTACGCATTCGCCTTTCACGTCCAAAACCTCCCAATCACCCTTAATATATAACGCCTTCCTCACCCTCCGACCTCCCAAATTTGCCCCTCTATGGCTCTATTTCAAGTTGCGGCGTCGCGACTTTTCTTCCACTAAATTCAGAGCAAAACTCATCTCAGCCAAAACATAACTTTCAAAAACAGCACCCAAGGAAGGTTTTTTTGACACAATCCACCTTTCAGCTAGCATGAGAATGAACTGCCAAAGAGTAATCAGCCAAACAGCAGGCACTACCATGGACAACACAGACCTAGTAGCTGAGGTAGCGAATCAGACGAGCCTAACAAAGAACACATCTATGAAAGCGGTTGACAGGGTAATCTCGGTTGTGGGGACCTCCTTGGGCGGAGAAGAAAAAGTCACTTCAGTTGGCTGATGAAAAAACCCATTGTTGGACTGACCCTTTTCTTTATGGCAGGAATAGTCTTAGGAAGATACCTGCCTTTCTCCTTCCTCCTTTTTTACATTTTTAGCCTTATTCTCTTCGGGGCGAGTTTGTCTCTGTTCCTAAAGAGAAAGACTCCTCTTGTCAGCTTTTTCCTCTTCTCCCTTACTCTTCTTGTAGGCTATCTTTACTTTTCTTTTACCTATTTTCCTCACTCTCCCGCCCATATTATCAACTTTGCCTCTTCTGAGGGTGAGGTAGAGTTAGTGGGAAGAGTGGTGAGCCGGCCTAGTGAGAAAATCTTCACCAAAAGAAAAAGAGTTTCCTTCATCCTTGAACCAGAAAGAGTAGAGCCGGTTCGCTCAAATCGAGAGCGCTCTTCCCAGATTAGCTCCCCTGATGTTCCCAGTGAGAAAAGCGTCCTTTACGGAAAAGCAAAGGGAAAAGTCTGGGTAAATAGCTATTCTCTTTACCAAAACTTTGGCTACGGGGATAGGGTAAGGGTGAGAGGGAAGCTTCGTCTTCCCCGATCTGCCCGAGAAAAAGGGGACTTTGACTGGCAAAGGTACCTTTCCTACCAGGGTGTCTGGGTAGAACTTCACACCGGATGGGTTGAGATGCTGGAGTCATCGAGCATCTCCCTCATGGGGTGGGCCCACCAGAATGAGAATCACCTGGCCCGTGCAATAGAGAAGACTCTGCCCAATCCTCATGACCAGGTGGCCAAAGGTATCCTTTTGGGGGATAAAGATAGACTGCCCCCTCACATTCTGGATAGTTTCAGAAGAACAGGGACAGCCCATGTTCTGGTGGTGAGCGGCCTTCATGTTGGCCTGATTTTGCTTATCTTATTTTTCGTTCTGAGGACTCTGGGTGTACGTTCGAAAATTGTCGCGGTGTTTGCCTTTCCTGTTCTTGTTTACTACGCTCTTCTTGTCGGCCTAAGGGCCCCTGTGGTGCGAGCTAGCTTTATGGCAGGGGTTGGTCTTACCTGTCTTCTCATTGGTCGGGATACCCCTCTGAGGGTGGTTCTCTCTTTAGCTGCCTTCTTTATCTTAATTCTTAATCCCCTCTCCCTTTTTACAGTTAGCTTCCAACTTTCTTTCGTTGCTGTAGGAGGAATCATTTACTTAACCCGCCTCTTGGAAGAAAAGCTTCATATTCTTCCTCGCTGGTTGGCTACATCCCTGGCCATATCTCTGGCTGCTCAGCTTTCCATTCTTCCTCTTTTGGCCTTCTATTTTCACCAGCTCCCCTTGATTGGCCTTTTGGCTAATCTTCTCCTGGCTCCGCTCATTACAATTATTCTCGCCTTTGGTTTTCTGAGCCTGGCCTTGGGGTTTCTGTTTCTTCCTGCTGGCCAGCTCATCGCTAATACCAATTGGCTTGTCATCAACAGTCTTCTTTGGGTGGTGGACCGCCTTTCGTTCTCTTCCTTCCCTATCCTGTCTCGAATAGCCTGTCCTTCCATAAGGCGTTTTCCTGCGGAATGGCTCATACCCTACTACCTAGGGTTAATCATTATTCCCCAGCTTCCTACTATTCTCTCCCGTGTCAGTGGAAAAGAGAGGGTAATCCGTCTTCTTGCATACTTAAGGAGTTTCTTCTTATTGTTAATAGGGAGAAGAAGGCAATAGAGAACTCGTCATCATCACTTCTCACAAAGACCTCATTCAAAGCATCAAGAGAGGATGTGAGCTCATGAGTATCCCTCCAAGTAGTTTCTACTACCAGGCCAAGGAGAAGCCCTTAGAAAAGCTCCGAGAAGATGCGGACCTTCGAGATGAGATCGAGAAGATCTCACTGGAGTTTCCCCGGTATGGCTACCGGCGAACCACCAAACAGCTCCATAGGGATGGATGGGCAGTGAACCATAAGAGAGTGCTCAAGGATTAGCGATGAGAACGAGCTCATCTGCCAGATAAAGAGATCAGGGGTGAGGAGCACCTATAGTAACCATTCCCATCCGGTATTTCCCAACCTCGTTAAGGACATCGTCCCCCCTCGCATCAATCAGGTCTGGGCCTCTGACATTTCCTATATTCGCACTTCTGGAGAATTTGTGTACCTCTCGGTTATCCTGGACTGTTTCTCCAGAAGAGTTAATGGCTATATGGCAGAGAGATCCACTTCCCGGGTGCATTCACCACTCTGACCAGGGTGTACAGTACGCTTCATCCGAGTATGTCAATGAGCCAGAACAACAGGGGTTCAAAATCAGTATGGCACGCAAAGGAAATGTCTTTGACAATGCTCTGTGTGAGAGCTTTCTCAAAACGCTCAAGCATGAGGAGGTATATCTATCCGAATATCAGTCCATGCAGGATGTTCAGTGCAATATTGCCCGTTTCATTGAAGATGTGTACAATGCCAAACGACTGCACTCATCATTGGGTTACTATCCTCCCAATGAATTTGAGGAACTTATGCCGGATACCAACAAACCGACCATATCCTATCAGACTACTCTAACCTAATCTGTCCAAGGGGAGGGGTGCACTTCATGGAAATATATGAATGTCCTAAAATTATCTTGAAACGAGTAGAAGAATTATTAGGCATACCATCTAAGGTTTGAGCTCAGGATGAGGTTTAATTAGAAAGAAAAGAGCCACGGGTAATGGTTTACCACAGCTTTGCTTGATTTTTCCAAATTGCTAACGCAACTTCACCTATACTTCTTGAGTGTAATCTTCATCCAAATATCTGTTTGCTTCATTCTATAACTGTCCTTGAACTTTGTTTGCTCCAATATGTTCTTGATTTCGCTTTTATACTCAGCCAGAGTGAAGCCATGTGCTTCCAAAATCTTCCGCAAAATGAGACCACGAGGAAAGCCATATTGCTTGGCAGCCTCTGCACATCCATCGAATATCCATGCTTCTTTGCTAATCTTCAAAACACGATAACATTCATCGAATGCCTTGGTTGGTTTCTTCCAGTGATGCAAAGAGCCCGTACTAACGATAAAATCAATCGAATCATCCTCAAAAGGAAGGTCAGCAACACTACCAAACTCAAATTGAACATTTTCAACACCTTTCGCATGCCGTCTTGCAATCTTGACCATTTGCCTACTCAGGTCGATGCCATAGACTTGTAGGCTTGGTGCCCTCTTTGCAATCTCTACTGATAAATAACCTGTTCCTGAACCTAAATCAAGAATAGTTCCACTTTCCATCTTCTTAACTACATCATTAGCCATCTTTCTTTCCGGCTTTCGAAGAATCTTTGCTGCTGTGGCATTGTAAACTATAGCACCAGGAGTTGGAATTGCTTCATTTATTTTTTGTACATCCCTGATAAATTTTGCCAGAGGCATAATTATTATTCCTCCCTTTTCAATCGAATATAACAACTGTCAGAGGCGGTGTCTTTATCCAAGTTGCCTCGTAAAGCTCGACGTATCCTCCTGGTTTTGTTACTTGGATATACTCGTTTACCGCTCTCTGTTTATTTTCTATAATGCATTCATGGACTCGCAAATGACTACGTCGAAAAGGGCATCCTCAAAAGGGAGGTTTTGTGCGTCTGCCACCCTAAATTTAGCTCTATTCTCTACACTCTCTCTTCTGGCCCCTTTCACGTACCCTATCAATCATACCTTCACGAATGTCGACACCCACCACGTTACAGCCATACCTTCTTGCAATGTAGCAAAGAGTTTTCCCAACCCCGCAACCGACATGCGATACGCATTTGCCTGCGTTTATGCGGCATAACTCAATTAGCTCTTTTGTGGCCTTTAAACCCCCAAAATGTTTTGTGGCGCTCCAATAAGCTTGCAATCCAAAGTACGGAGTTTCTAGTTCTGAAATCTCTTCTGGTGATAATTGTTTTCTATTCTCCATTTTTCACTACAAATGAATATTTTTTGGATAATCAAAAAGGATTTGCTGGTGCCGAGCAAACATTTCGTATAACTTGTTAGATACGAACCTATCTCCCACTGACTCAAGGATTCTGTAATCACCTCTTGCGGCCGCCTATACACTCTCCACAAAAACCTAACCCCTCCAATTAATATTTCTATCGCCACAGCCGTCAGGATAACAAGGAGAAACTACAAAAGAGGTTGTTAACCGCCACCTCAAAATGACCCCTCTTCGCCATTGAATTTTGACTCCTCTATTTTTTCAGATGATGTTACTTTGTCACAGGCCTCTTTGATCCGTTTTGAAAGACCAAACTATCCGAGATGTTTTACTGGTCAATATTACGGAGACTCAAACAGAGGCTCATTTAAGCCCTTCCAACTCTTGGATGAAAAAAACACATCGACAAGACGAAAAGGTAACCAAAGATTAGCCCCTTATGAGGACCTCTTATCATGATTCCTTTCCAGCTTATCTGACCTGCCTCCATTATATTGTACCACTTTCTAAGTTAGTGCCACTGGGGTGATAACTTCAGGAGCAGGTGGTCGGTAGTTCAAGGCACTGTGCGATCACTGGATGCCCATATTGAAGACGAAGAAGGGAAGGCCATTCCCTACTGCGGCATAGAGAAGTTCGGCTTTATATCCTCACCAAGGTCGGAAAGGATGCAGTTGATAAGGTAGCTCAGGATATTAGCGAGTCGGACCTTATTCCTGAAACAAGGAAATGGTTGGAAAAGAAAAGAGCCGAAGTGGAAGCTGAGGAATGACAGAAATAAGGTGGAGCCATAGAGAGAGAAAACAGGAGGTCGGCTCTCCCGGGGAGGAAGACATGGCCCGGACCAAGGAAGAGATCTAGACCGTGATAGACATGTCTAATAAGGGGACTATAGACATGTTAAACCAGGCGAGCTTGCCTCATTGGAGCTAGGCCAGCCACAATGCGAGCCAGGACCACCTCCTGCCCATCTCTTCAACCTGGCCTTTTCTCTAAGATTTGTCAGCCTTACGCAAGAAAGACGACAGAATGTCGTCAATCGGTC
>Ga0209979_1003719_pt1 | contig 13276 bp, 13 predicted proteins | sample AnhtaG_FD_183114 | JGI IMG/M metagenome (GOLD analysis project Ga0209979, IMG submission 183114) | Deep subsurface microbial communities from Anholt, Denmark to uncover new lineages of life (NeLLi) - Anholt_01485 metaG (SPAdes) (version 2) | ecosystem: Environmental > Aquatic > Marine > Oceanic...
ATAGTCAGTGTTTAAGTCGGTGTTAGTCAGTGTTTAAGGTTATTACAATTGATGGTCCTGCGGCCAGCGGCAAGAGTACCGCGGCCCGGTTACTTGCTGAGAAGTTAGGGGCGAGCTTTCTCGATACCGGCGCGATGTATCGGGCTGTAACGTTGGCTGCGATGCAGGCCGACGTTGATATGAGCGACGAAGACGAGCTGCTCGGCGTTATGGAAACGAGCGAATTTCAATTCTCTCTCAGGGATGACAAAATGGTGGTCTGTATCGACGGAATTGATGTTACCGAGCAAGTACGCCAGCCGCAGATAACCGCTAATGCCCGGTATATCGCCTCTTCGCCAAAGGCGCGGGAGAAATTAGTGGAAATGCAAAGGCGGTTCGCGGCAGGCCGACAAAAAATAGTGACCGAAGGAAGAGACCAGGGCACGGTGGCGTTCAGCGATGCTGATATAAAATTTTATCTGACGGCTGATTCTATCGAGAGGGCGAGAAGAAGACAAGCTGAGCTGCGGGCCAAAGGCAGCGATGAATCCCGCCCCTGCGGCAGGGGCGCGGGTGAATCCCGCCCGTCGTCCGCAGTCCCGAAAGGGACGCCTTGCAGCGGATGCCTTGCGGCAAAGACAGGACGCGATGAAAACCTTGAGCAAATACAAAAGGCCATCGAAGAAAGAGATAAAAGCGACGAGAACAGAACGGTCGGACCCTTAAGGCCGGCCGAAGATGCCATTGTTGTTGACACGACCGATTTGAGTATCGAAGAGGTTGTTGAAAAGCTTTTGGGTTATGTGAAAGAAAAATGCTTAAGGAAAAACTAAATGCAGCATGGTTCTGGTACGCGCGCTGGATTTGCAAGGTCTTTTGCATTTTGTTTTTTCGGGTGCGTACCTACGGCAGAGACAATGTCCCCGGAAAAGGTGCTTTTGTACTTGTCAGTAACCACCAGAGCTATCTTGACCCGATATTTTGCGTGGGGCCTTTGAAGAGACCTTCGTGCTTTTTAGCGCGTGATTCGCTTTTTACCAATTGGTTCTTCGGCCCGCTGATTGCTTCAGTGAATGCGATACCGGTAAAGCTGGGCGAAGCGGACATATCCGCGATGAGGAAGGTCCTCGGCAAACTTACAAAAGGCGGGGGAGTCTGTCTTTTTCCGGAAGGGACCCGTACGTACGATGGTAAGATTTCGCCGTTGAAGCCGGGCCTTGGTCTTTTGTGCAGGCGCGGAGGGGCGGCGGTTGTGCCGGTGGTGATTGACGGGGCCTTTGAGTGTTGGCCGAGGCATAAGAAGCTGTTTTCGCCAGGCTCGATTTCGGTCTGCTACGGCAAGGCGATAACGGCTGAGCAGGCAAAGAATATGGGCGACAAGAAACTGGCGGAGGTCTTAACCGACACCCTGCGTCAGATGCAGACGAAAAGCCGAGTTAAACAAGGCAAAAAACCGTATGACTACTGACTAATCAATATTGTAGCGCAGCGGAAATCCGGCCCCGTCTGATGGAATCATTTGAAAAGGTAGGGTGGGGCTTGCCCCACCATTCGTCCTATATATAAAAAACAGAGCCGCGACTGTAAAGGAGCGGTAATTTTTACAGAAATTAAATTCAGAGCCGACAGTTGTTTCTGAAAGACAGTAAGACAAAAAACTATTTGGGTGAGATAGAGCCGAGCGAGGTAGTGACCCTAGAATTGGGGGATTATCCGGCAATAGAGGCTCTGGCATTCGCGGTGATTGAAATGAGGAAATACGGGCGCCAAATTGATATGCCCCGTCGGCGCAGGAAACCAGTCCGGGACCCTATGGCCTTTTGATATTGCTGTTATTGAGCAGAAAATGGGCTATAGGATTGTACAGGGAACTATGATACTATGTACAAAACAGGCAAAAATGACGTAAACCGAGCAAAGCCACCCGCGATATTGCATCAAAAAATGGGGTATATATAAGCAAAAGTGATAATAAGGCCTTGTATTATATCAGGGCTTAGTGATGGGTACTATCAGTTCATACTACACAATTCTGTTTCGACATTCATTTCATCGGCAGAATCTGCGAGTTTTTTGTAAGTTAGCACCAGTATTTTGTCATCTTTGCTTAATTCACTCCACGCACGCGCACGCAATAGCAGACCCAGTCGCACTCGTCCGTCCTCTATCTCGAAAGCAAAACCAGGGAGTTTTTCCACCAGACGTTTGCAAAATGCCGATACACCTTTGATTAAGCAGCCAATTATTTCTTTCGTTTCTTCGCTGTAGTACACGGTGAGCAAATCATCGACCCGCTCGGCATAAAAATCGTCCGGTTTAACTATAAATTCGATGCAATTGCCATCTGGGTCATAATATGCTTCTGGTTTGAAAGGCTCGGCTTTCTCCACTATCTCGAAAACTTTTTTGGCGTAATCTTTATTTGATAGAGTTCGCATCTTATATCACCTTTTTCTTAAATCGTTTTGCATGCCCCAAAGGCAATGTTTTGTCATCATCATCAGCAGTATGCCAGTACCATAAGTATGCCACTTTGTTTTCATTCACGAAAACCATGAATACTTTGTTTGGGTCTGCTCGAACCGGCACACCCTCAAAATTATATCGGTTGGTAGGCTTTTTACAATAACATCGCCAACCAGGTACGTCACTGCTTCTTTCGTCCTCATCCCAGCGAATGCCTTCAAAGATGTGTTGCGGATTTTGAACTGTGTCTATCAGCGTATAAGCAGCCTCCATGGTTTGACCTTTGCTACGCTTACCCACGCGTAGCAGTCTCTCCGATGAAATCACGATGTAATCCATCCTCCCTGTTTGGGGATCTATCGCTTGTATTTTTAAGTTTTCCCGACGCTTTTTGGCCTTTTTACTCATAAGCAATTATACTAAACAGGCTTACGAAATGCAAGATAAAACCAGCAGGGAAAATTGTATAGATAGAATTAACCCAATCCAGCCGCAAGAAGATAAAAAGGCCTATTGCAAGTTATGCATAAAATTTGTAAGGCTCGTCCTCCATGACGTACCTTCATTTATGTTATCAATCTTAGCAAATTGTAGCTAAAATGTTCAAGTAAAAAATGGGTGATAGCCAAAAAAAATTGGAAAAGGGTGGATTTTAGCCCAAAAAAGGCCATTATTTTCAAAAAATATTCAGGCATTTGCGAGAGGTCTTAATTTTTTTGTTCTTTATCACGCTGATAATCACAGCCTGGACTTGGGCAATAAATAACAGTCTTTCGTATCAATGTCCGCTTGTTGCATTTAGGGCAAGTAATACTCTTTAATGAGTGCTGAACTTCCCGAACTCGCAATGGGTTTATTGTTATCCAGGGGTGTCCACCTTCTGGATGATACTCCACTATCTGGTGGTTTTTCATTATTTCAAGGAGAGCATCTAACTTTTGTATAGGTATGTCTTCTTGACTCATTTCCTTCTTGAGCTTATCAATATACAGGTCGGCGCATATGTTTTTTCCTGGTAGATGTTGCTCAAGCATATTGAGAAATTTGGACGCATCTTCATCAAAATCATCAAATTTTTCGCTTGCGTTCATAATCATAATCTAACTCCTTCAAAAGTATTTCTAAACCCAAACCGAGTAGGTAGAGCGTAACATAGTCGGTCTATTTTACTTTTTCCAAAGTCTCATTCTTCAAGTAATAGCGTTGAGGTTTACGTTCATTATAGACGAAAACCTCGTATTCTTTTTCTTGGTCAATCAAGTCTGGCTTACCAAGACTTGCTATCAATTCTTCTTTCGTCATACCCTTTCTGGACAGTTCATTCAAAATGGCAAAGCGAACTTTTTCATCTATATCAGGATGCGAATCCAAATATGAACGTTGACGATTTAACGCTGCTTGACCTGCACTTGTAAAATTGAAGTGGACTTTTTTAGGTTGTAATTCGTCAGAAGACCCCGAAGCAGCGTCCACAATGCCACCTATAATACCACCAAGTAAAATATTGCCCCAGAACCAACCTTGTATTCCATGCTTAAGTTCCTTTTGTTGTGGCTCACAACCTGTATACTCAGCAACCAAAGTGTGGTCCTGATTGCGGATTAGGTCAAAACTGCCAGGCGTAGTTATAGATACGCCCGTATCCGATCTAACTTTTACGCCTGGTGGCTCCGATGTGACAGAGATATTCTGGTATTTGCCCGTCATAACCGTAGCACAACCAGAACTCCACATTGTTACAAAAAACAGACTCGCTACTAATAATTTCTCTTTCATTTCCTTTCTCCCAATTAAAAAGTTTGTGACAGTTTTGAGCAAGATGCTAAAAGCTAAGTATGATTAATCTATTTTCTCGCAAATTTAATATACCAGTCGTGATTATATACACCGAGAGGCCATGAAATCAAGAGATAATTCCCATAAATGAGATTTTTTGCAGGAACCAGGAATAGGCCCTAAACTTGTCCTGCTTGCCCTCCGAAGCTTCTGCGAAGGTGGGAGCAAAGCCTGCCCTGAGCATGGCCGAATGGGTCGAATGGATCCTAAACAAGCACAAATGACCAAAATCCTAATGTTCTCCCTGGGGGACGCCTTTCGGTGAAAACCGGCGGGCCTTCGGCAGTAAATACGGAATGGAAAACGCAGTAAAAAGGGCGCAAGTTGTATGCTCAAGGCCTTTGCCAATTGCATTTTCTGATGATTTACAATGCCCTGCGTTTTCTCAGCAATCCTAAGCCGTCCCAGGCTGAGCAATTATCGGGCGGGTAGTCTACCGGATTGCCGCAGCAGCAGTCACGTTGGGCTCAGGAGGCGGGGGAGGCTCAGATTTCTTACAGCCATTCAGCACAATCAGCCCGACCACCAAGAGACTTGCTAAGAGAAGGATTGTCTTAAATTGTTTCGTTTTGCCATTCATTTTGGTCTCCTTTCAAAGAATTTTTCCGAAACTCAATTTGATACGAATAATCTACAATACCACAAAACCTAATATATTTCAATAGCCGTTTTTTCACACAAACTAACGCTCACCGCACCATTTTAACGATTGCCTGTTTTAGTTCAATAGAAAGTTCCGGCCAACGCTCGATAATCAGTCTAAAATCTGCATCAATTCCAGCCGGTCACTTTTATGACTCTCCTGACACGATTTATATGTTAGGTCATAACAATCTCTGCAAATTAGGGACAGTCACGAATGGCGGTGCCTTAAGGGAATGATGCGTAGAAGTCTCCTCTACCGACAAGAGGGCGCGTATGAATTGGAAGATACCGCTCTTGTCGCAAAAAGAGAACATGAACTTCCTTTAGAATTAATTTCGTCAATCTGAGCATGAAACCTCCAATAATTATGAAAAGACCGATATGATATATGGCTTAACCAACCACCATTCGCTGCTCACCCGTCTTCCTGACTATGTGATCGACTTCAGATATCCAACAAGCTTATCGGAAATCTGTCCTTTCTTCAAATCAAGCCAGGAAACCCCCAAGTGTTCGTTTACCCCTTCTGGTTGAAGGAAATAGAAGTTGCCTTCAAGCTTGAGAACCTTGTCGGCAAGCAACCGCCCTAGAACCGCATAGCCCGTGGGGTTGCGTAGTACGCGCTCATTTTCAATCTTACCTTTGAACTTCGCAAGCTTTCCCCTGCCGTGCGCACGAAACAATAGGAGGATGCGCCTAAGCCGCAGGTACTTTTCTCTCAACTGCGGGTCTGATGGCAGTTGCTCTTTCTTTTTAGCGTACTGAATGACCGGATACGTCAGGCCGGAGTTGTCGGATACAGCAAATGTCAGTGGAACATCATTCGTCACTATGCGGGAGAGTGTAGATTCCACTTTCTCCCCTTGGAGCAGCACATGCTGGTCTAGTGGGCCCTGTGGTGGACGCCTGAGGGTCAGTACCGTCGATTGTAGGATAATTCGACGGGCGGAGACCTCCACAGGAGCCGTGAACTCAAGTTCTTGCGCGCCAGAAAACAAGACATCACACGGGAGCGACACATACGTTCCTGAAAAACGATGGCCCAAATCCACTGGTTCTGTCCCGTCCAGATTGGAATGGAATACAAAACTTCTCGGCTTGTCCCTCTCCTTCCCTAGAAGTATCTCGATCTCAGTCTCAACAGAATCGTTTGTGGGTGTCCCACTTACCATCTCATCCGCATCCGGACCATCCACGCACAACTCAACAGAAGCGTTAGTTGACCTGAACTCCAGCGCGGACCCGAGAAGCACGTGCAGATATTTTATCGGCACATATCCATCAGGGGAGATAATACTGAGAAGGTATATAAGATGATAATTGTATTTGTGTGACGCCACATACTGCAGGACGAGTTGCACAGCACGTGTATCACTCGAGGCTATCAAGGTCGCCAGAGCCACTGATTCGAAGACCGCGTTGCGAAACTGGCGTCCGCTTATAAATGGGTGCTCGGGCAAAAAAGAGAGCAGTTGCTCCTCGTATTTGTCATTGACCGACTGAACGCTGATCACCTCAAGGGTAATCGGGCTGTGCAGACAGTAAGAAATCAGTCGCATATATTGCTCATTTGCTTCAAAGACTACCGTCATTATCTTCTCTTTCTCACGCTCCGGCATATCCGCGACAAGTGGTTTCACTATATTCGGTACGACCTTGTCCTTCTTCTCACGTTGCAGGATATATTGGGCGATGCGATTCAGCAGCTTAATCTCAACATCATTTGTGTCTGAACTTTGCATCTCATTGCCTAGTCGGTGGTAGTTCGTCTCTTTACTCAATAGGGTCACGATCGCGTCGAGCACCGGTGGATATCCGATGAAAGATAAGAAATCTTCATTCACCGCGTCCCCAAATGCCGCCCCAAGCATGTCGAGAATACTGTCGCGAACTTTCTCATACTCCATCGCATGCGGCGATTCCAGTCCGCGAGTGAAGGCGTCAATGTACTCCCGTGCACTGTTCGCCCCAAATGGCAAAATGTTGATAAGACCTGTGCTTAATCCTTTCTCTGTGAGGTAAATCCAGCAATCTTCGAGAGTTTGTGTGCGACCAAGCAGTACAAAACTCGTGTTTGCCGGACATTTGCACAAATGCACAATGTCATCTAGGAATGCCTCGAACGCCCTTTCAGTTGTCTTGGAGCGTCCTTCGTCGATACCGTCTATTATCACTCCATAGCCACCTTTTCCGATGTCTTGAAAAATACTGCTCAGATCCTCAACTCGAAACGTGTTGGTAAGTAAGCCAGTCAAGGTATTGTCGGCAACGGGCTTATGCTTGCCGAGGTCCAACAAAGGCAACCCTGTTTGATGCGACAGAACTTGCGCCAGTGTGGTCTTGCCCGTTGCCCCGACTGCGGAGATGAGAATCACAGCGGGTTTCTCGGTGTTGAACACGACCTTCTCAAAAAGCGGTTCTATGTATGGCTCCTCGCGCCTTTCAGCAACGTTGAATGACTCCGATGGGGTCTGTATCTCAAACGTTTTCTTCTGCGCAGTAACGATCGACTTTAGGTTGTAGTATTTCATTATCCACTCCTAACTACTAAACCAGGGACAGTCACTTTTTCCCCTCTCCTTTTCAAACCATACACTACCCAAAATTCTCTAATACGTCAAGGGCAAACCTCAATTCCCGCCAAAGCAAGGAATCCCGCACGCTTGAGGGAGATTATAGGGGATAGAGTTCAGATTTCAATAGGAAAAAGGGCAGCCAAAAAAAAATCTCTTTTTGGCCGTTTTTTTGTTGACTTTTGTTTGAAACTGCGTTAAAATACCCTTATGTTTGCCAATAGGCAAACATAAACCGCCAGTAGGCACCAGATATAGCGGAGAACCGCACGTTTTCGTATCAGCAGATACACGCCAAAAAGCATTATCTGTCAAGCCAGACAAGGTTTTGAACATTTACATTTGTGTAATTTGGATTTGTTTAGGATTTAGTGCTTAGGATTTCGGATTTCAAACTACGAGATAACTCCTTATGCAACAAATACTTATCATCAATCGTCTGTATTCTGTAGTCTGTCTTCTGCCAACTGTCGTCTGTCAACTGTCCTCCGCCCTCTACATCTGTCGAGAACGCTCTACAAATCAGCTCCTTTTTATGCAAAACAAACCCAATTTCCAAAAAAGTCAAATGAATGTATGTCCATATAATACAACGGATTATGAAAATATAAGCAATTGGACACTTGGTGAAAACAAACCCAATTCAAACCCAATCAAACCCAATCAAACCCAATTGCCGAAAGGGTAAAATTGATGCAAAGTGTGTATTTACAAAGGGTTATGAAGAAAAATGCGGATATGGGCTATGAAAAAACAAAGCCAAAACAAACCCAATTTCCTCAAAGCCAAAAAAGAACGCAAACTCTTCTGCAACAAAGGATTATGAAAATGAAACCGCCTTCAGGCTCCGAAAAACAAACCCAATCAAAGCCAATTTTAGAAAGAATGAATGTAAACTTTTGTGCTGCTGGGTATTATCGCAGAGTAGTATTAGTCCCACTCAACGAGCACATAGATATAATCTATCAACGTTTTTCTTTGAGCGAGTTTGTCATCATTCTTAACTTGGAACTGGAGGGAATTTATCTTTTCGCGAGTATCGACGACGCCTGTAACATCCCAGGAGTCAACAGCCTCATGGTGTTCTTCTTCATGCACCGGAGCATTTAATGCAGCCCAAACCGCCGGTTTATTTGGCCAGCCTGTGCCTATGGCCCATTTTAATCTTCCCTGGGCAAATCCATCTTCCTCGAAGTGCTCGATGCGAACAACGACTGATCTTATTTCAGCATCCGCCGGGATGGAAACGTCTGAAAAATCATAGGATACGTATAAGCCGAAGCTGGTTGGCCAGCGCTCGTTGTCGCTGGATTGGACAAGTTTGACTTTGCCGTCTGCTGATAATGTTTTTCTGTTTCTTTGATTGTAGCCATCCAGTACGGTCAATTTTGCTATCTTGGGCGGAGGTGGATTTACTGTAATGGTAAATGATTGGGTATCCAAGGCTGGGGTGCTATAGCTATCGGCGACCTTGACCGCTACCTTATTATCCCCTACCTGGGTCGGTTTCCATTGTATCAGCCCAGTAGTAGAATTTATGGTCATATCAGCAGGTTTGGCGGTTAAGGAGTAAGTTAGCGTATCTCCGGCATCCGGGTCTGCGGAGTCAACATCATACGTATATAACGCACCGACTGTAGCTGTGGTTACAGGTGCTGAAGTGAACCTCGGGGCATCGTTGACCATTTTGACCGTAACATTCACCTTAGCGGTATCAGTTAGGCCTTTGTTGTCGCTAATAGTGTAGGTGAATGCATCGCTGCCGTAGAAGTTCGCGTGGGGGCTATAGCTCAGCGTGCTATCGGGATTGATGGTGACCGAGCCATTGGTGCCCTGGCTGACAGCAGTCACCGAAAACGTGTCGAGGTATAAATACCTGCCCACATTGTCCACATCAGTGTCGTTGGCCAGCACATCAATGGTTACTACCGGCGTGTCCTCCTGGGTCGTCGCAGTATCATCATTTGCCATCGGCGGGTCGTTGACTGAGGACACCATGATTGACACGGTTGCAGGAGCGCTGTCCGCTGCGCCGTCGTTGATCTTGAAAGTGAAGCTGTCTGACCCGTTGAAATTCGGGTTGGGTGTATAGGTAAGGTTTGGCGCTGTCCCCTTCAAGCTCCCGTGGGATGGACCCGTTACCGTACTGTAGGCCAAGGGATCTGAATCCGGATCACTGCCCATCAATCTAATCTCTACAGGCGTATCCTCCACTGTGGTAACCGAATGAGCCTCTGCCACAGGGAGGAGATTCGGAGCGACATTGATGGATACCGTTGCCGGGGCACTGTCCACTTCGCCGTCATTCAACTTGAAAGTGAAAATGTCCGGACCTGTGAAGTTAGGCAGGGGCTTGTAGATGAGCCTTCCGTTGGTATTGAAGTTCGAGTCGAAGGTGAGTATGCCGTGCTCAGGTTCTGTGCAGATAGTGAATATCACAGGGTCGCCATCCACATCACTCCCTGTCAGGGTAGCGGATACGGATTTGTTTTCTTTTGTTGTCTCAGACTGAGGATTTGCTACAGGAGCATCGTTTACGGCCAGCACTGTAACCGATATCATCACCTGGTCACTATCCGCCTTTCCGTCGTTGACCTTGAAAGTGAAACTGTCTGGGCCGTTGTAGTTCAACGCCGGGGTGTAAGTCATATTTGGCGCTGTCCCACTCAAGCTCCCGTGGGACGGACCTGTTACGACATTGTAGGTAAGCTGCTCTCCATCGGGATCACTTCCCGTTAAGGTAATCAGGACCGGTTTCTCCTCCTGTGTCATTGCACTACCAGGCTCGGCCATCGGCGGGTCGTTGAGCACGCTCACTCCAAATGTTAAAGCTATAACAGAGAGGATTGCTAATGCTGAAAAGAGGGCAAATTTCCTCTTTGCAGTTTTTAGATGAAAAATATGCTGGCGGAATAGCTTGAAAGTCTTTATCTTCTGTGGAGGCTGAGCGTCGAGGCTTTGTCGTTCTTTGCTTTCGGCCTTCCCGGCTGCGGCTTCGGCCTTCTCCGAGACGAGCAGGGCCTCTTCTGCCTTTGCTCTGGCTATAGCTTCAGTCCTTGCCTGTTCTTTAGCTTTGGTTGACTTTTCCTCAGCCTGGGCTAATGCCGCCGCATACGACCGGATTTTTTCTTCTGCTTGGGCCTTGACTGCCGCAATCTCCTCTTTAGCCTGAGCCTCGATTCTTTGCCGTTCTTTGCTTTCAGCCTTCAGGCCCTCTTCTGCCTTTGCTCTGGCTATAGCCTCAGTCTTTGCCTGTTCCTGGGCTTTGGTTAGCTTTTCCTCTGCCTGGGATAGTGCCTCCGCATACGATCGGGCCTTTTCTACCGCTTCTTTTGCTTCAGCCTTGGCTGCTGCTATCTCCTTTTTAGCCTGAGCCTCGGCTCTCTCCACCAGGACACTATACTTGCGATACTGTGTGAGGAGCATCTTTTCCGCTTCAGCTTTCACTTTTCGTTCCACTGAAGCTCTGTTCTCAATTTTCTCCTTTAGCCTTTCCTCGGCTTTTGCCCTTGCTAAGGATTCAGCCTTCAGCCTTTCTTCCATTTTGGCCATTGCCTTGGCCTTTTTCCTTGCAAACCAGGCGATGAAACCATGCTGGCGGAATGTTCTTTTCATTTGTAGCTTCAAGGTCTGAGGTACCCGCGGCTCCGGGGTCTGGAGCTCCTGCTGGTCCAGTTCCGGCTCGTTATAGCCAGCGCGTTGCTGTTCAGGTGCGGCAGAAGGCTGCCGGACATCAGCGTTTTGCCGGACCGGTACCCCGTTGAAAACCGATGGGACTTTCTTGTGTAGTCCTGCCTTATTCTTTTTACGCCTTGACATTGATTATCTCTTGGCCAAAGTATGGCCATTGATTATCTGCTCTGCGGGAGCATTACTACTGTGTCTTTTCCCTGGGCCTTCTCTGCGCTCGTATAGGTACACCAGAGATGACAGTGTGCCCAAAATCGTTTTCGTCTATACATTCCAACGACTTTAGTAAATAGCCCAATATCTCGATAAGTCCGGCACCAATTAGGTACAGGCTCAGGCCTAATTGGTATGGGAGAAAGTCCGAAAAAAACGCATATTTCCTTTGAATCCTGGTCGGAAGACAGAAGTCGGAGGACAGAAGTCGGAAGACAGAATTAGTGAATTAGAGATTGGTTGATTAGGTTATCAGGTTAACAGGAAATCAGGTAGCAGGGTATCAGGACAGCAGGTTATCAGGTATAAAGAACAGAAGACAGAGGTCGGAGAACAGAAGACAGAGGTCTGTTCTCTATAACCATAACCCCGTTTTGGTTCGAGAAAGCCGCATCTCGTAGGGGGCAGGCCTATGTGCCTGCCCAGGGCAACCACATAGGCCTGCCCCCTACAGTGATACCCCTTATCTTCCTTAAGTGGATACGATGTTCCCTGGACATCCCAATGGGCCCGCTGCCCCGACTTGCGTCGCTCGCACCCCCTTTGCTGTCTGCGACAGCAGACAAGGGGGTTACTCGAGTGCAGGCGGGAGACGCAGGGGGAGGTCTCGAAATTGCGCTTGACTGCGTGTTTGATTGCAAGTACCCTTATGAGCACAAAGAGGTTATTTTTAGTACTCCCAAACAAGCCTTCGGCGAGCTCGGGCCAGGGTTTGAGGGTGTTACCCAGGGTTGCTTTAATATGGATACATAGGCTTCGGCCTGTTGGAAGGGGTCTTCGACTAACAGGCGTAGGGCAAAGTCCGGTAATCGAAAGGAGATATTTATGAGAAATAAGAGAAGCAGAAAAAATCACGAGCTAACTCGCAGGGATTTTATCAAGACATCAGCGGTGGCGGGTGCTGCTTTAGCATCAGGTACAAATCGTATCTTTGCGGCCGGCTCTGATGAGTTGCGTATCGGTCTTATCGGGTGTGGTGGTCGCGGGACGAGCGCGGCCTCGCAGGCCCTGACCTGTACCAAAAGGGGCGTCAAGCTCTGGGCGGTGGGCGATGTGTTCGGCGACCAGGTCAAAGCGAGCCTCGAAATGCTGCACAAAGGTGCCGAGCCGAGGTACGACCGCGAGGCCTTTCCGTCACTGTCGGATAAAATGAATGTGCCGAGGAGACGGCAGTTCGTCGGCTTCGACGCTTACAAAAAGGTCATCGAAAGCGGCGTCGATATAGTTATCTTGGCCTGTCCGCCACACTTCAGAGCGAGGCATTTCAAGGCTGCCGTGGAAGCGGGCAAACATGTGTTTATGGAAAAACCCGTAGCGGTTGACCCTGTCGGTGTCCGCTCGGTGATTGCCTCGGCGGAATTGGCTAAGCGCAAAGGGCTGTCCGTCGTGGCGGGTACGCAGCGTCGTCATCAGGCACATTATATAGAGATTATGAGGCGGATTCATAATGGAGAAATCGGCCAAATCAGGGCTGCGCAATGCTGCTGGGCTATGGGCTTGCTGTGGGTACAGAAAAGAGAGCCGGGCTGGTCGGATATGGAATGGCAGATTCGAAACTGGCTGTATTTTACATGGCTGTCCGGCGACCAGCCTTGCGAACAGCACGTGCACAACCTCGATATTATTAACTGGGCGTTAGGGGCACATCCTGTTCAATGTATGGGTATGGGCGGTCGAGAAGTGCGGACCGGCCCGGAGCACGGCAATATCTTTGACCATTTCGCCGTCGAGTACGAGTATCCCAATGGGGTGCGGGTCACGAGTATGTGCCGTCAGATGGCAGGGTGCACGGAGCGGGTATCGGAACGTGTGGTCGGCACCAAGGGTTCGACATATACGGACCAAAGTGTCGGCTTCATCGAAGGGCAAAA
>Ga0209979_1003720_pt1 | contig 13276 bp, 15 predicted proteins | sample AnhtaG_FD_183114 | JGI IMG/M metagenome (GOLD analysis project Ga0209979, IMG submission 183114) | Deep subsurface microbial communities from Anholt, Denmark to uncover new lineages of life (NeLLi) - Anholt_01485 metaG (SPAdes) (version 2) | ecosystem: Environmental > Aquatic > Marine > Oceanic...
CAGTGAACCAAAAATATTTTATAAGATAATAATTCCTTTACTCCGTCCAGCTATGGCTATTGTAGCCATTATTAATTTTATACCAATATGGAATGACTTCTGGTTCCCATTGATATTGATCAGATCGGATAATATGAAAACTGTTCCACTGGCAACAGCATTATTGTTCGGTCAATTTGAAACTGATTTTGGATTAATTTTTTCAGCATTATCAATGGCTTCATTACCTCTTGTTATTTTCTATTTAATTTTATCACGACAGTTTGAAAAAGGATTAACTGCAGGAGCATTTAAGGGAGAATAAGTACTTGTGGATTTGTATTCTTTGGTGATAAACGATTAAATTATAAGATTTTTTAAGTTACACATAGATGAGAGACAGTTGGATTAAATAAGATATATAAGACAAAATGAATAATAGGGACTGAATAATAGGGACAGCTATTTTTATTGACATCGCTTCTGTAAGATGACAGGAGAAGGTTGAACTAGCTCAATAATTTGGTAGCTTTTAGCTAAAACGGTTCCAGTGGCCATAACTGAATTTGCTGGTCGACACTTAATTGATTATGGTAGTATGTGTACCGGTGGTGTTCTTGCAAGTATTCCACCAGTACTGCTTGCTCTTATATTTTATAGATTTATAGTTCGGGGGCTAACAGAAGGAGCTGTCAAAGGGTAAGGAATGCAGAATAAATTAGGTGGTGATGTTATTGTTTTATAAAGGAAATGCGATTATTGGGCAATCGGGTGGCCCTACATCAGTTATTAATTCTAGTCTTTGTGGCCTTATTCAACAGGGCCTCAAATCAGAAAAAATCGAAAGAGTTCTTGGTATGAGATTCGGGATTCAAGGATTCATGAATGATGAGGTTATTGACCTGGGTAAGGAAGACCCTCAAGTAATTGAGGGATTACGTCAAACGCCTTCATCTGCTTTGGGTTCATGTAGATATTCATTAAAATACGAAGATTTTTCGGTTATTATGAAGCAACTTAAAAAATATAATATTCGTTATTTTTTTCTTATTGGCGGCAATGACACAATGGATACAATTAATCGTATAGAAAAATACTGCAGCGAAAATAATTATAAATTAAATGGAATTGGAATTCCCAAAACAGTAGATAATGATCTTTGTGGTACTGACCATACGCCAGGATTTGCCTCTGCTGCAAGATATGTTAACATTTCGGTTCAACAGTCGGGCAGACTTGCAGGTGATATGCAGCAAGTTGATAAATATGTTATTTTTCAGACTATTGGCAGAGATACCGGTTGGCTGGCTGCGTCAGCGGCATTGGCTAAAAAAAGGGAATCTGATGCTCCCCATCTTATTTATATACCCGAAAGACCTTTATCCAGAAAAAGATTTATATCGGATGTTACAGAATGTATTAAAAAAAATGGATGGGTTTCAATAGTCTGTGGTGAGGGTATCCGCTGGGAAGATGGAACACTTGTAGCATCTACCCAAGCACAGGATGAGTTTTCAAATATTGAATTCGGGGCAATGGGCGGAGGGAGTGCGGCATTAAATTTACATAAACTAATTAAGCAAGAAACTAAATATAGAGGAGAATTTCAAATAACCGAATCTCTTTCCATGTGTGCTATAGATAGAGCCAGTAAAGTTGATCTGGAAGAGGCCTATGCTTGTGGAGTCAAGGCTATACAATTAGCTGAAAAAGGCATATCAGGAGTTATGATTTCAATCCATCGAGTCAATTCTTCTCCCTACCAAGTTGAATTGAAAACAGTTTCGCTTGATGAAGTGGCTTTACATACAAGACCAATAGATGACAAATACATAAATGATCAAGGGAACTTTGTAACTGAAGAATATATAAAATACATCAAACCATTAGTTGGCGAACTTCCAAAATATAGTGAATTAAAATATATTAAAAGTTGAATAATAGTTATTTTATAAAAGGAGATTAGAGATGAATTTACAGGATAATAAATATAATAAATTTTTTTTAATCAGAGAAATGTTAGAAGCAGGCGAAATAATTAAGCATCTTGATATAAAAAAAATATTATCTTACGAGAAAGAAGTAAAAAAAGAAAGGATATTTATCACTGGTGAAGGTTCATCCCGTATTTTTCCGGCAAAGAAGATTATGTATGAAGCCCGAAAGAAAGGTTATAAAGAAGATTTTTACACCGATTGTGCCTCTCAAGCCATGGAATATAAACTTTTAGATAGCACGGTATTTGTGGCATCTAATTCCGGAAAAACAAAAGAAGATTTGGAATTAATTCAGAAATTAAAAAGACAAAATCATGATAATATCATTAGCATCGTTGCCAATGCCGGAACTCCTATAATGAAGGAAGCTCATCTATCCTATCTGTTAACCTGTGGTGTAGAGAACGCAGTTCCTGCTACAAAATCAGTGATAGAACAATCGCTTTTTTATGATTTGCTATTTAGAAAATTGAATAATATATCTTTACCAGATCTAAATAAACTTGGAACTTTAATAACTCAAGTTTTGGAGATGCATATTCCAGATGAGATTACAGAAACTTTAATTAACTCGAAAATTATTTACTTTGCGGGTAGAAATAATGGCGTGGCAGAAGAATTAACCCTTAAGGCAAACGAAATAGCCCGCAAGAAATCGGATTTTTTAGAAGGCACATATGTTTTTCACGGTATCGAAGAAGTTATGGATGCAGATGAGGTGGTAGTAATTATAGATCCATTTAAGAATAATGAAGAAAAATATAAGGATGTGCTTATCGATGGTATAGGGTTAAAAGTAGTAGCAATTTCTACAAGAAAAACTATATTCCCTACTATTATAATTCCAGAATATGGTGATTTTACTAATTATCTTGAAATTGCTGCTGGTTGGAATCTCCTGGCAGAAATTGGAATAAATATGGGTATTGACGTGGACAATACATTACGAGCCCGAAAAGTAGGTCATGAATTCGAATCCTTCTCCTAATAAATAAATCAGGACATATCCAGTTTTTTTAAAATATGGTTTGAGAAAAGAAAAAGGGGACAACAGTGCTATTTTTTCTTATAGAAAAGTCCCCTTTTAGTTTTACTTTTATCTCTATTCAATTTTTCCCCGCATAAATAAAAATCATTTAACGGGGCGAGTCCAGTTCCACCTTCATCCCGGATAGTTCTTTCTGTACCTCTGCAAAACGCAGAGAATAATATTCTCTATTCTGCTGGTTTAAATTAGTAATCGTATTGTGTATCTCTTTGGTATTTTCCAGGACTTGCCGATATCCCTCTTTCTGAGCAATTACTATCTCTTGCATAAATCTATCAATACGAAAGATCAAGAGTATCGATAAGGCGATAGGGAAGCCCTGATTAGCGATGATTTCAGTTAAACTGTGAATATCCAATATTTACCTCCTTTCTCAAAAAGTAACCCGGTGAAAAAGGGGGACATTCTTCTTTTATATTCCCCATTTAATGCATGGTTAAAAGTAAAGTGTGTCCCCCTTTTCTAACGAACCTTTTATTCCCTCCATCTGCTCCTCTTAGTAGGCCTTACATCCAAGTGCAAAAAATTCTTCTTCTCATAAAAGCCGATGCCGGCAAACTCTATATTCTCGCATATCTCTAAAAGTTCAATTAAGTTAATATCTTTTACTTTTACATCTGCCGCCAGTCCGATACAGTGATAGCTGTTTGGTATTCCTCCTACTTTCTGGTTATATTTAAAACAGCGGTATCCGGAGGTAATATGCACCGGTCTTTCCAAAATATTCCTTAACTCTACTAATTTGGCCAGCAGCCTGGGATGCAGCATCACCAGATTACAGCAGGGACAGGCAAACTCGGATAATTTAAAATACTTGGCTACTTTTAGATTATTGATACTATTTAGCATCTGCATGGCTAGATTCCTGCAATAGTTTTCTCTTTGATAAGACATCATAGGTCTGCTGGTTAATCCTTCCCACATTGGCCTTCATCATCATCTTTACCGCTTTTTCCTCGCTCTTTTTTAAACTGATATTCTTATCAGCTAATATCTCTATTAACTTCTTCCAGGCTATCTCCCATTTCTGACTGCCATTTCCTATCCCCAGCTCTTCTTCTGCCCAGAGCATAGCAGCAAGGATGGCATCTTTAATAGTCCCGGCTCTGTCTTCTCCTAATTTGCTCTTTAAGTATCCATACCCGATAGATACCAGAGCTACAAGTAAGGCATTGAATAGATATTTACTTAAGATTGCTTCTAACATTTATTTTCTCCTTTCTCCTCTGTCATTGCGAGGAGCGTAGCGACGCGGCAATCCCATCAAATTATGAGATTGTCGTGTATAAAAGGGGGACATTCTTCTTTTATATTCCCGCATTTAATGCATGGTGAAAAGTAAAGTGTGTCCCCCTTTTAATGTTAACTAACTAACCGCAAAAGAGTATCAATCCCTCTTGCTTTTTCTTTCTAGGTTTTTATAACCAGCTAACCAATTAACCAACTAACCGCAAAAGGGCTACTGCCCATTAGCTACACATCCATAACATCAGTAGACTTATAATCAAGTATCCGAGCATTTACTTTAGCTGTTAAGTCATTACCGTTATTATGGAAGATGTTCTTGGCGATTATCGTATCCATCACTCCCTCAATAGCGACATCTTGAGCCGCAAAGTCAACATAGTCTCCATCATCTACGTTCTTGGGATTATTCAGAGTTAGATTTACGGTTTTAGCTGCACTATCTCTAAACTGCATATACAGTCTCTTATAAGTGGTTACTTCTCCTAAACTGGTTGCCATTATTTTTTTCACCTCCTTCTTAAGGATTTACCAGTAGGTAAATCCGTTATCGGTTTTTAGTTTTTAGTTTTTAGTTCGCAAGCTTATGTGCGGGCATAAATTAATTGACCAATTGACTAATTTATTTTTAATTTTTGTTTTTTCTGGCTAACGACTATTCACTATTCACTAATGACTAGTTTGCTATTCCGTTAGTTGGGATTCTTTTTCGAATCTGATTTCATCTACGGTATACTTCTGTAAGCCGGTTAAAGCGGTAGCTACATCATAGGCATCCTGTTCTATAGCAGCAGATTTAATCTTATTAAAGGTCTTGTTGTTAATGATAGGTGCTCCGGTATTAGGGTTAGTGCCTACTACCAATCTTAACTGTAAGGCTGAATCACGGGGAACTGTTACGACTACGGCCATTTATTTTCACCTCCTTTCTGACTAAGCATAATTGAGGGTATAGGGTTGCGAGTTTCAAGTTACAAGTTGCATAAACATTGCGTATCACATAAAAGGGGGACATTCTTCTTTTATATTCCCGCATTTAATGCATGGTAAAAAGTAAAGTGTGTCCCCCTTTTACCAGCCTATTCACCAACGACTATTTTACCCTCTACTTAGTAAGAGCAAAAAAGAGGTGATTTTACAACCTACCATATAAAATTTTTTAAATATTTTTTAATACTTTCTTTTACCCGTATTTATTGAAACAAAAGCATAAGTTTATTTATTCCCTTTTTTCTGCTTTTGTTTACTGCCTGTTGGCTTATTCCAGAAAATCTGGCAATCTCTTCATCTTTGTACCCCTCCAGATAATACAGAGTAATAACTTTCCTCTCTCTTTTAGTTAAAAGATTGTAGCTTTCTTCTAAATTATTCTTTTGTAAGATATTTTCCAATCTATCCAACAATATTCTCCTTTCCTACTTCAGTTTTTGGTAGGGGGCGGATTCATCCGCCCCGAAAAGACTCATCCTACATTTCTTTCGGTTTTAGACCGGATGCGATCTCTATTTTCTGTTTAAGATATTTCCGATAATAGACCCACAATCCCCAGTCGATTCTCTTTTTCATATAACCCGCAAAGGTAGTAGGCGGTTTTTCTTCATACTCATAAACAGCTAAAATAAAGAGCAGTGCCCCCTGCTGGAAGACATCATCACATTCAAGCCCATAGCAGTATTTTTTAGCCCTTGATTTTAGTAATGGTTTAAATTGATTGAATAATTCCTCCATTGCTTTTACATTTTTTTGTTTGGCTTTAGCGATTAACTTTTTTAATTCTGACATATAATTTTCTCCTTCGTCGAAATTAGTTACAAGTTACGAGCTTTGGCAATTCTATGATTTGTCATTGCGAGGGAGTGAAACGACCGAAGCAATCTCATTGAATTAAGAGATTGCCGCGTCGCTTCACTCCTCGCAATGACAGAAAGACGGGTTCGATTCATCAAATCGCTACTTTTTTCTCACTACGGCTCTTCTCCCTGAGGGGAGAGGGAAGGATATACAGGTAGAGAAAGATTATCTTGAATTAACTTGATTGCCTCCAGGGCTTTTTCGCGAGATGTCCATTCCGGGGTATTCACCAAGTTGCCGTTTCCTTCTGCAGGTTCTTCACAATATCTTTCCTGTTCCTCATTCTGATAATCATTCTTTAAAGCAGCCCTCAGCCAGCCGGCAGGGCTCTGAATATTCTTCCTCTCCATCAGCAAGTCTAATTTTTCTTCAATCTTTTTGACAGGGTAGTCTTTAAGTAATTTTTCAATAAAACTTTCTTTAAAATCTAAATCCATTAACTGTTCTCTAATTACTCTCATTCTTTCTTCTCCTTCCTCTTTTAATTTTTTAAAATTAACAGCAACAACAGCATCTTTTTCTCTCTTTGTTGTTGCTGTTATATTGGTAATGTTAAGATTGGTATTGTTAGGGTGCAAATTTTGAACCACCCCTGGTGCAATATTTGCACTACCCCCACCCAAAATTTGAACTTGGCGGAGTTCAATTTTTGCACTACCCTCTATGGGGGTAATCTTGTAAAAGTTAGATTGATAATTTCCCTGAGCAGTTCTTCTTTTTACTATCTTTTTAATCAGCCCATATTTAAGAAGAATTTTTCGATAGCTGAGCAGACTATTTTTAGATATGCCTAATTTATTGCTTAGGGTAGTTATTGTTGGCCAGGCAATATCTTTTTCTTTATGACAATAGGAAAGGAGTTGGAGATAGAGCAGGGCGGGTCCTATTCCTAATACCTTGACCTGTTCCCTTAAGAAATAGTTAGGAACAACAACATAACCTTCTTTTTTTTCTTCGCCTGGTTTATTCTGCTTATTTAGTTTTTCTTTTTCCATATATTTCTACCTCTTTTCTTATTACTCATCACTGTATTGGGAAAATGGGGACTGGCTACTTTTTGTAATAAAAAAGGTGCCTGTCCTTTTTTTCCCTTAGCCGGTTAACCAGCTAACCGGGTAACTAACTAATTACATCATAAAAAATATTTCTTGTAATAAGATTTCGATTTGTTTTCCATTTGTTTTTGATTTATTTTTGATTTATTTTTATCCGAAGTTAATTTAAAAATAATAAATCCGAACAACTTTTCTTTTTTGTCGCTCGGATTTAGTTCGGATAATTTTGACTATTTTTTTATTTCTGATTATAATTAAGATAGCCAGAGGTGATAGGGGGTATAAAGATAGAAATGAAAAAGAAAAGACAATTTACAGTTATCATAGAGGAAGGGGAAGATGGATATTTAATAGGAACTGCGCTTGAACTTAAAGGTTGTCATACCCAGGGGAAAACCGTAGAGGAAGTTCTTAAAAATATAAGAGAAGCTATAGAACTATACCTGGAGGTTGAAGGAGAAGAAGAACCTTATATTAAGGAAATAGTTGGAATACAAAAGGTTGCAGTATGAGTAGATTACCCACAACTATTATTCCAGTTCACAAAGGAAAAGATGTTGATAGAGCCCTATTGAGAAAGATTTTAAGAGATACAAAAATATCTCCTAGTGAATTTAAAGATATTTTAAGGAAGAGTTAGCATTTATATTTAACATTACACCTCTTCCGGATACTACTTTAAATGTATCCTTAACTTTTTCTTTATTTGTTTTGCTATTGCCAATTACATCTAAAATATCTTTTCTAACTTTATGTATATGTTGAATTATTCGGGTATAAATCGCATCCTTTTCATCTTTCCATAATTCCTTTAAAATTTTCTCATAGCTCACTACTTGTCCACCATGTTGAACCAATAAATAAGGGGGGATAAAGGGGGTCAGGTCTTGAAATATAACAAAGTATATGTTATGTTGACCACATGACCAGACCATTACGGATAGAATTTAAAGGAGCAGTTTATCATATCACTTCCAGAGGAAATGCCAGGCAGGCGATCTTCCTTGACGAGAAAGACTTTGCTGATTTCCTCAGAGTTTTATGTCAGGTGGTAAAAAGATATCACTTCATATTGCATACCTTTTGTCTGATGAATAACCATTATCATCTGCTTATCGAAACCCCTTACGGTAACTTATCAAAAGGGATGAGACAATTAAATGGTCTATACACCCAACGATTCAACCAAAGACACCAGAGAGTCGGCCATCTTTTTCAGGGTAGATATAAAGCGATCCTGGTGGATAAAGATAACTATTTACTAGAACTCTGTCGCTATGTGGTATTAAACCCGGTAAGGGCAAAGATAGTAAAAGACCCCAAAGACTGGGAATGGAGTGCTTATCAGGCAACTACAGGCCATAAAGGAATTTCCTGTTTAACTACAGATTGGATACTATCTCAATTCGGCAATAAGCAAAAAGCAGCCTCTATCCTTTATCAAGCCTTTGTCCTCTCCGGGATAAAAACAGAATCGCCCTTAAAGGCGGTAAAGGGACAATTGTTTCTTGGCCAAGATAATTTTATCGATGAAATAAAACATTTGATAACAGGTAAAGAAAAATTAAAGGAGATAACAAAAAAGCAGCGTTACGTAACCAGGCCACCCCTAAATGAAATTTTAAAATACCAAGACAAGAAGTCGAGAGATCAAGCAATGTATGAGGCTCACCAACAGTATGGCTATAGCTTAAAAGATATAGCAGAATATATCGGTGTGCATTATACTACAGTGAGCAAAGTGATTAAAAGAATCGAGGGGGAAGATGAAAAGTGATATTTCAAGACCTGACCCCATAAAGACCCGTGACCCCATAAAGACCCGACCCCATAAAGACCCTTAAAGAACGAGGTGATAGGTTACAGAAGCTTGGTAAATTTAAGAAAAGATTAGAAAAAGCAAATAAAAAAAAATTATAGGAAAAATTTTTAGGGGGGATATTTAAGAAAATGAAAAAGAATGTTTCTATCTTATTGATCGTAGCGAGCATTTTAATTGTTTTTTCAACTTTAATTTTTGCTTCAGAGACAATTGATGTAAAAGATTATATTAAAGGAAAGTTTCCCTCTATATTTAGTTTCTATCTTTCTTCTCTTGAAGACCTTGATTCATACGAAAAAGAATTTATTGATTTATTAGAGAAATTACCAGAAGAAGAACAGGAATATTATGCTAAAGAAGTCTATAAAAATGGTTTTTCCCTGGAACTTTTAGAAAATGCTAAAGAGGGTAAAACAATTCAAGAGCCTACGAGTAGCCCCCTCTTACCTTTCTCCACTCGCACTCCTACGCTCATCCCTTATGAGGGACCGGTGAAAATATATGGGTATGTTAGTGATCAAAGAGGAAAATCTGTAGAAGATATGCCTGTGGCGTTTAATGCTTTTGGATTGGGTGACCAGGGTTGGATTAAAACCGATGCTAATGGATACTATGAGAAACAATTTGCAGGAGCCTTACAGTATATAGTCTCGGTGAACCCGGGCCCCGTAAAACAGATAGGCAGGTATTCTTTGCCTGCAGGTTACTTGTCTGAGAAAAAGCTGGTAATACCGACCGGGCCGGAGGTTAATGTAGATTTTGTGGTCCAGGATGGCGGAACGCTGTGGCTGAGGGCTTACGATGTATATGGTAATGAGATGTCAACCCAAGATTTTATAGACTCTTCAAAAATTGGGGCTTTCCCGGTTGACACTTTCCCTTATGGCGAGAGTATACAGGCGAACTACGGGGGGTTTCCCCTGTATTGGGGTTGGATTCAGAATTCTACTAAGAATATCGCGTGTTTGCTTTTACCACCTGGCAAGCCAGCAGAAATCTGGATGCTGTGGAAACTGCCCGAGGTCGGCACGACATTTCTACATGCAGACAACGATGGTAAAGGCTTCAATGTGGAGAAAGGGGACGTGTTACCCATCAATCTTGTGTATGAATTTGCCAAAACGGAGTATAGAAAAGCATCACAGAAATATCAGGAACTCCGAGATGCAGGGTATACATTCTCTAAAGACATTGCTAGCTTATTTGACACGGCAGAGCAAAACATGAATCGGGCCGAAGACTATCAGCAACAAGGTCTAAAGAGCAACAGTGCTGTTTATTCTTATAAGGTTTTGACGAATATTATCAATGCCAGAGAGCAATTGGCTTTGGAGAGAGCCCAGCAGGATATCGAAAAATACAGAAAGAGAGATATCACCATTGTTCTTGTTGATGATAAAGGGAACAGACTTTCCAACGCTACAGTAGAATATCAGCAAGTATCCCACGATTTCATACTTAGCGTTGGCTGGCCGTCGGCGCATCAATATACAACTTTGAGGGATGCCGGTTTCGAATACGCCAACTTTGAAACCTGGTGGGGCGAAATAGAAACAAGTGACGGCGTTTATAGCTTTCCTGATATCGAAGCAGAAAGGTTAGATAGAGCTGGTTTTGGTATTGCCATGCTTAGCAGTATATGGCCGACATCAGCATACCCTTTTGCTACTCCTGAATTTGCTGCTGACATGAATCCTGCCGAATTGAGATCTCAGGCGCATCAGTACAGCTACGATATAATCAATCACTACAAGAACAAGATCAAGATTTATAACGCTTTGAATGAGCCAGATTTGCCTCAGGCATATAAGTTTACCCTGGATGAGCTTGTTGGCTTGGCCAGTGCCGCAGCCCTAGGAGCGAAGGAGGCTGACCCAATTATATCGGTGTTCGTGAACATCAGCTTGCCTATATTATCACATCTTAGTTTAGACCTGGTGAATTTCTTGGTAGCGTATGATATGTATGGGAAAATACGACCTGACGTCTCGATCTTCAATCCACCCGTTCGTTCCGGATATGATTTTTTAAATGCCATGGTAGAGGCAGGTGGCAACTTCGACTCCATTGGCCTCGAGTTTTACTATGGTGTTGTCCTACCTCCGATAGATCTGGGCCTTTTTGCAGATACCCTGGACTTCTACAGCAATTTATCGAAAAAAATTTATATCTCAGAACTGTCATATGCCACCTTGGATGACTATCCGGGCTTGAACAAGTATTGGGAAAGATATGGAGGATGGCATGAGGGCTACACCGATAAGACACAGGCTGATTGGGCTAAATATGCGATGACAATCGCCTTCAGCAAACCTTTTATAAATGGAATTCAGTGGGTAGGGGCAAATGACGGTCCTTCTGATTATGACTTTGTAGGCGATGGGCTTTTTCACAAAGATGGAGTAACCCCCAGGCCGGTACTCAATGCAATTGGGGATTTGATTAAATCATGGACTACAGAAGGTAAAGGTGAAACTAATGAATCTGGTTCTCTCATTTTCCGAGGTTTTGGTGGGGACTATGAATTAACGATAACTAACCAGGATGGTCGTGTTTTTCATACCAGGACACATATAACTGAAGGACAGAACAATGTTCTTAACCTTACTGTAGATACAATGCCGCCTGTCTTGAAGTCTGTTTCTACAGAACCCACAGCGGTGAAGAACGGCGATACATTAGAGATTAGGGCTGACGCCGGCGAAGCTGGCCTTGTAGTTACCGCTGACGTATCCCAATTAGATTTAACCAAGACGAATCCAATTCTGCTTAATCAGGAGCAAGATGGAACTTACAAGGGCAGCGTAACCATTAGCCTTGCGAATACCACAACGAATGGGATTAAGACACTCGCATTAAATGCTGTGGATAACTGGGGGAATGTTGGAACGTCAACAATAGAAATCGAGCTTAAGAATCCGCCCCCGATTTTGGATACAGTACCACCTAATGACAATTTCGACGGCACAGTTCTTGATGTGACCAGATGGAGAATTGATAACTCCGGTGGTGGTGTCGTCAAGCAAGACGGAAGATTGATTGTGTCAACGGACAGAGCGCAAGCATTTTCTATAGCAAGAGCGCGATCCGTTTGGGGATTTACTGGAGATTTTGATATCCAGGTAGATTTCCAGATAGGTAAAGGTTGGAGTCTTCCAGTTAATGACCACTTGGATGGAGCTTATTTAGGGGTAAGTATTGCAGGACAAGACTATCATATCACCCGGCTGATAATAAGCGATGGCACAAATAAGTTCTATGTCTGGAGCACTACTGGCACTCTTAAGGGAGAAATACTTAAAGACGCTTTGACCGGCAAGTATCGATTGATAAGGGCCGGAACAACCTTGGCCCTCCTATATGATACAGGAAGTGGATGGCAGGAGCTAGCAAATGTGTCCGTGCCTTCGAGTCCAGCCCAGGTTTATTTAGGGAATGGAAGTATCAATGCATCACAAGCTTTTACTACATATTTTGATAACTTCCATATCAACTTAGGCCTCACGACGTACATACCATAGAAACACTGCCCAACATCGGCTCTATTGGACAGCGGCTGCCCCCGCCGCTCGCGAACAGGCAGGCTTGCCAGAAATGGCGCGATAATTAAAAGGAGTCTCGCCTGTCCCGCCGCTGCCGCTGAGCCAACCAGTTAGAGGTTATGTGACTAATAAAAACTTAATAACGCACAGGCTAAAGCTAAAAAAGTCTTTGACCTTTTAGATGTTAGAGAAACCACCAGAGCCGATTATAAAGCCCGCATAGGTTTATTTCTTGACTTTACCTGTAAGCGTGGGATCAACCGCAACAGCTTTTTAGACTTCAAACGGGATTTAGCAGACAGGACAGATGTAAGCGTAAGCACAAAAAACAAATACCTTACCACCACAGCCAGAGTTTTCTTAAAGTAACTTAACCGGCAGGGGTTTTTGCCTGCCGATATAACCCAAAACATAAAAACTTTTAGCCAGAGCAAAAAGCACAAGGGACACATCCCATTTTCTTAGATAATTAATGTTTTATTTTTAAATTAGATAAATAGAGAAGGTATGCCAAGTCAATAATTCGCTAACTTTTAGCGGAAGAAGCGCCAAGAAGTTTTATATGTCTTACAGGGTGAAAGACCCTGTTGGGTAAGGTCTAGCCAACCACCCATACCAAGTGTTGCATTGAAATGGGTAACCATTAGATGAAGCGTACACAGGGAAACAGATAGGCCATAGGGAAGACCGTACTTCCTGAAGTGAACTATACAGCCTCGTAAATAAAGATTAATGCA
>Ga0209979_1003722_pt1 | contig 13275 bp, 10 predicted proteins | sample AnhtaG_FD_183114 | JGI IMG/M metagenome (GOLD analysis project Ga0209979, IMG submission 183114) | Deep subsurface microbial communities from Anholt, Denmark to uncover new lineages of life (NeLLi) - Anholt_01485 metaG (SPAdes) (version 2) | ecosystem: Environmental > Aquatic > Marine > Oceanic...
AGCGGAGATACTAAAAGAACAAGCAGGACTAAAATAGTATATAGTATATCGTATGTCGTATATCGTGAAGGAAGAAAGAATCAGGAGCCAGAATCCAGAATTCAAAAAAAAATCATAATGCATATCGTGTATCGCGTAAAGAAGTAAGGGTGTATGCAATACGCCATTACAAAGACTTGCAAGTCGTTCTGTCATTGCGAGTGACCATAGGGAGCGTGGGGTGGCACTCAAGCAATATTGAGTGCCACCAGATTGCTTCGGTCGTTTTACTCCCAATGACAAAAAAGAAGTGTAGGGATAGAATTTATTCGACCCGTATTATTTTGATAATTTTTCTGGCAAGTTTAATGAATCAAACTACATTACTATTTAAGGGCAGACACAATGTCTACCCTTACATATTTTACACATTACTGTTTTCTTTACATAATACGAGATACGATTCACGAGATACAAATAGTTTGTGTAGATTTTAATGGGGTAGTTAGATAGAAAGAAGAATAGCACTTTTTCTATCTTCTCTTTCGCTTTCTTAACTCGATACTCAATACTATATACTCGATACTATATTTGGTCTTTTGCATAATAGGGTTATCTCTGATAAAATAAAAAATAAATTTCAGTAAATCTTTTCTTATTTTAAATAATAAAAGAAAGGAAGAATTTAGTTAAATGGATATAAGGGAATTATTAGCTATCACCAAAGAAAGAGATGCTTCGGATTTGCATATTACTGTTGGAGTCCCCCCAATTCTACGTATAAATGGCAAATTAAGAAAATTAGATTTACCTGAACTAAACTTGCGAGATGTTCACGAAATGATTTATAGCATAATTAATGATAAACAAAAAGATAAATATGAAAAACTTCATGAATTAGACTTTTCATTTGAATTAGAAGATATGACAAGATTTAGAACTAATATATTTAAAACTCGATTAGGTGAGGCAGCTGCCTTTAGACTGATACCAGAAAAAATAAAATCTCTTGCGCAATTAGGTTTACCGAAAGAATTATCTATTTTTACTAAAAAATCAAAGGGTTTCGTATTGGTTACCGGACCTACTGGAAGTGGAAAAACAACCACCATAGCTTCTTTGATAGACATTATAAACAAAGAAAGATATGAACATATTATAACCATTGAAGACCCTATTGAATTCATCCATACTCATAAAAATTGCGTTATAGACCAGAGGGAAGTAGGAATTCATACAGATTCTTTTGCCTACGCTTTGCGAAGTGCCTTAAGAGAAGACCCTGATGTAATATTAGTTGGAGAAATGAGAGACCTTGAAACCATTTCTATGGCGGTAACTGCAGCTGAAACCGGACATTTAGTATTTTCCACTCTTCATACTAATAGCGCAGCCGAAACCGTAGAAAGAATAATAAATGTATTTCCCCCGCATCAACAGAATCAAATTAGAATGCAAGTTGCCGAATCTCTTTTAGGTATTGTTGCACAAACCTTATTACCCACTATAGATGAGGATGGAAGAGTTCCGGCTCTTGAATTGATGATTGCTACCCCGGCAATTAGAAATATTATAAGGGAAGAAAAAATTCATCAAATGCCTGCAATTATTCAAATGGGCAGGAAAGATGGCATGATAAGTTTAGACCAATCTTTGAAAGAATTACTGGTAGAGGGGAAAATCAGTCGGGAAGAAGCCATAAAAAAAGCCATAGACAAAAAAGTATTTATGGAAACCCACAGAAGTTTTTAAAGTTAGTATGAACTTTAGTTAGGAATTAGAGAAAGAAAAAATATCCAATAAGAAAAATATAAAAAATATTTATAGTTAAAAAATAAAAATTTTACTAAAACTAAAAGCTTAAAGCGAAAAGCGAAAAACCATAATTTAAAATTCAAAACTTTTTCGTATTGTTTGATATATCAGAATATATGAGATTCGCAAAATTTTTGTGATTTTGTTTTCTAATTCTTAAGTTCTTTTTCTTCTTTCTTTGCTATATACTAAATACTATATACTAAATACTTGCTGCATGCTTCTTTTTTAACGCAATACGATATACGATATACGAGCTTGACTTTTTAAATAAAATTATATAAAATTACTTAAATTTTAAAAATTAAATATTTTTCAAAAGTAGAAAATAGGAGAGTAGATTATCTTTCTTTAAGGAATTAAAAGAGAAGATAATTGAAAGACCCCTAAAATAAAAAAATTAAGTTGAAAATTTAGAGTAAACTTAATCGGATGGCCCACGTTAATTGGCTGATAAGTGGAATGGATTAATTACCATTCAAACAGGGTGGCACCGCGAGCAATTCTCGTCCCTGATGATACTTAAAAAAAGTATTATCAGGGATTTTTTAATAATATAATCAATTGGAGTGAAATCTATTCATTTAAAATTTATTTCATAGATTCGTGAATAAAATAAGTGTGGTAATGTGCAGAAGGGAGGAATATTAAAATGAAAGAAAAAAAAGAAGAGAAAAAACACCCTCAAAAGTTAGGAGAAATTTTAATACATTATAAAATTATTACTCCGGAGCAATTAGAGGAAGGATTGAAAATTCAGAAAAATATGGAAAAAAGAATCGGAGAAATTTTAATTGACCTGGGAAGAGTTACTCAAGATGAAATAAATTGGGTTTTAGGAAAACAGTTAAACCTTCCTTATGTTCAGATAAATGTTGACAACATTGATATTCAATTATCCAAAAAAATTTCTGAAAATGCTCTTAAAAAATTTAAAGCAATACCCATAATGGAGTTAAATGATGAATTGGTTGTTGCCATGGCTGACCCCACAGATGAAGAAGCTATCGAAATGATTAAAGAGGTTACTAAAAGAAAGCTAAAAATTGTCCTGGCTTCATTTAAAAATATTGACGAAACAATTGACCGGATATTTAGCAATAAAGATAATTAGTAATATAACTAAACATAATTTGCACTAATCAGAAAATAAATAGGAGGTTTAGTATGGAAATAAAAGAATTATTAAATATAACCAAAGAAAAAAATGCTTCTGATTTACACCTTAATATAGGGATACCCCCTGTTCTTCGTATAAATGGAAAATTAACAAAATTAGATTTACCGGAATTAACCCCGGAGATTACTCACGAAATGATATATAGTATTCTAAATGAAAAACAAAAGAGTGATTTTGAAAAACATGGTGAATTAGATTTGTCTTATGAATTAGATAATGTTGCTCGTTTCAGGATAAATGTTTTTAAGCATCGCCGTGGAGAGGGAGCTGCTTTTAGATTAATACCTGAAAAAATAAAGACCCTTTCTGAATTAGGTTTACCTTCGATTCTTTCAGATTTTACCGAAAAAGATAAAGGATTGGTATTGGTTACCGGGCCCACAGGAAGTGGAAAGTCCACTACTATTGCTGCCTTAATAGATATTATAAATAAGAAAAAATATGTTAATATAATTACTATTGAGGATCCCATAGAGTTTATTCATTCACATAGAAATTGTCTTGTTTCTCAAAGAGAGATAGGCTCTCATACTAAATCGTTTGCCTCTGCTTTACGTAACGCCTTAAGAGAAGATCCTGATGTGATCTTAGTTGGTGAAATGAGAGACCTCGAGACTATTTCTATGGCTTTGACCGCAGCTGAGACTGGACACTTAGTATTTTCCACTCTCCATACAATTAGTGCAGCTGAAACTGTAGAAAGAATAATAGACGTGTTTCCTCCTCATCAACAAAACCAAGTAAGAATGCAGCTTGCTGGTTCTTTGCAGGGAATTATTGCCCAAACTTTATTGCCTACTTTAGATGAGGCAGGCAGGGTTGCTGCCTTAGAAATAATGATAGCTAACCCGGCAATTAGAAATCTAATAAGAGAAGGAAAAGCTTATCAAATTCCTTCTACTATACAAATTAGTAAAAAAGATGGCATGCAAAGTTTAGATCAGTCATTGAAAGATTTAGTTATGGAAGACAAAATTAGCCGTGAAGATGCCCTAAAAAAAGCTATTGATAAAAAAGCATTTATGGAACACCACTATAGTTATTAAATTAAATAAAGAAAAAGGGGTCTAAAGAAAAAGGGGTCAGGTCTCAACATTTGACATAACTTTTTAACTACATTATTTCGGAGTTAGTTATGTCAAATGTTGAGACCTGACCCCATAGATAAATAGATAAAAGGAGAGGAAAATATTGTTTATTAAGGTTCCCAAAGGAACACAGGATATTTTACCTGAGGATATTTCAAAATGGTATTATATCGAAGATATGATAAAAGAGATTCTAAGTAAATATGGATATAAAGAAATAAGAACTCCCTTCTTTGAATATACTGACCTTTTTGTCCGGGGAATAGGTGAATCAACTGATATAGTGACTAAAGAAATGTTTACTTTTCCTGATAGAAAAGGGAGAAGCCTTACTTTGCGGCCTGAAGGAACCGCACCGGTGATTAGAGCTTATTTAGGAAATGGAATGGATAGAATTTCTAAAGTAATCAAATTGTTTTATCTTGGTCCCATGTTCAGATGTGAAAAACCTCAGGCAGGCAGATTTCGGCAGTTTAATCAATTCGGAATCGAAGTCATTGGAACTAAATCTTCCGCTGCAGATGTCGAAGTTATCCTTACTGTTTTAGATGTTTATAAAAAACTGGGTTTAAAAAATCTTGAAATATTAATAAACAGCGTGGGCTGTAAAAAATGCAGAGTTGATTATGTCCAAAAATTAAAAAAATATCTAAAGGATAAAAAGGATTTTCTATGTTCTGAATGTAAAGAAAGATATAAAAAAAATCCTTTAAGAGTTTTGGATTGTAAAAAAGATAGCTGTAAAAAAATTATAGAATCAGCTCCGGTGATTACTGAAAATCTTTGTCAGGAATGTGAATCACATTTTTCTGAAGTTAAATCATATCTCAATGATCAAAAAATTATATTTCATGTAGAACCTCGATTAGTAAGGGGATTAGATTATTATACCAAAACCGCTTTTGAAATTATTTCAGGAGGATTAGGAGCTCAAAATGCTATAGGCGGCGGTGGTAGATATGATGATTTAGTTGAAGAGTTGGGTGGGAAACCAACTCCAGCAGTAGGATTTGCCGCGGGGATAGAGAGAATGATTATTGCTATAGATCAACAAAAGGTCGAATGGCCTGTGGAAAAGGGATTAGATATATTTGTAGCTAAAGTTAATGAAAAGAATAAAGATACAGCTTTTAGATTATTGCAAAAAATAAGAAATGCCGGCTTATCTGCTGATATGGATTATTACGGAGGAAGTTTAAAATCACAGATGAGGATAGCCAATAAAATAAGAGCAAGATATACAGTAATAGTTGGCGAAGAAGAATTATCTAAAAATATGGTGATTCTCCGCAATATGCAAACCAAAAAACAAAAAGAAGTGAAAATAGATAATATAATCAATGAATTATCCTGATAATAAAGTTAAAGTTAAAGGGGTCAGGTCTCAACATTTGACATAACTTACTCCTAAATAATGTAGTCAAAAAAGTTATGTCAAATGTTGAGACCTGACCCCCTATGTAAGTATTAAGGAGAAATAATGAAAACTATAAGAATAAGCGATATTAGGAATTATGAAGGAAAAGAAGTAGAAATTAGAGGATGGCTTTACAACAGGCGTTCAAGCGGGAAAATAAAATTCTTAATTGTAAGAGACGGAACAAGTTTTATCCAGGCTACCCTTATCAAAAACGAAATGGATGGAAAAATATTTGATAAAGTGGACAACATTAATTACGAATCATCAATTAAAATATCAGGAGTAGTCAAAGAAGAAAAAAGAGTTCCTTTAGGATATGAAATTTTAGTAAAAAATATTGAAGTTGTCAGTATGGCGTCAGATAATTATCCAATTTCTTTAAAAGAACATGGAGTGGGATATCTGATGGATTATCGCCATTTATGGTTAAGGTCGCCTCGGCAAAATGCTATTCTAAGAATAAGAGCAGAGATAATCAAATCTATTCGAGATTTTTTAGACATGAACGGTTTTATTTTGATGGATACACCGATACTTACTCCGGCAGCTTGCGAAGGAACTACTACTTTATTTGAGACTGAATATTTTGACGATAAAGCGTATCTTGCACAAAGTGGACAACTTTACAATGAGGCAACTGCTGCGGCTTTTGGAAAAGTATATTGTTTCGGCCCCACCTTTCGGGCAGAGAAGTCTAAAACCAGAAGACACCTAATGGAATTTTGGATGGTAGAACCGGAAGCTGCCTATGTTGAACTTGAAGAAAACAACGAAATACAGGAGAATATGATAGCTTATATTGTAAAACAAGTGTTGGAAAAGAAAGAAAATGAATTGAAATTGTTAGAAAGAGATATTTCTAAATTAGAACTTATAAAAGTTCCTTTCCCAAGGATTTCCTATGATGAAGCTATAGATATTTTAAAAAATAATGGTTCTAAAATTGAATGGGGAGATGATTTTGGCGGAGAAGATGAAACTATATTATCTCAAAAATACGAAAAACCAGTCTTTGTTCTTCGTTATCCGATAAAGTGCAAAGCATTCTACATGGAACCTGACCCTCAAAGACCAGAAGTTGCTTTATGTGCAGATTTATTAGCCTCAGAAGGGTATGGTGAAATTATTGGAGGAGGGCAGCGGATTGACGATTACAATTTATTGGAAAAAAGGATAAAAGAACATAATTTACCCCGGGAAAGTTATGAATGGTATTTAGATTTAAGGAAATATGGGTCAGTCCCTCATTCTGGGTTTGGTCTGGGGATAGAAAGAACTGTTGCCTGGATATGTGGTTTAAACCATATTCGCGAAACTATTCCTTTCCCGAGAATGTTAAATAAAATTTATCCCTAAAAATAGCGTAGAGCGCACAGCGTGGAGCGTGTAGCATCACGGCGTTGCCGTGATGAAGAAAGAAGAAGACAAAATACAAAAATTAATTTTGCTCTGTCATTCCCACGAAAGTGGGAATCCAGGGGGTGGAAATTAAAATTAGAAGATAGATTCCCGTTTTCACGGGAATGACATAATGGAAAGCGGGAATGACATAATGGAAAGCGGGAGTAACATAATTGAGAAGAAATCCGTAGCCCATAACCTCTGTATAACATCCCGATTAACTGGTAAACTGGGTAACTGGATAACTAATATTCTATACGCTAAACGCTGTACGCTATCCGCTATACCAGATACGCTATACGAATAAAGGAGCATAGATGAAAATGAAAAAATTAAAAGAATTTATAGAACCTATGGGCTCTTGGAAGAAAACTCATTCTTGCGGAGAGCTTCGTAAAAATGATATAGGAAAAGAAGTAATCTTAATGGGCTGGGCTCAGAGCAGAAGAGATCATGGTGGTTTGATCTTTATTGATTTGAGAGACCGCGAAGGGATATCACAAATTGTATTTGATCCGGAAGATTCTGCTGAAGCACATGAAAAAGCCCATATCATAAAAAATGAGTATGTGCTTGCAGTTAAAGGGAAAGTTGTTTCTCGATTAGCTGGTTCAAAAAACCCTAACGTGTCTACCGGAGAGATCGAAATCAAAGCTAAACTGGTAAAAATATTAAATATTTCCGATACTCTGCCTTTTAACATAAATGATAAGATAGAGATAAATGATAATTTAAGATTAAAATATAGATATCTGGATTTAAGACAATTAAGGATGCAAAAAAATTTACGATTACGACATCAGGTTTGTATGGAAATTAGAAATTACTTAAACAGTAAGAGTTTTTTAGATATAGAAACTCCTTTTTTAACTAAGAGTACACCGGAAGGGGCAAGAGATTATATAGTCCCCAGCAGAGTGAATCCAGGTAAATTTTATGCTCTACCTCAATCTCCTCAATTATTTAAACAATTATTAATGGTTGCTGGATTTGAAAAATATTACCAGATAGTAAGATGTTTCCGTGACGAAGATTTAAGAGCTGACCGAGGGCCCGAATTCACTCAGCTTGATATGGAAATGTCTTTTGTCGATAGAGATGATATATTCAATTTAGTAGAGGAAATGTTTGCTTATTTATTTGATAAATTGTTTAATATCAAAATAAAAATACCTTTTACCAAAATGGATTATCAAGAAGCAATTTCCAGATATGGAACAGACAAGCCAGATTTAAGATTTAAAATGGAGATAATAGAACTAACTGAAATATTTCAAAAAAGTTCTCTTAGAATATTTGAAGAGGTAATTAAAAAAAAGGGGAAAATATGTGCTATAAAAGTAAAAAGCGATAAGGAATTTTCCCGAAAGAAACTTGAAGATTTACAATTATTTATTACTTCATTCGGTGCAAAAGGCATGTCCTTTATAAAATTAAAAGAAGGAAAAGATTTTCAATCTTCTATAGCCAAGTTTCTTTCTCCCGAAGAGATAGAAAAAGTTAAGCTTAAAACTAATGCAAATCCAGGAGATCTTATCTTAATTGTTGCTGACCAGGAGGAAGTAGTTTATGAGGCATTGGGAAATTTAAGATTAAAATTAGCTAATGATTTAAACCTTATTAATCATGATAAAAAGGAATTTAATTTTCTTTGGGTTACAAATTTCCCATTATTAAAATATAACCCGGAAGAAAAAAGATATGAAGCGGTTCATCATCCTTTTACAGCACCTCTCGATGAAGATATTAAATTATTAGATGCCAATCTTTTAAAAGCACGTTCAAAAGCATACGATTTAGTACTTAACGGAAACGAAATTGGAGGAGGAAGTATCAGAATACACAATACAGACCTTCAAAAAATAATTTTTAAATTGTTGGGAATAGATGACGAAAAAGCTGAACAAAAATTCGGATTCTTATTACAAGCTTTAAAATATGGAGCACCGCCACACGGGGGGATTGCCTTTGGTTTAGACAGGCTGGTTATGCTTTTAACAGGAGCTTCTGCAATTAGAGAAGTAATTGCCTTTCCCAAGACCCAAAAGGCAACTTGCCCCTTAACTAATGCTCCATCTGAAGTGGATCAAAAACAATTAAAGGAACTTCATATTAAATTAGATTTACCGCAAAGATAGCGTATAGCGTTTAGCGTAGAGCGTATAGTTAAAAACTAGCGTAGAGCGTACAGCGTGGAGCGTGTAGCATCACGGCGTTGCCGTGATGAAGAAAGAAGAAGACAAAATACAAAAATCAATTTTGCTCTGTCATTCCCACGAAAGTGGGAATCCAGGGGGTGGAAATTAAAATTAGAAGATAGATTCCCGTTTTCACGGGAATGACATAATGAGAAATGTGAATGATATAATTGAGAAGAAATCTGTAAATCATAACATCTGTTAACATCCCGATTAACTGGCAAACTGGATAACTGGATAACTATTATTCTATACGCTATACGCTCTACGCTATACGCTATTATATATTGAAAGATACAATAAGGTGTGATATTATAAGAACAAAGAAAATATATGAATTACCCTGCTGTGTTCGTGCGACTGATTAAGTTTTGAGCCAACACATATAAAGAGGGATCGATCTCTAAATGTTATATGTACGCCTGAGGTAGGTCTCCTTCAGCTTGAAGTAAGGCAAATACCTAACGTTAACTAATTTAGTTGACGCGGAAACGTAAATCATTTAGGTAGATACCCACCTGTTTGGGGACAGGTATCAAAACCTAACACACACGACATAGCGGGGTTTTATATTTAACCCTGATAATTTTGACAAAAATAATAAATAACTATATTATATAATCATTAAATTTTATATGACATTTTAATATTTACTAATGTTGTACTTTTTTAATAATAATCAGGGGTTTCAGGGGGAGAGTTCCCCTGACTATTCTGTTATGAACAAAGAAGAAATACGGAGAAAAATACTAAAAAAAAGACTTTCCCTGTCTTCTGAAGATATAAGAGATAAAAGCCGCCAAGTATTTTTAAACCTGGCCGAGACCGTAGAGTATAAAAATTCCCAAAATATTATGTTTTATGTCGCTGCCAGAAGTGAAGTGCAGACCGAAGAGATGATTAAAACATCTATAAAAATGGGTAAAAATATTTTTGTTCCCATTATCCTGACAGAATGCACTAACTTAGCTTCTTCGAAAATATACGATTTTGATAATGAGTTAGAAAAAGGCAAAAAGGGGATTTTGGAACCGAAGAGAGAATATTATAGATTGTCTCCTCCGGAAGACATAGATTTAATAATAATACCCGGAGTCGCTTTTGATTTAAACGGAAATAGAATTGGCAGGGGTTTTGGATATTACGATAATTTTTTAAGAAAAACTCGTACTTCTACCAAAATTATCGCTTTAGCTTTTGAAATGCAGATAGTAGAAAAAATACCCAATGATAAAAATGATATTCCAGTAAATAAAATAATAACCGAGAAAAGAACAATAATTAGCGTATAGCGTACAGCGTATAGCGTAGAGTTAGAGAAAAGAAGAAGACGTAATGCAAAAGCCAATTTTCCTCTGTCATTCCCACGAAAGTGGGAATCCAGGAGTGAAAGATAAGAAAAAGATAGATTCCCGTTTCCACGGGAATGACATAAATAAAAGATTGATAGGGAATAGATATTGAAAACAAAAAGTTTTAAAGACCTTATAGTTTGGCAAAAGGCTTATATATTAGTCTTAGAAATATATAAAATTACCAAAAATTTCCCAAAATCAGAAACTTATGGATTAGCACAACAAATGAGAAGAGCAGCAATATCTATACCCTCAAATATAGCTGAAGGATATGGAAGAAAACATAAAGCAGAATATCAACAATTTTTATCTATAGCCTATGCTTCATTGTTGGAATTAGAAACTCAATATTTATTATCTCTTGATTTGAATTATATAAATAAAAATGAAATTATTGAAAATCTTATAAAAGAAGTTGGCAGCATGCTATACAGAATGATTTATCCTATACGCTAAACGCTGTACGCTCTACGCTAAATACGATATACAAGAAAAGGAAGGATGTAAGAACTATGGAGTTAAACAAAAAGAATGAAGTAGAAAAAGAAGTAGAAAAAACCGAAAAAAATTCTAAAGAAGAAATGAACGAAATGATTAACCAATCTTTAGAAAAATTTAAAAAAATAAAAAGAGGGGATATAATTAAAGGCCAGATAATGAAAGTCGATGAAGATGGATATCTGGTTGATATACAATATAAAATGGAGGGGCATCTTCCTAAAAATGAAAAATCACTCTTTTCTGAAAAAGAAGAAACCATAACCCATACTTTAGAGATTGGTGATGAAGTTTATTTATATGTTACTAATGTTGATGAAAAAAATGGAAATGTTGCTTTATCAAGAGAGAGGGCAAAATATTTTCAAATATGGGAAAAACTTAATGAAGTATACAGAAAGAAAGAAAAAATTAATGCAGAAGTAATCGAAAAAAATTCAAACGGTTTGATTGTTAATATAGGATTAAAAGGATTTGTTCCTAAGTCTCAGATCGAAACTAAATTTATAAAAGATGAAGATTTAGACAAATATGTAGGTAAAAAATTAGATTTTGTTATAATTAAGCTGGAAAAAAGGGAGAACAAAGTTATTCTTTCTCATCGTCTAATTGTTGAGAAAGAACGTAAAGTAATGAACAAAAAAACATTAGCTAATTTAACGGTGGGACAGGAAAAAGAAGGGATTGTAACCAACATTACAAAATTCGGAGCGTTTGTTGATATAGGCGGAGTCGAAGGATTACTTCATATTTCAGAAATTACCTGGCGTGATATGAAGGGTGCCACTAAATTGCTGAAAGTCGGAGACAAAATCAAAGTAAAAGTTATTGACTACAATAAGGAAAATAAAAAAATATCCCTGAGCATTAAACAACTCTCCCCGGATCCCTGGGAAAATGTTAAAGAAAAATATTCTATTGGTGACGAAGTAGAAGGGAAAGTGATAAAAATTAAAGATTTTGGTGCTTTTGTTGAAATAGAAGAGGGCATTAATGGCCTATTGCATATTTCAGAAATGGCCTGGGCATATGTAAAGAATCCTTCAGAAATAGTTTCCGAAGGAGAAGTTTTAAAATTGAGAATCTTAGAAATCAAACCCGAGAAAAAGAAAATATCTTTGGGATTAAAACAGTTATTAGCTAATCCCTGGGAAGAGGTCAAGAAAAAATATCCTGTTGACTCGGTCGTGGAAGGGAAAATTACTCAAGTAACTTCTTATGGAGCCAATGTAGAGCTGGAAGCGGGAGTATCCGGTGTAGTTCACTTATCTGAGATTGATTGGGAATATGTAGAAAGACCCTCAGCAATATTTAAAAAATATATGGTACTTCCATTGAAAGTAATAAAAATAGATGAGGATGCCCATTTAATATTTTTAAGCAGAAAGAGAACTTTATCCAACCCCTGGGATGATATAGATAAATTTTACAAGATAGATTCAATTGTAAAAGGTAAGGTAATAAGAGTAAGAGATTTTGGAGCATTTGTTAAATTAGACAAAAGGATAGAAGGTTTTGTACCTGTATCAGAAATAGATTGGGAAAGAATTAAACATCCGAGCGAGAAATTAAAGAAAGATGAAGAATATGAATTTAAGATAATAAAAATAGATAAAGAAAAATTACAGCTGACTTTAAGCAAAAAAGGATTATTACCAGACCCCTGGATAGAGATTAAAAAGAAATATCCGGTTGGAACTTTAGTTGAAGGAAAAGTGGTAAATCTTACCGATTTTGGAGCTTTTGTGAACTTAGAAGAAAATATTGACGGATTAGTTCCCTTATCAGAAATATCCCATAAAAAAATAGATAATCCGGAAAGTGTTCTTTCGGTGGGAGAAGAAGTGACGGCTTTAGTGATAAAATTGGATAGTCGAAGGAAAAAGATAAGTTTAAGTATTAGAAGAGCTGAAAAAGAAGAACAAAAAAGATTTATGAAAGAGTATAATAAAAAACAGAATGTAGATAAAATATTATTCAAGGATTTATTCGGAGACATGTTCGACAAGAAATAGATTAATCATTAACCAATATGGTAGGAGTTATATAAATGGAAATGCCCAAAAAACCCTATACCAATAAAAGAATCGGAGATATTTTAATTGAACAGGGATTAATCACTCTCCAACAGTTAAAAGAGGCCCTTGAATCGCAAAAAAACGGTAACAAGAAACGGTTGGGGGAAATATTCGTTGAAACAGGGGTAATAACCAGGGAAGAACTATATGAGGTTTTACAATATGTTTACGAAACGGAATATGTAGACCTGTCAGATTATGTAATAGACCCGGAAGTAATATCTCTTATACCCGAGAAAGTTGCCTTACAGTTTAAATTAATC
>Ga0209979_1003723_pt1 | contig 13272 bp, 13 predicted proteins | sample AnhtaG_FD_183114 | JGI IMG/M metagenome (GOLD analysis project Ga0209979, IMG submission 183114) | Deep subsurface microbial communities from Anholt, Denmark to uncover new lineages of life (NeLLi) - Anholt_01485 metaG (SPAdes) (version 2) | ecosystem: Environmental > Aquatic > Marine > Oceanic...
TCCATGTTCGGCAGTTGTCCCCACGTCGAGGAAACCGCAAGACTAAATAGAACAACCGCAAAAACAGTGGCAATAGTTGCCCTTTTCATCTAAACCTCCCTCACTAGATTTACTTCTGATAGAGAAGCAAGCAGATTTTGGAACTCGTTACAGAAAATGATTTCTTCATAGGACCTCCCTCAAAGCAAAGAAACAGTTAAAACGTCAATGTCAACTATCAACCCATACAGGCCTCCTCATTATAAGGTTTAGGCTACTCCTCGATCATAGAATAACGTATCTTATCTTCTCAGGGAACAATTTTTTTTCACTGGAGGCGAAAAACAATTCTGGCTTATACAACCGCCAGAAATCGCAGCTTTGGTGATTAGAGCGTTGAGTCAATCAGGTGTCAGAAGAGGCCAAAACAAGAGACCTTTTCCGGAGAAGGAATGGAGGACTCGTCGTGCCGTCGAAAATTACTTCCCGACGGCGTTCTTTAAATCGGTAAGGTCACGGATGAGGGCATCTCATACGAGCCGTATGGCCGTGACCAACGACGTGCAACTGTTGGTACCGGACGCCCTCGTCCGATACCCCTAAATGAAAGATGGCCAGATGCGAGTTACTTCTCCCCCTTGGCCTCTCTGATGATTGCCACTGAGGCGGAACAGCCGATTCTGTTGGCTCCTGCCTTCACCATCGCCAGAGCGGTCTTCAAGTCCCTTATTCCCGCAGAAGCTTTGACCCCCATGTTTTCGCCGACCACCTGACGCATCAACCTGACGTCGTCGGGGTTTGCGCCCGAGGGTCCGAAGCCGGTGGAGGTTTTCACGAAATCGGCTCTGCAGATCTTCGCGATGGTGCAGGCCTTAATCTTCTCCTCAAAGGTCAAAGCCCCGGCTTCGATTATGACCTTCAAGGCCACATAAGGGCCGCAGACTCCCTTCACAGCCTCGATGTCCTCTTTTACTGCCTTGTGCTCCCCAGCTTTCAGAGCCGAGACGTTGATGACCATGTCAATCTCCTCGGCGCCATCCTCTATGGCGCATTCGGCCTCGAAGGCTTTCGCCTTGGGGTGAGTCCCTGCCAAAGGGAAACCGGCCACCGAGGCCACTTTAACGCCGGAGCTGGATAAAACTTCCGAGGCCAACTTCACGTGAATGGGATTGACACAAACCGCAAAGAACTTATAGTGAATCGCTTCCTCGCAAAGCTTTTCGATCATTTGAGGGGTGGTCTCCACTTTTAAGGCGCTGTGGTCGAGGAGGGAGGCGACCTTGAGGGGATCTTCTAGAATAAGGTGACGCTCCCTATCCGACAACCGGGGCAGAGCCAGACCGGTCTGGTAGTCTTTCAGGCTGGCGCCCAGAGCTGTCAGAAGCTCGTTTCTTATCTTCGTGATTCTCTCGTTTTCTTCCATGATTGATTGCCCTCATGCTTAAGGCTAGCCTCTTTTCATCGAATATGTAAGGAGTTTATCGTCCAACTCAAATCGGTAGCTCTGAGATTTTCTCCACCACACAATCCGGTCGAAGCATACGGTTGACCCGAGTCAAGACCTCCTTCCGGGGGTAGGCGCCCGAAAGGACGAAGGCAGTTTTCATTCCCATCTTTTTGGCACCAACCAGATCGGAGAGGGGATCATCCGAAATCATCATAACCGCTCCGGGATCGACCTGCCAATCTTCTATGCAATTCCTGTAGAAACTTCTGGATGGCTTGCCCACAACTGTCGCTTTGACCCCGCAAGCAAATTCGAGCGCCGACACAATCGGTCCCGAGGAGAAGGATATTGCACCATCTCGGTCAACATACAGTCGGCCCTTGTGCATCGCAATCAGTTTTGCTCCACCTTGTAGAATGGCCTCGGTGGCGGTTTTTAGCTTCTGAAGAGTCAGCCTTTCGTCGAGCCCCACAAGCACCGCCTCAGACTCTTCGTTGGAGCTGACCTCGAAACCCTCCTTGCGGAGATACCGTTTCATGGCCGCACTCCCAATCACCAAGCATCTCCTCAACTTGCCCTTTCTGAGCCTCTCCTTCGCGGCGAGCAGACAGGTAACCAATTCTTCGGGCCGGATTTCGAGCCCCTTTTCCCGCAAGAGGCCATACAGTTCCCCGGGTGAGTGAGTGGTATTGTTGCTGACCAGCTTGAAACTTCTCCCTTCTCGTCTTGCCTTTCTCAACCATACCGTGGCACCCGAAATCGGCACGAAGGACTTGCCCTTGACAACCGTTCCCTCGACATCAATTAGAAAGCGCTTGATTTTTATCACCTTAGGGTGTTACTTTTTGCTGGATTACCAGTTTTTCCTCGAGAAAAGGGAGGCGATTAAACTTCCTTTGCACCTATGGGTACAATTCGAGTAAACAAAATACACCCCTGGGAGGTAGATGTCAAGGAGGCCATAGAGATCCAGCGCCAAATCGTGACCTCCCTTATCCCGATACCGCCGGAGCTGGAGCCTGAGCTTATTGCCGGATGCGATGTCAGCGCCTCCAAAGGTGACGAGAATATATATGCCGCCGTGCTCGTCTTCGAGTTCTCCACGATGAGGCTGGTGGAGAGATCCTTTGCTCAAGGGAAGGCAACTTTTCCATATGTGCCCGGGCTTTTATCCTTCCGTGAAGGACCGGTGCTCCTTTCAGCCTTCGAGAAACTGAAACTAAAATCCGAGGTGGTCATCTTCGACGGTCAGGGGATTGCACATCCTCGAGGGGTGGGGCTGGCTTCTCACATCGGTCTCTTTCTGGATCTACCGTCAGTCGGTTGCGCCAAGACTCGGCTGGTGGGTGACCACGCTCCGGTTGGTGAGAAAGTTGGTGATTTCTCCCCCCTCATATTCCGAGGCAGAGAGGTTGGTGCCGCTCTGCGAACCAAACCTAATGTGAAACCTGTTTTCGTATCACCGGGACACCGAATGAACCTGAAAACCGGAATTGAGCTGGTCTCACGCTCGCTCCGGGGTTACCGCCTCCCGGAGCCAACCAGACAGGCAGATATCCTGGTGGGGGAGTATCGCAGGGGGAAAATTGAGCCTCCGAAGGCACAACAGCAAACCCTTTTCTAAAACCCAGACCGCTGCCATCCGAAACTTATACCGGGAGAGCGAAACTGAGGTGTCACTTGCAGTTGGTCATGGATGCTCCTTCGACCTCTTGCTGGTCACGGCCATACGGCTCGTATGAGATGCCCTCATCCGTGACCTTTTCGGTATCGGAGAGGCGTCCAAAACCAACGGCGAACAGCAAACCGGGTAGCCCAGTGGCCTCCGCCACTGGGAATTGTGCCGTCAGGTCTTTCGACCTGACGGTTTCTGTCGGGAGGAAACTCCCGACAGCACTGGAACATCTTGTTGGTCACGGATGCCTTCATCCGTGACCTTTTTCATTGCGCCGTCAGGCCTTACGACTTGACGGAATCCGGTTTAGCATTTGGTCCTTGACCACGGGATGGGATCTGTGAAGAAGTGGTAGTCAGAGGGGAGGGGTATCCTCGCGTGAGGACTGGGGAGGAACAGAGGAGGACTCGTGCAGAAACCCTGTAGGAAATTACCTGCGCTCTTATCAAGACCCGACAAGACTATGCCAGATACATCACGGTGCTCAAGGAAGGCTGAGGCAAAGGCTCTGTTCACATTCGGCGAACGCATGGTCTCAGGCCAAGAGACATCAGCATCCAAGTGTAGACACACAACGCTGGGAAGATCACCAGAGAACTGATATCGTGCAGGATCACGAAAGGCGTTGCGCAAATTGGTAAGTGGTCGGTTCTTCTTCCTGCTCCAACACAGGATGTAAGACGGCGGCGCCGCATCAACGGGTCCGCTGGACCTCGCAGCTGCCGGTCCGATAAGACCCCCGAATACCGCTATTCTCGGACGATTCTCGAATTGGCGCTGTTCCAGAATTCCTTGCAGTTCTGTGGGGTCTACAGGGTCGCTGGGCAAACCCACCGTTAGAAGCTCCATTTCGTACAGTCGGTGACCGTCCAGCCTTAAAACGTACTTGTCAAGATTACTCTCGGCAATCCGTTGACTAATCGTTTCAGAAAGCGCTTCTAGGTCGGTGTCAAGCAGTCTGTCCTGGCATCCCAGAAGGATCAGGAGCCTTGCATTGGAACTCAAAACAGCATCCCTCACGCCGTCAACGAGACGGAGCAAGTCAGTCCTCTTGACCCTCTGACCCGACTCTGCACACTGGGTCTTGCACTCGATCTCCACCGAGACCCCTTGACCGGATGAAAGGATGTCGAAATCGTCGTAACCTCGAAAAGTACGCAAGTTAACCTCAGACCCGTTTTCCTTCAAGGTGCTCGCGACCAAGGCCTCAAATCTCACAGACGCGTAACCCCTACCATCGGAAAGCAGTCTTCCCCGCAGCAACTTCAGGCCCACATCGCTGTCGAAGTACTCTCGAAAAGTTAGCAGGGTCTGAGAGAGGCAAGACAGTTCAAATATTGGGTTGAGATAGCCGTCCATCACGACCGTATCTTTAGTCTTCCGAAACCACAGGTAGTGACCGAGCAGATAGAGAAAGTCAACGTCAAACCATCCCAGGAGAGGGGTCCCCAGGTCAATCTCGTCCCTCTTGGTCTTCAACTTCTCCTTAAGGTATTCACGACCAAGAAGCTCCAGCATCTCTTCGATGGAGGCGACGGCCACAGGGTCGAGCACGAACTTGTCCACCATCTACTCCTTCACGTCCCCCAGCAACCGGTCAACAATCTCCGAGGTTCCCACCCCGTCGGCTTCGGCGTTGAAGGAGGTGACGATGCGGTGGCGCAAAACCGGCTTCGCAGTCGCCCGAATATCTTCAATGGAGGGAGTGAAGCGGCCGTGAAGGACAGCGCGAGTCTTACCGCCTAAGATCAGGTATTGGCTCGCCCTCGGGCCCGCTCCCCACGAGACCCAGTTTTTGATGTAATCGTAAGTGTTATCGTCGCCGGGACGGGTGCTGCGAGCTAACTTGACCGCATAGTTTATCACGTGGTCGGAGGCCGGAACCCGGCGCACAAGCCTCTGGAGCTCGACAATCTCTTTTGCGGTCAAAACCTTCTCCAGCTTGCTCTCGAAAGCGCTGGTGGTGGTTCGGACAATGGTGTTCTCGTCTTCAAGATCGGGATAATCTATGTAGACGTTGAACATGAAGCGGTCAAGCTGAGCCTCCGGGAGGGGATAGGTTCCCTCCTGCTCGATCGGGTTCTGGGTTGCCAGGACAAAGAAAGGTTCTTCCAGTTTGTAAGTCTCGCCTCCGGCAGTGACCTCGTGCTCCTGCATCGCCTGAAGAAGTGCCGCCTGAGTCTTCGGAGGGGTGCGGTTAATCTCATCCGCCAAAATGATGTTGGCGAACACGGGACCTTTGACGAAGTGGAAAATCCTCTCCCCGGTGGTCTTGTCCTCCTGAAGAATGTCTGTACCAGTGATGTCGGAGGGCATCAGATCCGGGGTGAACTGGATGCGGGAGAATTTTAGATCCAAGGCTCGAGCCAGAGTGCTGATCATCAAGGTCTTCGCCAGGCCGGGGACACCAATTATGAGACAATGACCATTGGCCAGAAGAGCTATCAAAAGCTCTTCAATGACCTGATGCTGTCCAACGATGACCTTTCCAAGCTCACCTCTAATCTTGTTGAAGGCCTCGTTGAGCTCTGTTACTATCTGCAAATCATCTTTGGTCTCACGGTCAGTTGACATCTATTCCTCCGGCTCAAGAGCGGTCTGGCACAAGTATTAATCTTTATACCAAGATCTACTACATTTAGTTCTCGCTGCCCCTTTTTTGTTGACAACCTCTGTGACAAAACCTCGAGCTTGTGGGCTAAGCTCAACTATAACAAACAGATAAGAGATGTCCACATTTGCGAGGGAGTTTTGCACACCGCACGGAAAGACTTTCAACGTCTTGCCAGTGAAGAGACTGTGAAAATCGCTCAGAATTTTACTTTTGATTCTGGTGATTCCTTCTCATTTCTCTCAGGGAGTGGTTTTGTGCTCTCGCCGGCTGACATGTTGCAGTTCCCGTGAAAAACCGCACCCGCCTCGATGGTTAGGCTCTTGGTGGTGATGTCCCCGATCAGAACTGACTTTGACTGCAATTCCACTTTCTCGGAGGCGAAGACGTGACCGACAAGCTTGCCTCCCGAAATGAGGCATTTGACCGCCACCTCCGCTTCCACCTTCCCGGAGGAGCCAACTGTCAGAATGTTGCTGGTTTTGATTTTGCCCTTCAGGGTTCCCTCCACCCTTAGATCCCCTTCAACCTCCAGGCTGCCGTTAAAAGAGCTTCCCTTACCTAAGATCGTATTCAAATCCGCCTCCTCTCTGCTTAGTCTCCGTCGTGATTTCCTGATTCTATTCAACTTGAAGCTAGAAGAATTCTTCAGGGTCAACAGGTTTGCCATCCTTCCGAATTTCGTAATGCAGATGTGGACCGGTGGAATGCCCCGTATTTCCGGAGAGGGCGATAATGTCCGCCTGATTAACTAAGTCCCCGCTGGACACTCTCAGGTTGCTGTTATGACCATACGAGGTTTCATACCCATTGTGGTGGTCGATAATCACTAAGTAACCGTAGGTGTCATCCCATCCAGCGAATTCGACCGCCCCCGAGGCCGTGGCCAAAACCGCCGTCCCTTCCGTCACTGCAATGTCTATGCCCAGATGTGCAGATTTGAAAAGATCAGGCTCCTCTACAAACCCCCGGGTAACATATCCCAAAAGCGGTAGTCCCCGCGGTATCCGGGCGGCTCCCTGAGTGGGAATCATGCCTCCAACATAGGCCGGGAACAGCTTTTCCCAGAACGGATGCGGCTGCAGATGAGCCGATAGCGCTTCACCTAAAAGGGCTGCACCACCTCTTCCTCTACCCACCTCCTTCTCGGTAGGGATGCCCGCCGCCGAAACGATCATCGCGGTGAGCTCCCGGTTCCTCTGGAGCTCTCTCTCGATTTCAAGAACTTTGGCGTTGTACTCTAAAAGCCTCCGGTTTTCAGCTTGAATCTTCCCTAAGCGGGAGCTATTGTACAGGAGTTTTCCGTAGAAAAACGACCCCACAATCAGAGCAACAACAGCTAAACCCAAAACCCCGACCAGAAGCCGGAAGAAGAAAATAGGGAGTCTGAAATTGAAAAGCCTCCCCCCTTCCGGGACAACAAGAAATGAGATTTTTCTCATTGCGGCCATCAAAGCCGAACGTTGATGATTTCCAGGATTCGAGTCAAATCCTCTTCAGAGTAATAGTCGATCACGATCCTACCCCCCTTCTTTTTACTGTTGATGGCAACTCTGGTGCCGAGGAGCTTCCTCAGCTCCTCTTCCAGATCGGCATATCTGGAGACTCTCGCCCTCTTGGGTTTCTTTTTGCGGAGGATGAGTCTTCTCGCTCCCCTTTGAATTTCCTCCTCCAGGGTCCGGACGGACCAGCACAGCTCTGTGGCCCTGTTTGCAAGATCGACCGACCTTCTTCTATCCTCGAGAGAAAGCAAGGCCCGACCGTGACCCTCGGAGAGCTGCCCCGCTTTCAGGAACTGCTGAACCTCCGGTGGCAATGATAGAAGCCTCAGGGTGTTCGTCACCGAGGAGCGATCTTTGCCGAGCTTCTCCGCCATTTGTAAGTGAGAAAGCCCACACTCCTCCAGAAGCCTGCGGTAGGCATTGGCGGTCTCGATGGGGTTAAGGTCAACTCGCTGGAGGTTTTCGATCAGGGCCAGCTCTATCATCTTCTCCTTGGGGATATTCTCCAGAAGGATCGCTGGAATTCTGTCGAAGCCCGCCATCTCGGCCGCCAGAAGGCGTCTCTCACCGGCGATGATCTCGTAGTTCTCCGCGGTTCGACGTACCAGGATCGGCTGAATCACCCCGTTCTCCTTGATGGACTGCGCTAGCTCCTCCAGTTTCTTCGAATCAGTTGAGGTGCGAGGTTGATAAGGGTTAGGATGCACCTTCCTTATCTCCACCTCGAAAAGCCTCTCCCCGGAGGGGAAACCCTCGGAGAGGGTTTCGGGGATCAGAGCCTCAAGCCCCCGGCCTAAGCGAGACTTATTCGCCATTCATTATCTCCCTGGACAATCTTATGTAGTTCTCCGCCCCGGTGGAGATGACGTCGTAGAGGAGAATTGGCTTCCCGAAGCTCGGCGCCTCCGAGAGCCGAACGTTGCGCTGAATGATGGTCTTGAAGACCCTCCCACCGAAGAATTTCCTGGCCTCCTCGACCACCTGTTTGGATAGATTCAGACGGACATCATACATCGTGAGCAAAAACCCCCCAATCGCCAGGTGCGGATTTATGTTTCTCTTAATTAGATTAATGGTATCGAGAAGCTGGCTTAGTCCTTCCAGAGCGTAATACTCGCACTGCACCGGTATGATGACGGAATCGGCAGCGGCCAGGGCGTTTACGGTGAGAAGAGAGAGTGCCGGAGGGCAATCGATAATGATGTAGTCGTAGTCACTTTCTATCTCAGAGAGGGCCTTTTTCAGGAGAAGCTCCCTCCCCTCCAGATCGACCAGCTCCACCTCGGCGCCGACCAGCCTCAGATGAGAGGGTAAGACCTCCAGAAGCGCCACCTCGGTCTTTCTCAGAACCTCCCTGGGAGAGAGGCCATTGATCAATATCTCATAAATGCATCTGTCGTTGGCGTTCTTGTCTATTCCCACGCCGGAGGTGGCGTTCCCTTGGGGATCGATGTCCACCAGGAGAGTCTTTTTCCCGGCAACTGCAAAGCAGGCGGAGAGGTTAACGGCGGTAGTGGTTTTGCCAACTCCTCCCTTCTGGTTGGCAACGGCGATTATTGGTCCCATAAAGCAATGTCCCTTCGGGAGTTCAAATAAACAAAATCAGACATTTATAGCAAGGATTTTTTGAGGGCGTGAAAACGGAAAGGAAGACCAGAGCCTTCCGCTACCAGGTTACCGAAAGATTACGAACGGTGAACCGGGGTGGGGTCTGTGTGGGGTGGCAAATGGAGGTGGGGGGAATCGAACCCCCGTCCCGGGATGTCTACAAGAAACTCTATAGAGAGGTAGCGGAAACCTTCAGGTTTCCAAAAGGTAGATGGAAGGCTAAAGGTCACAGAGTCGTCCGATACATATGACCTCCCGCTACAGCATCTGCCCTGAGTTACTATGAACCGTGAACTGTGAACCATTAACCGGGGCGGGGCCCGGGTGGGGTGGCAAATGGAGGCGGGGGGAATCGAACCCCCGTCCGAGGATACCTACAAGAAACCTTTTACGTGCGTAGCTTATCTTTTGGTTCTCGCAGGAGGGGTCGCCGACAAGCAGGCTACCGATCCTGCCAGCCTTTGTGTTTTCGCTCCGATTTGCAAGGCTCAAATCGGAACTATCCTGTCTTTACCGACCCTCGACTCCAGAACCGGCAGGAAAGTCCCGGAGGAGGGAACCGCCTAGAGTTAGGCGGCTAACGCATACGAAGTGTTTGCGTTTAGGTTTTTTCCCAGTTGATTAACGAGGTGACCGGGAACCTCGGCACGCCAGTTTCTCCTCAATAACCCCGTCGAAACCAGTTCGCCCCCAAACTTCGGAGAAACAGCTCCATATATTCAATCGGACGAAACCGCCGATTGTTCCAAAGAAATATAGGAAAAAAAATGCCCCGGTCAAGCACTGTCTGAAAATAGTTGCCAGACCCGCTGGAACATACGGGATCTCCCCCACCTACTATCTACTATCTAGTATCTACTATCTACTACCTATTACCTACTACATACTGCTTTCTTTATTTACTTTCGCCAGCACCACAATAAAGGCTCCCAACGGTTGATGAGGTGACAAAACCGGCAACAGTCTCGGATACAAAGTCGATCCATAAGACATCTCAACAGAGATGCCCCTCCCCCTGGCGACATCGGTGATCATCCTCTTCAACTGCCGGGTGCTGAAAAACCTGATTCCTCTATAAGTGCTTCCTCTTCTGAGAGATGCTTTCACTCTGGTTGAGAAAGAGAGAAGACTCCAACGATTCAAAACCGCCAGAAGGATTGCCCCGGAGGAGACCCGTATCATCTCGGCGATAACCGTCCTGGGATCAGCAACGAACTCCAAAGCGGTGATAGCCACCGTTAGTCCGAAAGAGCCATCCTTGAAGGGTAAACGATGGGCGTCGGCGCAAAGGTAAGTCATTTCCGGAGAGAGTCTGGTCGCAACGTCCAGCATAGGAGTGGAAAAATCCACGCCCACAGCCTCAAATCCAAGTTCCCGAAACCACCGAGTGAAATGACCGGTGCCACAGCCAACCTCCAGCAACCTCTCCCGGGGAAGAGGTCGGAGGAATTCCTCAATTAGCTTCTTCTCTGACAGATCTGCCCTTCTGCCGAAGCCGGACTCATACCAGCGTTCGTACTCGGAGCCTACCTTCTCGTCGAAATAGGCCGTCTCCATCATCCAGCAAATATAGACAGGAGGCTTGAAAGCGCAAAAGAAAAGAAGGGCAGAACGGTCTGCCCTTCTTTCTTCAGGTTTATGAAGTTCTGGGGTATTACTTCATCAAGAGCATCTTGCGGGTGTGTGACTTCTCCCCGGCCTCCAGCCTCATAAAGTAGATTCCGGAGCCAACCTCCGAGGCTCTCCAGCTGACCGAACGATAGCCCGCCTCCTGCTCTTCGTCGACCAACGTTTCTATCCGCTGCCCGAGAAGGTTGTAAATCTCAAGCCGCACGTGGCTATGTTGTGGCAACTCATAATTGATGGTCGTTGCGGCATTGAAGGGATTGGGGTAATTCTGAGCCAGCTTGAATTCGAGGGGAGCCGATGCTAGCCCCTGCTCGGAGAAGAGCTCACCAGGCCCATCCCAGCTTGTGAAAACGCCTCCAACCTCTCCGCTCTTAGTGAAACTGAAATAGGAGGAGTCGATCTTCTCCTGCAACTCGTAATCGCCGACATAGGCAATGTAGGTGTATTCACCGGAAGGGGCAGCTCCCGGGACACCCTGGCTTATATCATCTCGACTTCCCGACCCATGGGGTCTAAGATGGAGGTCATGGCTCAGCTTCAGAGGTCCGTAGAGACCGATTCCGGGAACTTCAGCCATAGTCCAGACGTCCACCACCTGATGCTGGCCGGTATTGTTAGTCAAAGTAACGTTGAAGGTGAACTCCCCTCCCTCCGGTGGAATCACGATGGGAGGGTTGTTGGGAACCATCACAATCTCCAGCTGACTCGGCGAGGGATTGATTACAAGGGCGAAGCGCTGGTCATCACTCCGGGCGTTGTAGTCTGTGACCGTGATGGTGAAGTATGCGATCTCCTCCTGACTGGGATCGCCGTAAATCTCCCCGGTGGAAGGGCTCAAGTTCAATCCCAAAGGAAGCTCCCCCTCAGAGACCTCCCAGCTGTAAGGGAGATTCCCGCCCCTGGCTTCCACCACTTGGCTGTAATACTCTCCAACGGTTCCCTGCGGCAGCGAGGTCGTGACAATGTTGAGGGAGTATTCCCCTTGACGCTTCAGAGTCAAAATCCAATCGCCGGGGTCGAGAGTCACGGCAACCGGAACCTCGGAGAAGACCACACGCCAATCGGAGACTAAAGTGTCGTTGAAAGCCACATAGGTCGTTTCCTCCGTTGCTCCCTCAATCAAAAAATCGATCGGCATGGTGAAAAAGGGCACGGGATAGAGCTGCTTCTGGTCCACGTGGAGGAACAGTTCGTATTCCCCACCCCCGATGTCCTCACACACGTACGAGTAGTCGTACCAGGGGCGGTCTACACCGTAAAGCCAGGGGGTGAAATACCAGGAGAGGTCCCCAGTGGGATAATGGTCCTCCATCACCGCCTGAAACTCTGCGGTGGTGGCGGTGCTGTATGCATATCTGCTACCGTAGTCGATCATCCCTTCGAAGAAGGCCTCCTCTCCCATCACATGCCGGAGCATGTGCAAAACCCAGGCTCCTTTGTGATAAACGGTGTTGCCGCCAAAAAGAGGGTCGGGGTCGTAGATGGGCCCTGAGGGATCGCTGACCCGCAGGCTATTGACCATCCAATCGTGGTAGGCACTCCAGCCACCCAAGTGCTCCTGCCACAGAGCCTCACAGTAGGAGGCGAAACCCTCGTTCAACCAGATGTCAGGCCAGGTGGCGCAAGTCACCATGTCCCCCCACCACATGTGGGCCAACTCGTGCACTAAGATCCAGTCGTACCAGTGGTTTCCCCAGATTAGACCGGAGCCGTAGCTGGTGCAGGTCTGGTGCTCCATCGCCCCGCCCCACTCGAAGATGGCATGACCGTATTTCTCCTCGGTGAACGGATACTCCATGAAGCGGTCGGCATAGCAAGCAATGGCATCAGGAGTGATGCTCAAATCCTCCAGGGCGTTGTTGTAATGTTCGGGGTAAACGTAGTGGGTAACCGGCATACTATCCGCATCCAGAGTGTAATACCAATCGTCAATAACCTCGTAGTTGGTCGCCGCCAGGGAAATCAAGTAAGTGACAATCGGATATCTCTCCTGCCATTTGTAGGTTTTAGTGCCGTTGCCGTTGTCGATCACCTCCACCAAAATCCCCTCGGAAGCTGCAATCATATCATCCCGAACGGTGTAGTTTGCGTCAGCAGAGTCGGCCTTGTCAGAGGGATCATCTTTGCAGGCCCACCACTCTCTTGCTCCCCAGGGTGACGACAGGGTCTGAATTATGGGAAAGCCGTTGTGAGTATCCCACCAGAAGACCTCACCGAAGTAGCTCGGTCCGGGGTGTCCGTGATAGCTGACGGTGACCTCAAAATCCTCCCCGGCGTTGTAAGTCTGGTTCAGATAGATCTCAAGATAATCGCTGGCGTGGGTGTAAGCGACATCATCCCCACCCGATTTTACCGAATCGACCTCCATGTTGCTGGAAAAATCCAGAAGGACAACGTCAAAATCATCCACCAGGCTTACTGCGTATGTGGAGGCCGTACCGATGATGTTCTCGTACACCAAGTCGGAGGCATCCAGATCCAGACGGTAGAAAAAGACATCGTAATCCTCCTGCTGTTGGACTCTACTCTGGTCCAACTCTTCCAGCAATTGGAAGTGGCGCACCCTCGCCTGCCACTCCAGCTCGTGGAACTCCGCCGGGGTCATATATGTCGGCGGCTGCTCCTGCCCATAGGCAGAAATGAGAAACCCCAGGAACAGGAAGAGAAACAGAGGGACAATTACCTTTTTAGTTGACATGACTACTCCAGAAATTAAAGGTTCATCGGATATGTTTCACCTTGTGAATAAGTGCTCCCTTAGAAATATAACCAAATCTCACCTCCAGTCAATGCTGAATGAGTACAATCAGTGGCCTTAAAT
>Ga0209979_1003728_pt1 | contig 13267 bp, 10 predicted proteins | sample AnhtaG_FD_183114 | JGI IMG/M metagenome (GOLD analysis project Ga0209979, IMG submission 183114) | Deep subsurface microbial communities from Anholt, Denmark to uncover new lineages of life (NeLLi) - Anholt_01485 metaG (SPAdes) (version 2) | ecosystem: Environmental > Aquatic > Marine > Oceanic...
TATTTGTCATCATAGTCCCCTGTTTAGCTTCGATGAAAGTAGGAGGTGTAGATTTTTTAATTTTTGCCTTATGTTGACTATTTAACCATTGCACTGCGAGTTCGAAAGCTTTAACAACAGAGATCTGAAGAGTTTCCTCATATATCACATTGACTTTCATTAGAACATGCTTTAAAAAATATTATTACCTAAAAAATAGGTTTAGGTTTTTTATAATTTTCCCATTTTATGCATTTCTTCAATACTCATAGATTTCTCATGGTTTTTTGCCTATTTACAAAAAAGTAAGATTTTTAAGCAAGCTGGAAGTATAAATACCTATCCAATGGATATCAACTAAAAATTAAAAATAAATTCAACGATATTTGTTAAGAAAATAGAGGTTTGGAAATGACTGTGAAAATAGATTTAAAAACGGATACTGGCGAATCATTAAATGGTTTTTATGACGAACCAGATGACATAATCGAGGAGGATAGGGAGGTTAAAGAAGCTGATAAAATGGGATTTAGTCCCTACGAGGAAGGAGAAACTTTCTATTATTTTATTAAACATCTAGCGTTGCCGGGAATCGTAGTGTTGTTACTACCTCTATTATTTATATTTGGCATCTTCGAGAATTCGTTTATTGGAATTTTGGGCTATTTCTTCTCATTTATAGCGGCCATCCTTCTTTTAAGCGTTGGGAGGGAATTTCTGAGAGGGTTTAGATATAAAATTAAGAAAGGAGTGATTTATTTGCCAGGACCTTACGTTTTTAGGCGTCAAGCGGATGAATATACAACTTCCATAAATGATATAACCGAGCCAATATATAAAATAGGGTTTGTGGGAGATATTATGAAAATGAATGATTATAATCTTAGATTCCATCCTGATGTGAAAAAATTTTTTGAGGACACTCATATGATAATTGGTAACTTAGAAGGAGTATTTTCTGAGGAATGCCCGATTTTAAAACAAGCCCATACAGAAAAAATTCTCGAAGAATTAGAAGAAATTTTCCCCAAGGAAAAAAAAGAAAAGAAATGGTTATTAAGTCTAAGCAATAATCATAGTGAAGACTTTAGTAGTAAGATGTTTGATGAGACGCTACGAACAATTCAGAAAAATCCGATATTCGATGTATACGGACGAAAGGATGTTTCATCTATACATACTGATAACAACGATCTATTAATATCGTGTGCTACACAATGGAGCAATCAAAAAACATGGCACTATACTTTCAAATATAATAAACCTATCGCTAAAAATAAGAAAAATACTGGCGATGACGATTATATTTTTAGTTTTCTACAAAATTATAGATTTAACATCTTATATCCTCATTGGGGGTTCGAAAATGAAAAGTATGTTCGAACGAGATTCCAAGACGATGCAAAAGCACTACTAACAGGGATAGAAAAAGAACCTAAATGGCTCAAAAAATTCTACTCCAAAAAAAGAAAAGTTTATGCAAATCAAGAATACAAATGGGATTTAATTTTTGCTCATCACCCCCATGTTCTTCAGCCAATCATGAAGGTTCGAGATGATATTAAAATTGGCAATAAATCTATTCCATATTGTAAATTAGTGGTTTTTTCGGCGGGTAATTTCACTTCTGGGGCTAATATCATTCGAAAAAAAAAACACATTTCGGGAATTATTATGAAATGCGAAATTGGCCCTTTAGAGGGATATAATGATAAACTCGCTATTGGTAAAATGGAATGGCGTAGGACCAAAAATTTTAAAACTCGTATAGAAGATAAACGAGCAAAGTTAGTATGTATCGATAACGAAAAATATCGAACATACAATAAACCCTTACTCGTTAGTGGATTGTTTTTCTTTATTGTATTTCTAGCAATTTACTTAATCAATTTGTTTTTCTAATAATCTTAAAGAATTCAGATCATCTATAATTTTTACCATCGGTTTATTTTCTCATATACAATTTCGATACACATTATAAACCTAATTCCCGAAGCTTACGAGAAACTTCTTGCTTTTTGGTTCCCTTCAGATCAAACCATTTATAAAAGATTATTGCACCAACAATGCAAACAATGAATGGAATTAATCCTTGAATAACCCTAAGACCTACCAGAGCATCAAGTTGATGAGATACATTTATCGGGTTATAAAATGTGAGTGCGTGAATAATTGCTATTATAAAACTCTGAACCATTACAGAAGTGCGAACGAAAAAATTTCTAATACCAAGCAAAGTAGTCTCGTGATGTTTTTTTGTTTTCACCGCGATTTCATCGTAACAATCAGCCAAAACGGGCGATAACATAATCATAAACAAAGAAGCTGTTACACCGTTTAAAAAGTTTGTTAAATAGAACTGAAACGCATTTACAATAAAGAAATTTAATAATAGACTCACTCCGTAGGAAGCTAAACCTATTGCATAAGTGTTCGAATGTCCAATTTTTTTAGCTAAGCGAGCCCATATAGGCATTGTTAGAAAAGAAGATAAAAGCATTAAAATTGAACCTATACTTCTTATGTATTGCTCTTCTTGTAGAACATCATTAACGAAGTTAACAGTATTCATGCTCATAAGGCCAAACCCAATCATAAATGTAAGATAAGAGAAAACAGCCAACATGAAATTTTTTTGTTTTATACCCATCTTCATAGTTTTAAAAAAGGAAACTTTTTCCGAATTGTTATACCCTCCGATAAATCTCTCTTTTATCACTTTAGATTCTTTGGATCCAGGTATAAATACCACAAATGAGATTAAGAGTACAATGATGCTGATAAACGCAGCGATTGTGAACGATACGGGATTCCCAGGATCAATTACTAGTGACCAGATTGTAATTGCAAAGAAATTTGCTATGAATGTAAAAATCTGAGTCAATATTCCTCCTTTTCTACGCGTTGCATCTCCTCTAAAATGTGCGGCAAAAGCACCAAAAGAATGAGTTTGAAGAAGAGAATACGACATATCATATGCTAACACGATAATTATATAATATATTAGAATGGGCAATACACTTTCAATCCCTGATACTTGGGGAGGGGTAAATAAGAAGAAAAATAGGATAATTGTAGGAATCCCTCCAATAATAATCCATGGCGTATGAAACCCTCGCTTTTTGGTCCACTTGAAAGGTTTATCTGTAAGATATCCTACAACGGGGTTAATCAACATACTCCATATTGTGTATATGGTATTTGCAATTGCCATATATATTGGCCATATAGAGACTATGCTGATTAAACCAAGCTCTCCTTCATAGAACGTCCAGACATAATTATTAAAAGCGATCATTAAAAAAGTATTCAAAAAATATCCGGTTGAAAACATCATCATCTTTATCAGACTTGGTTCTTCAGGCTGAGCCTGATTCACATCATTATTTGAGGTTTTCATCTTTTTTTCAGAGTTTAATCTTGATATTAATTTATTCGTTCTATTATATATTAAGATAACCTCTCAAAAAACACAAAAAATAGTATTTCTTCAAATTATATATTATTAGAATAAGTTTTATTAACGACTAAGCGATTTTAATCTTGTTCTCTATGAGATTCAACCAAATTTTCTTTCAAGGAGGTTATTATCATAAGATTGCTCGAATACGAGAGTAAGGAAATTTTTAGCACGTTTGATATTCCTTTAGTTAAGAATACGTTAATTCTAAGGGGCGAAGATGTTAAGGAAAAAGTTAAGGGTTTTTCATTTCCAGCTATTGTTAAATCACAAATCGCTATTGGAAGCAGAAAAAAAGCGGGGTTAATAAAAATTGCTAAATCCGCAAATGAGGCAATTACGCTGTGTAATGAGTATTTTAATCGAAATATAGCTGGGTTTCAGGTTGAAGCGATCCTTATTGAAGAGCTGGTAACAATAGAACACGAATATTATTGTTCTATAGCTTTAGATGCCTCTGGGAGACAATTTTATCTAATTGCTAGTAAAGAAGGGGGAATTGATATTGAAGAGGTTGCTAAAATAACACCAGAAGCAATAATAAAAGAGAGTTTTTCCTTTCAAGAGGGGGTATCTGAAGAGTTAGCAGGTAAAGTCGCTCGTCAATTGGGATTTAATGGGAAACAAATTGATACAGCTTCACAAATATTCGTGAAATTATGGGATATAGCTTTGAAGTTAGAAGCACAACTTGTAGAAATTAATCCACTTGTATTAACTCCTTCGGGAATAGTAGCTGTAGATGGAAAGATGATTTTGGACGACGACGCTGCGTTCAGACAGCCAATAGTTCAAAAATTGCAGCAAAAAAAATTAACCGCACTAGAAAAACTTTCAAACCAGGCCGGATTTTCTTTTGTTGAATTATCGGGAGATATCGGTATCTTAGCAAATGGAGCTGGTCTTACCATGGCTATATTAGATGTGTTATCTGAATTAGGATTACAACCTGCGAATTTTTTAGATGTTGGAGGGGGTGCTAGTAAAGAAAGAGTATATCAAGCATTAGAATTAATCTTTAAATTAAAACCAAGAGCGGTTTTAGTTAACATTTTTGGAGGGATAACGCGTTGCGATATAGTAGCTCAAGCAATTATTGAAGCTTTAAACAGTTTCTCAGACGCTCCACCGATGGTTATTCGATTAACTGGAACCAAAGAGAAAGAAGGAATTGCCTTGCTTAAAGAAGCGGGCATCGAAGCGTTTCAAGACGTTATGGAAGCTGTAGAAAAATTAGGTGAGGTGTTAAGTGAATAAAATGTATATTAGCGAAAATTCAAAAGTTGTTGTACAAGGTATTACTGGAACGCAAGGGATGTTTCATACGAAATTAATGGTTGAATATGGGACTAATATTGTCGCAGGTGTGACCCCGGGAAAGGGTGGTCAAGAGGTATACGGTATACCCGTTTTTAACGGAATGAAAGAAGTGACGCACAAAACTAGTGCAGATACAAGCATTATTTTTGTTCCCGCTAGATTTACTTTAGCAGCAGCCATGGAAAGTTTAAATGCGGGAATCAAAATGACGGTTATTATAACCGAGAACGTTCCCGTATTTGATATGATTAAGCTTGTTGAGAAAGCCAAGGAAAAAGGTTCAAATTTAATCGGTCCGAATAGTCCAGGAATGCTAATTCCGGATAAGATTAAATTAGGAATAATGCCCGGTAATATGTGTCATTACGGAGATGTCGCAATAATTTCAAAAAGTGGAACTTTATCTTATGAGATAACAAAAGCAGTTGGAAACGAAAATATCGGTGTTTCAGCATACATAGGGATAGGCGGAGACCCTGTGAGGGGAACACCTATGCAAGAAGCTGTAGCGTATTACTCAGAGGATCCAAAAACTAAAACCATTGTTCTTATAGGAGAAATTGGAAGTGACGAGGAAGAAAAAACTGCAGAATACATCAAAGAGCACGTTTCTAAACCCGTAATAGCATATATTGCAGGAAAAAGCGCTCCAGAAGGGAAAAGAATGGGTCATGCAGGAGCAATTATCTCAGGAGATTTTGGCACGGCTCAAGGTAAGATAAAAGCTCTTCAAAAGGCAGGTGCCTTAATCGCAGATACTCCTTGGGATGTTCCAAAAATGATTAAAGAATTTCATTGAATTAAGGATTACGATGATAAATAAAGTAGAAGTGATTAAATCTCATCATTCAGATGTGTTGATTCCTTTTCAAGCTGAAAAAGGTGAAATTGTCAATGGTAAAGAAAAACCTACTCAATGGGAAGGATGGTTATATTGCAAAAATAAAAATGGAATTTTCGGTTGGGCCCCTAAAGCCTTCGTTATTCCAGTAAAGGATTCATCTGAAGAGTTCCAGTTCATCCGTGCTTACAATTCTTTTGAGATCTCAGCATCAAAGGGAGAATTTGTCAAAATAAAAGAAATAGAAAGTGGATGGGCAAGTATTGAAAATGAAAGTGGAAAAATGGGTTGGATTCCATTAGAAAATCTTGATACTACTAAACTTTAGAATAAGTTAGAAAAAACCTATCTGTTCTTGTAAATTTCTAAACAGTTCAGAGAGAGTTGGGTGTGCGTGTATTAACTTTCGAAAAGTCTGCATTCCCTTTGGTAGATGAATAAGAGGGACAATTTCATGGATTAAAATATCTGCTCCTTCTCCAATAATGTGGCAGCCTAGTATTTGGTCCTCGTTATTATAGAGTAATTTCATGATGCCACGCTTAAGTTTCATTAAATGCGCTCTAGAATTTTTTGGAAAAACGGTTTGAACAACATTGTACTCAACTCTATCCTCTATTAATTGTTTCTCCGTTTTTCCTACAGAACCAATAGGGGGATCTGTAAACACTGCGTATGGTATATTTTTAAAAGTAACCGGAATCTTAGCTTCGTTGAACATATTATGCACAACAATTTTAGATTCCCTTAGAGCCATGTGAGTAAATTGCGTTTTACCTAAAATATCTCCAATCGCGTAAATGTTAGGTTTAGAAGTTTGAAGAAATTCATTAACGATAATATTTCCCCTCGCATCAGTTTCAACACCGGCTACTTCTAAATTAAGCCCTTCTGTATGGGCTAAAAAACCCGTTGACAACATGACTTTTTCTACTTCGATTTTATCTCCCTTATTTGTTTCCATGAGAATTTTATCTGATATTTTAGATACTTTTGATGTGCGTGAGTTACAATAAAAGATTATGCCATCCTCTTCATAATATATTTTTATTGCTGATGATACAACTTCATCCGCTGTAAAGATAGGGAGAGGGTTTGTATCAATTATGTAGACTTTACTGCCAAAGCTGTTAAATACATTTGCAAATTCTAAGGAGATAAATCCCCCTCCTACAAACGCTATTGATTTCGGAATCTTCTCGATATTAAATATAGTTTCGTGAGTTAAATAATCGACATCGTTAATACCTTCAATGGGAGGAATAAATGGTTTTGTTCCAGTAGAGATTAAGATATTGGTTGTTGTATGAACTTTATTTCCTACTTCCACAGAGGAATCGCTTATACAATGGCCCCTTTCCTTTATATAGTCAACATTTTTGAATTCCGCTATTTGTTTTTCATTATCTTCTATTGCATCGCGTACCAATTTATTAGTGTATTCAAGCACTTTCTTAAAATTCAATTTTATACTTTTTACTTCAACACCAAAATTCTCCGCTTTAAGTGCGAGTTTATACAGATGGGCAGCGTATATCATCGCTTTAGCGGGGATACAACCGTTTTCTATACATTTTCCACCTAAAGCACCATCGCCTAACAAAAGCACTTTCTTTCCATAGCTGGCAGCGATTTTAGCGGACGGAAAACCAGAAGTACCAGCACCAATAATAATTAAATCATAATGCAATGTTGAAATCCCTCTTTTAGTTTTATTGTTCTAAGTATTTAGGATATTATTATCATATTATTCATTTAAATTAATTGCTTATTATCTATAAAGTGCCCAGTTGCGCTCAAAATCAAATCGCCTTTAATTCACATCATACTAATCCTTGAAAAATTTGACGCAAATACATACAAAAGGGAAAGGAATCCCATATTAATCAAGTAAGTAAAATTTTTATTAAAGACGAGTTTACACTTATTATAAATCTTTGACATAATATTAAAAATAAAATAAGAGAAAGAGAGAAAATTGGCTCAAAAAAATATTTATGAGTATGATGCTAAAAAGCTCATAGCGAGCGAATTACCAAAATATTATCCGGATTTTAAATATCATAACAAGTTAGTGATTATTGATTGCGAAACTGACTTAGAGAAATCAATCTCAGAGAATCCATGGATAAATACAGAAAAAGTAGTTGTTAAACCCGACCAACTTTTTGGAAAAAGAGGGAAGGCAAATTTACTCTTACTAGATGCAAGTTGTGATGAAATGAAAGATTTTTGTTATAGCAATTTGGATAGGGTCTGCGAAATTGGAAATGTTAGGGGCGCATTAAAGCGTTTACTTGTAGAACCTTTCATTCCTCACGAAAAGGAATATTACGTTTCAATTACAACCGAGCGAGATGGAGATGTCATTCATTTCAGTTTTGAAGGGGGTATTTTTGTTGAGGAAAACTGGGATAAGGTCCTTCACATACCAATCCCGATTGGAACTGACATTAAAACTTTTAATTTAGAGAGTAAACTGCCGGATTTAGGAGACTCTAAAGGAGTTTTAATTCCTTTTATTAAAGGGCTTTATCAAGTGTTTGTCGATCAGGATTTTACTTTTCTTGAAATCAATCCCTTCGCAATCACTCAAGATAACAAAGTTGTTCCATTAGATGTTAAAGCTAGATTAGATGATACTGCTATGTTTCTTCACGCTGATACGTGGGGAAATCCTAACAACCCGATTGAATTTCCAGCTGCTTTTGGACAAACCATGTCTGAAAAAGAAGCGTATATACGAGAATTAGACGAGAAAACAGGTGCATCTCTTAAATTAAAGGTTTTGAATCCAGCGGGTCGAGTTTGGACTATGGTTGCTGGTGGAGGAGCTTCAGTTATTTACACGGATACGATCGTGGACTTAGGATTTGGAGAAGAGCTAGGAAATTACGGAGAATATTCTGGAAATCCATCACGAGAACACACCGAAATTTACGCTCAAACCATCATAGATCTCATGACAGAAACTCCTGATCCCGCAGGGAGGTCAAAGTACCTCGTAATTGGTGGGGGAATTGCTAATTTTACAAATGTGAGAGCCACATTTGAGGGAATTGTCAACGCAATCAGAAATTCAGTTGAAAAACTGAAAAAGGCAAAAGTCAAAATATACGTACGAAGAGGTGGACCTAACGAAAAACAAGGTCTAGAGCTAATGAAACAAGTTGGAGAGGAGACTGGTATTCCAATTGAAGTGTATGATCGATACACACACATGACGAGAGTTGTAGATTTAATTAAACACGCAGAAGAAGCGGGAGGGGCTTAAAATGGAAGACTACGAACTTTTTAATAGGAATACACAGGCGATTATCTACGGATTTCAGAGGAACCCTATTCAGAGAATGCTAGATTTTGATTTTGTAAGTAAAAGAGAAAAAAAATCAATAGCAGCAATAATTAGACCAACTCAAACTGCTGCCATTAGTTATCACAAGGTTTTTTTCGGGTATAAAGAAATTGTTATACCTATTTATAAAACGCTTGATTTAGCTATGAAAAAACACCCAAACGCTGATGTAATGATAAATTTTGCTTCCTTTAGATCCTCGTACGAAACTAGTAAAGAGGCTCTTGAATCTGACACAATCCGCACAGTGGTTATTATAGCTGAAGGTATCCCTGAAAGGCTAAGTCGAAATTTAATAAAAATCGCAGAAGAGAGGAAGAAAAATATTATTGGTCCAGCTACCGTAGGAGGAATTGTAGCGGGGGTTTTTAAAATTGGAAATACAGCAGGAACTTTAGAAAATATTACACTTTCCAAATTATATCGACCAGGCTCAGTCGGCTTCGTTTCAAAATCAGGTGGCTTAAGCAACGAAATGAATTTTATGATAAGTCAAACAACCGATGGTGTATATGAAGGCATAGCTATCGGCGGTGATAGATATCCGGGTTCGAGATTAATCGATCATTTAATGCGATACGAAGCAAATCCTAAAATTAAAATGTTAGTAACATTAGGAGAGATCGGTGGAACTGACGAATATGCGATAGTTGACGCTTTGAAAAACGGAAAAATAACAAAACCAATCGTTGTATGGGTAACCGGAACAGCAGCAAAGATTCTACCTAAAGGATTACAGTTTGGTCACGCTGGGGCTATGGCAGATAGCTCAAAAGAAACTGCTGACGCTAAAAATCGCGCATTAAGAGAAGCTGGTGCTATTGTTCCAGAATCATACGAAGATTTAGATAAAGAAATTAGGAAAACATTCGATAAACTAAAACAAGAAGGAATTATTCAACCTATTGAAGATTTTAAACCCCCAGCAATTCCAATGGATTATAACACAGCTGTTCGATTAGGAAAAGTTAGAAGACCAACTGATGTAGTGGTTACCATTTCAGATGACAGAGGAGATGTTCCTACTTTTGCTGGTATCGGATTAGACACCATAATTAAAGATAACAAATCTATCGGATATGTAATTGGACTCCTGTGGTTCAAGAGAGAATTACCAGAATTTGCCCAAGAGTTTATTGAAATAGTCATTAAATTAACGGCTGATCACGGTCCAGCAGTTTCAGGTGCTCACAATGCAATTATAACCGCACGCGCAGGGAAAGATCTGATGTCTTCACTTGCGTCAGGAATTCTTACAATCGGTCCAAGATTCGGTGGAGCAATTTCGAACGCAGCTAAATATTTCAGAGAAGCTTTACAAAAAGGAATGAATCCATTAGAATTTATGGGTTACATGAAGAATGTAGTGCAAATTAACATCCCCGGAATTGGACACAGAATAAAATCAGTTCAAAACCCTGATGTTAGGGTCCAATTGTTAAAAGAATTCGTATTCGAAAACTTTGAAAAACATCCTCACCTCGATTACGCTTTGGAAGTTGAGAAACTTACTACATCGAAAAGAAATAATCTAATCCTCAATGTAGACGGGTGTATAGGAATTTGCTTTCTTGATTTATTAGAAAACTTAGATTTTACTAAGGAAGAAATTGAAGATGTAATACATAGTGAAGCGTTGAATGGTCTTTTTGTCCTTGGGCGATCAATTGGAATGATGGGACATGTTTTCGATCAGAAACGTCAAAGAGCTGGCTTATACCGACAGCCTTGGGACGAAATTCTATTTACAGAGTAATAATACGATTTTTTTTAATTTTTATTTTTATAATAATAATCTATTGAGTAATCATGAAAAAAGATAATGATGAATATTTTTACATTAGTGGACAACATTATGACAGTATGATAAAGAGTAGAAATACTTATGAAGCAATCCCATTTTATATAAAGCAAGCGGAAAAATATGGCGGTCCTATTCTCGAGTTAGCTTGTGGAACTGGAAGAATTACCATTCCCATTGCTAAAAACGGAATACCTATAGTTGGATTAGATTTTTCTGTAAAAATGTTAGAACAAGCTAAACGAAACTCAAAAGAAAGTAATGTAGAAATTCAATGGATAGAAGCAAATATGACAGACTTTAATCTAAATCGAAGATTTTCTGCAATTATAATGCCTGCCGCTGCAATGAATTGGGTGCTTGAAATTAAAGACATAGAAAAATGTCTAAATTGCATAAAGGATCATCTTAATCGGGATGGAGTTTTCATTTTTAGCGTTTTTAATCCCAATTTTGAAATCATGATGAGTGATCCTTCAAAAAAATACAAGCGAATTGGATATCCAGACCCAGATGGGAAAGGAGATGTAGTGGTAACCGAAACCAATTATTATGATAAAGCGTCTCAAATTATGCATTGGACATCTTATCACAGAATTAAAAACGAGGAAATTGTGAAGAAATTGAACCTTAGAATTATCTTTCCACAAGAATTAGATATGTTGCTTTATTACAACGGTTTCATAATTGACTACAAATATGGATTTTATAATGAAGAACCATTTAATTCTGACTCAAAATGGCAGATCGTAATCTGTCACAAGGAGTAGATAATAGTTTTTCTACTCATAATTTTGTATGAAAAATTCTTTTTTCTGAGCAATTAAATTAAGTTTCTTTTTTCTCTTCGTATCCTGAGCCATAAGGTAAACCGAAGATTCCAGATTTGACCATAGGAGCGTGAAAGTTACCTTTAGCCCAAGGAGCGGGAAATCTTTGTGCAATAGCTGATGAGAGCAATGCTATTACAAAGATAAACAGAAATAACGAATAGTTACCCCAAATAGTGAGAAAAACCAAACTAATTAGTGCATTGGGCAGGTGGCAAGCAAAAGTTTTAATGAGAATCGATTTAGGCGTGTCATGCTCGGGACTAACATAAATATCCCAGAAATACGCGTGTATGAAAAACTGCCACGCACCAATGCAACTAAAGCTTAAAACATAAATTGCCCATGGAGGAATACTTAACAAACTCCAAAGGTGGTAAAATGAAAGAAGAAGTCCCCCAGTACTAAAACCCCAAATAATACCAAATATGATTTCCGAGCCAAGATAATATTTTCGGTCGAATTTAAGAGTACTCCGGGGCCAAATAATCGCATATGCTATAAAAACAAATACAAAGCAGAAAATTAAATACGACATCCAATAGGGGTTTGAGATTTGCTCCGAAGTGAATAAGGGTCTACTAAATATTTGTTCAAGCGTTCCAGAAGCAGCGATAATTATGTTACAGAAGGAAAAATAGATAAATGCTCGTGTCCATGCGGCACCCGGTTTCCAAACATCAATAGGAAGCCCTTTATATTTGATCATATAAATTCCAATCATTATTCCACCGAATATGGCAAAACAGGTAATGAAAATGGGTATCAACATCTTATATTCACCTAATGAAAAGCATCATAATTTAATCTAACATATTTTTTTTGAACAATTTTTTATAGGTATTCTTTAATTTTAAACATCGGGATTCATCAATATACATAACTCCTAACTCTTATTATGGGATTAAATAGAAATAGCTTGTAGTTCCTAATTCAATTAGGGGATATTTGTGGGAGTAAATTAATCAGTTCACTTTTTAAGAGATTAGAAATTACATACATAGAAAATAATTTTTTTAAATAATCAATAAACGAATAGGGAAAAATAGAAATGGACAAAAGAATTGAAGACGCAAAAAACCATTTTGAGAAGTTAGTAAAAGAACAGTTAGAAAGAGTCGAACGAATGAAAAACGCGGGAGACTGGGTCGATTACACAACGATAAAACCGATTATCATTGGTCTCGTTGGTGGTGATGGCATTGGCCCTTATATTTCAAAACATGCGCAATCCATTTTGGAATTCTTGCTAAAAGAAGAAGTTGAGGAGGGAAGTGTTGAACTTAGAGTAATCGAAGGTTTGACTATTGAAAACAGAGCAAAAGTAATGAAAGCAATACCTGACGATGTATTAGTAGAAATAAAGAAATGTCATGTTCTACTCAAAGGACCTACAACAACTCCACGTAAAGGAGATAAATGGCCAAACATTGAGAGTGCTAACGTAACTATGCGACGTGAGTTAGATCTTTTTGCTAACGTTCGCCCAGTAAAAGTCCCTGAAAAGAACATAGATTGGATGTTTTTCAGAGAAAATACTGAAGGTGCTTACGTGCTTGGATCTCAAGGTTTAAACATTTCTGAAGATCTTTCCATTGATTTCAAGGTTATAACAAAACAAGGGGCAGATAGAATTATTCGACTTGCGTTTGATTACGCTAAAAAGAACAACATCAATAGG
>Ga0209979_1003729_pt1 | contig 13267 bp, 8 predicted proteins | sample AnhtaG_FD_183114 | JGI IMG/M metagenome (GOLD analysis project Ga0209979, IMG submission 183114) | Deep subsurface microbial communities from Anholt, Denmark to uncover new lineages of life (NeLLi) - Anholt_01485 metaG (SPAdes) (version 2) | ecosystem: Environmental > Aquatic > Marine > Oceanic >...
AACTGGCGATATTTCTTCTCCCCCACCCGGTGAGTTGCCACTAGATTATGGTGACTTAATCCTGAAAGCGTTCGACCAATACTGGAACTTACTTGGCCAGACAAGCGTCACTGATGATATAGCTCCAAACAAGGCAAATAGAGCTCACTTGGCTTTAACTGAAAACAAGATTTACTTTGCCTACGATTCTAGCGAGACTGGCAGTTCCAAGATATTTGTTAAAGAGTATGATGTGATAATAAATGATTAAAATGAAATGGATTTTGGCGCTGGCGATTGTTGGAGTTCTTTTTGTCAGCGGCTGCGTTCAGCAGGATGGAGATGGAGCAGACGGGCAAAACGGAGGTGATGACGGTGTCATCATGCCCGCTGATTTAACCCAGATTACCTTTTTTGAAGGAGAGGGTATAAACAGCGCTTTTGATCCTGACTGGAGTCCTGACGGAACTCAGATAGTTTTCGGGAAAGAAGGAGAACTTTATATAATTAATTCTGATGGAACGGGACTTACTAAAATTGGTCCTTCTTCATCCAGTTATAATATTTATAATCCTTCTTGGAGTCCAGTTGATAATAAAATATCGTGTACCGGATGGGATGAAGGAGAAAATAGCTCATTATATATGATTGATTTAGACAAAGACAAGACAAAAAAAAATTCGTTAGGTGTACAGTACGTAACGTTTCACGCATGGAGCCCTGACGGAAAAAAGATTGTTTATAATGTCTATGATGATAGCAATGCTCCTCTTCCATTACATGATCCACAGTGTGATGGAACTGGAGTTAAAAGTTCAATTTGGATAATGAATTCTGACGGAACCGGAAAAACCCAATTGACAACAGATGAAGATGGTTATTGCAGTGACCCTTCTTTTAGTCCAGATGATTCAAAAATTGTTTATGCCAAAGGATTTATTAATCCTGGAGTGCCTTTTTTAGTACAATCAACAACTGAGATTTGGGTTATGAACAGCAACGGTTCGGACAAACACGCAATTTATGCGCCAGGAGACAGCCTATATTTTCTGCATCAACGTGCTTGGAGTAAAAATAATGAAATTATATTTGAAAGGATTCAATGGCAAAAGCCTCCTGAAATTTGGGTAATGAATTCTGATGGAACTAATCCTATGCCAATAGTTAAACCTAAAGGGGGGCCTAGTTCATTTCTTTATGCAGATACTGCTTGGGATAATACTGGAACTAAAATAGTAACAACCCAGTGGAAAAGTGCAATCCACGAGGGCGAGAAAACACCAGAGATTTTTGTAGATAGAAATGTTGTTACATTTTCGTTGGGAGAATGAAAATGAATAAAAAAACTCTAATTTGTGGAATATTGACATTGACAATTATCGGAATCATTTCCATTAGTGGATGTGTTCAAGAGCAAGATGGACATCAAGGAGATTGGCAGCAAGGAGATGGAGTTGTTGGGCAGGATATAAGTGAAGGATTGGGGCTTAGTTTTGTTGAAGGAGATAGTGGAAGTTGGCATGTAGATATATTAGATACAGGGCTGAGTCCGTCTTGGTTCAGGTTTGATTATTTGAGTGAAGGTTCTTCTTTGAGGTGCAGACAGTTTGAGAGTTTAGAAGATGCTCAGAACAATATTAACCCTTTGGGGGAAGCAATTATAGATTATGTTGAAATACCACTTGAGGGTTATTTTTTTGGTTTTGGCGATGGAGCAACCAAAGTTTACATAATCCTTGGTATTTCAAACTTCCCGCCAAAGGGCTATGCCATTTACAAATATGAAGCAGTAGATGAGGAACCAGAAGTAGAAGGAGAGGGAAATTGGACTTTTGAGGGCATACGCATAAGCGGTGAAGTTGGCAATGAAATCGGTTTAGACCCAGAAGTTTTTCAGCTTCCGGATGGCAGCTATTGCATGTACTTAGCTGATAGCGAGTCGCATGAGATCGGTCCTGTAGTCGCAAGTTCGCCAGATGGTCTGACATGGACCGTTGAGCCTGAGAGAGAGGATGTTCTTGGTGATGGTCCTAGCATCTTCGAACTTCCTAGTGGAGGATATAGAGCATACTGGCAACGCAAGTCCGGGAATTGGGAAATCATGACTGCCATCTCCAGCGACGGATACAATTGGGAAGATGAAACCATATGCACATCTTCCAATATGGAAGATTTTTACGGTGCACTTCCATCTGTAGTTCTCTCTCCTGATGGAACATACCAAATGTACTACACACGTGAAACAGGGTCGCCTACTCAGCGAATTTGGTCAATTTACAGCGCCCATTCTTCAGATGGGCTGGTATGGGAGTCAGACCCCGGAATAAGGATAGATGGCGCAGAAGAGATTGATAGGGGCCATGCATCATCCGGTGATGCTTACACAAGAGAGGACGGAAAATACGAGATGGTTTACGTATCAGGTGGTACAGAGATTTATTGGGCGGTTTCCGACGATGGTTTAAACTGGACTCGCATGGGTTACACGGGCATTCAAGGTCTCGATCCAATTATCAATGTTTTTCCCGACGGCATAGTCCGGATGTATTACGGTACTACCGCCGCGGATTGGTTCCCACCTTCAGACAAACCACCGGGAATTTACTCCGCAATCAGGGGACCGATTGAATGAATGAGAAAAGTGTGATGAAAAATAAAAATTTGGTTTTAGGAATTTTAATCTTAATAATTCTTGGAGTGGTTTTTGTCAGCGGTTGCGTTACAGAAGATGGAGACGGAGCAGATGGGCAAAATGGAAATGGAGAAGAGGACGGAGGAGAGGCGGAAGCAGCAAACTGGACTTTTGAAGGCCTGCGTGTAAGCGGTGAATTTGTTGACCCTGAAGTTTTTCAACTTCCAGATGGCAGTTATGCTATGCATACATGTGGTTTAGGTAAAGTTGCATATTCACCAAACGGCTTGACATGGACTATATCAGAAGATGATGTTATTGGTGAAGGTTCTAGTATCCTGAAACTTCCTAATGACGGATATAGAGCATGGTGGTCTGTTCCTAAAGGTGCTGAAACTTTTGATATGCTGACTGCTGTCTCTAATGATGGATATAATTGGGGAGATGAAACCATGTTAACATCTTCTAATATGGAAGATTTTTACGGTGCACTTCCTGCTGTAGTTTTATCTCTTGATGGAACATACAGAATGTATTACACACGAACGGGTCCAGACACTTTTATAAAATCTGATTTGCCTGGAGTTGAATTGTTTATTAAACGAGTTTATAGTGCTCATTCTTCAGATGGATTAGTTTGGGAGCCAGATCCCGGTATAAGAATAGATGGTGGAGAAGAAGCTGATGGGGGTCATGCATCATCCTGTGATGTTTACATAAGGGATGACGGGAAATACGAGATGGTCTATTGTTCCAATGTTGAGGGTATTGGTCAGGCGGTTTCTGACGATGGCCTGAACTGGACTCGAATGGGTTCTACTGGTATGGATGGAGCCGACCCAGTTGTTAATGTTTTTTCTGACGGCACTGTTCGAATGTATTATGCAGTATATATCCCAGAGTCAAAAAAACAAGATGTTGTGGGTTCAGATATTGTAGCAGGGATTTATTCCGCAACAAGAGAGACAATAGTTGATGGAGAAGGGCAGCTGTCAAGCGATTTCACTCCACCATCAGGTGCGGCCCCGCAGTCGACCTGGTTGGGCGAATCTGGCCCGTGGAATCAGCGTGTGATGGTCGCCACATCTAGCGATGGTTTGAGTTGGACAAGGACTAACCAGATCCTCTCCGATCAGGCTAGCGTGCCAGATGCGTTGGTTGATTCCAGAGGGTGGATCTTTGTATATTGGAATACTTGGTATGAGCCATGCAGAGACAAAATTGTCGTCGCGATCAACACCGGGTGTGAAAATTGGGCCAACACCAACTGGGCGTATAAGGTCGCCACCATATCCGGGATTCCATCAGAGTGGCTAGGGGAAGCAGTTGATCCGAAATGTGTTCAGTTGGACAACGGTAGCTTCCGCTTATACTTCACGCACGACTCTGGCGACGGCGCACGGACATATTCAGCAATTTCAAGCGATGGCATAAACTTCACGCTTGAAGAGGGCGTGAGATCCACCATTCCAGGAGAACAATGGGTTTTGGACCCGACAACCTTGTTCATCGACAACACCTGGCATCTTTATAATGCCGGGGGCATAAACCGGCATGCCACGAGCTCGGATGGGCTTTCTTTTACTCGACAGGATGATATAACTGGCACGGGGATGTTTTCAAATGGGCTTAAAATAGACGGCGAGTACCGGATGTACACGTTTAAGGACACGTCGATTTACGCATATCAGACTACCGATGGCTATACCTTCACATCTGAGGGGATCACCTTGACGGCGGACCCTGCTAGCGGATACGAAAGCGATTCTGTCTTTGAGGCCGCAGTGGTCAAGCTTTCGGATGATAGTTATGTTATGTTTTATGGCACCCTAATACCTGGTTGATTAAATGAAAAAATCACTCTTAGTGCTGGCAATCATCGGAATCATTTCCATCAGCGGATGTGTTACAGAAGAAGAGCTAGGAAACGGAGGCGAAAAGACTGAATTCACTTTTGTTGAAGGTGACAGCGAGAGTTGGAACATAGAATCATCGGAGATTGGAGGGGAGGTATTAAGCCCGTCCTGGTTTAGGTTTGATTCCCTGAGCGAAGGGTCATCTCTGAGATGTAGACAGTTTGGAAGCTTGGAGAGTGCCCAAAGTAACACTGGTCCATTGGGTGAAGCCGTTGTAGATTACACTGGAGGTGCACTAAGCGGTTACTCATTCATCTTTACTGGGACGGCAATTGACATAACTATTACCCTTGCAAACCTGCCACCAGAGGGCTATGTTATTTACAGATACGAAGCAGTGGATGAGGAACCAGGAACAGATGGAGAACTGGAAGGTAATATTGTTGAGAGTCCCGAAGGCATGCCACTTTACGAAGGTGCTGATTATGTAGAAGTGCAAAATATCTTGGGTGTTCAGGGCTCGGTCTATGTTATCCCTGCACATTCCACCGATGTTTACAAATGTTACATAGAACAAATGCCCTCGCTTGGATGGGCTGAAGTTTCGAGAGGTATGGGTATTCTCTATTTTGAAAAGGAAGATTACGGAGCGGCTATCAAGGCAACAGAGGATGTTGGCCCCCAGACCCGGTTAGTAATTGGGTATGCGTCCAAAGCAGAATTTGAACCCATCGAAGAGGAAAGTGTGCTGCTTCCAACGAACTACCAGACGACTTTTCCGGTCCCTACGGACGTGTTCTTCTCCGGTCACGTGAAGGTCTATGAGCCGGGCTTTCCGGACTTTGTTTCTCAAACACATGCTACAATTAGTGGTGAGGGTGGTGAGCCAGCTGAGTTGTCAGATCCGGATTTTGAAGGAGCCTATCGTAATAACGTGGATATCGTCCATAACCTGGGCATAAAATATACCACCTGGCTTGAACCAATTATTCCAGTAGCCCAAAACTTCTATGAATACAGACCAGATCTTCTCGATGCAGGAATCATCGATATTGATGGTAAAATTGGTTGGGGGTGTATAAATAACCCAGATTGGAGAGAATTTTTATTGGAAACAGCAAAGAGAAGTGTGGAATGGGGCTCAGACGGACTCGCGATAGATGCGTGGCGCTCTCCTTGCGATCAAGATTGTTTTTGCGAGCATTGCATGCAAGGTTTTAAGGAATACTTAAAAGAGAAATACAGTACCGAGGAACTCGAAGGCTTTGGCGTTGAAGATATAGACAGTTTTGATTATGGAGATTTCATCAGAGAGCACTACTTAACCCTATACAAAGAAAATAGATGGGAAGTTCCACTTTATGCTGATTACACAGACTATAGGCTGGAAAGTATTTTAGAATTCTGGCACGAACTCATAACCGAGACCAGAGCGCATGGGACGGCGCAGGGCAAAGATATTTACTTTTCGGCGAATACGGCTGAGATGTGGCCGCAATACATAATCATACAAGACGAACTTGATTACTTCTCAGCAGAGTATACATATGCTTATCCCTCCCAAGGCAAATCTATTCCTGATTTTAAATTAGCTAGGAGCCTGGGGAAGCCAGCATTTTTCCTCCCAAACAGCGGGACTAGCGCAGAACTCATGGCCCGGCCAGACATAACGACGCTCACGAAAATCTACACAGCAGAGGCCTATTCTGCCAGAGGATTTATGATGGTGCCACATGAGATATGGGTGTGGATAGAAGGTGCAGAAGGATGGGGTATGTGGTGTTACGTAAATATGGAGGAGCTGAGCCCCTATTATGACTTCATATACGACAATGAGCAGTACTATGAGAGCTTATTTTCAACTTCAAAAATAGCGGTTCTGTATTCACTTTCTTCTGCTATACGGAGTGGCACCGATGAGTTTTATAGAATTTCCGATTTCCTCCTGAACTCTCATTTTCAATACGATGTGCTCTTCGCTGGAGATAACGATTGGATAGAAGACAACTTGAGTCTCAGCCAACTAAATGAATACGAGGTAGTGATCCTGCCGAAAACGGAGTGTCTATCAGATCAGCAAGTTAGCCTGCTGTTGTCATATGCGGAGTCGGGCGGGGATATCTTCGCATTCGGCGAAATAGGATCTCGCGATGAGGAAGGCAACGAGGTGGAAAGGGCGTTGTTAAGTAGCTTGCTCGTTGAAGATTCTCATGACTATGGTCTAGGTCGATTTATTTACAATAGAAACCTCCCCAAAGAAGAAGTTGGCGGGATACTAAGCGGGTTAATCCAGCCATGCATTCAAACAAATGCAAACGAAAACGTGGTGATGATAGAATACTGGAACAATGAAACACACTCAATTATAATCCACTTGATAAATTACAATTACGACATCGAAACACAGCATTTGACCTCTCAGCAAAACATTGATTTGGAAGTCGCGCTCAATTCAGAACTGCTCGGAAAAGAACTTATTGTTTCTTACGAATCTCCTGACTGGACGGGCACTGAAGAGCTGGATTATACCGTATCTGATGAAAGAATCCAATTTCAAATACCCAACCTAGAGTTTTATGGAGTGGTTTCTATTAGGGAAGTAGGTGACTAAAATGAAAAAATCAGTTTTGACATTGACAATTATAGGACTCATTTCCATCAGCGGTTGTGTTACAGAAGAGGTTGGATATGTCTAAAAAGGCTAGTATCACGTGGTTTAGCTATAATCATGTGAAATGCGGGTATGATCTAGTGGTTAAGATCTTGGCTTCCCAAGCCAAGCGCTCGGGTTCAAATCCCGGTACCCGCATACAGTAATTAGAAATAATGGAGTTGAAAACTGGAAATGGCAAAAACCGTTAAAGTTGGAGATAGAGTTGAACTACTTTTTATAAATGATACATGGACGAAACTGCAGAAGGGAGACAAAGGTACTGTTTTTAAAATAGAAAATGAAGATAATGATGCTCTCGTATGGATAGACTGGGATAATGGTGAACGACTGGCGTTACTAGAAGGAATTGATAAATTTAAAGCGATCAAAAAATAAATATTATTAGTTAACCTTGGAATCTTAGTAAGATGGAGAGTAAGAAAGACAGTCTTGGGAAGGATCCTTCTAAAAAATCAATGAATGGAAATGATTTAGGAACTCTCATCTTCAATGGATCTGACCAGTCGCTTTCTTCATCAAAAACATCTTTGGCTTTCACTCTGATGGAGTATGTTCCTTTTTTATCCAAAGTATATGATGCCTCGCAGATATCACCTGAATTATACGCCCCCATCCATTCACTAAAGTTTCCATCCCCCCAATCCCATATATAGAACACCTGGTTATCATCGGGATCTACGGTGTCTGTTTTATAGATATATTCCATTCCTGGTCTTCCAAATTTTTTTCCGGAAGGAGTACTTGTTTTTTCTGGGGGACTGTTTGATTCGTCATATACAACAAATGAATGTGCACCTGGTGCGCCGATATAGGGATGGTTTCCGTTTCTGCCTGAGTAATCTTCTGCGTGAATGTAATAGTAAATCGTCACACCAGCTTCCTGGGAAGGAATAGTTGCAATATAATTGTCATCGCCTGCATGCTGCATCTGTATAGAATTCCACTCTCCTCCTTCCATTTTCCAATATAAAAGAGTTGAGTCGGCAATCAAGTTTTCTCCACTGTAAGGCATGATTTTTTCCTGTATATCAAATCCATCATCATCAGTTTGAGGACCAGATAACGGCGTATGTTCTATATAGAGCATGTATCTATCTGGAATCCCTTTTGTTCTGCAGTGAAGCGCATCGGTAGATTGCCAAGTGCCTGTGAATTCAAGTACCTCATATCCTGGCATAGCATTTTCATATGCATCAATTGCCTCATCGTCCCACTCGCTGTTTTTTATTGGAACAAGAACTTTATCATTGAGAATGAGGGAATTTGTGTAGGGTTCGTTGTTTGGTGTGTAAACCCGTACGATCTCATAAGGAGTACCATAACAACTTGTTTGCAATTCAAAATAGTCTACCGCTGCTTCGATTTCATCATATTGTGAGTGATCTGAGGGTACTTCCCGGATCATTATTACATCAGGTGAGAGATATTTTGCCCAACAATCTATGTGTTCGATGTATTTCCCATTTACATCAGGTACCATATGATATGTATCAATACTAAGGTAATCACTGGCGATCTGTTCTATTTCAGAATGAGATAATCCTGGGTTTTCAGTTTCTAGCAGATCTGTCGAAATTGCGATTCCTTGTCCATCAGTCATGTAGTTACCGCCGGTATGAGTAAGAGGCATCTCATAAAGTGGCAATCCTTGATCTGAAGCGTATGCAGAGGGTATTGCGTTATCATTCGGTCGAGGTCTGTTATACTCAAAGTCAACAACGCATTGTTCATCATCTCCCGTAAATATAAACCAGGGTCCATAATCTCTTGTCCAGTAACTATCAGAGGGAGCTATAAGAAAACTACAATGACTAAGATCTATCCCATGACTTATGTATTGTGATTCTACATAGCTTTGCTCAGATGAATCTGCAACAATAGTCACAACTTCCACATCTTCTGCCATCTCTGCGATGATGTCATAAGATATACCAAATGGATACCGGATAAGCACTCCTTGCATCGGTTCGAATTCTGCAACCTGTCTAAGAGGTGTGGGAGGAGCATTTATGAGTTGAAATTCACCACTACTTTCGAATGTAGTAGTGGTGTTTTGAGCAATTGCACAATCTCCTGAAACAACAAGTATAAGTACTACAGTAAAAAAACACAATATGCCTTTTGTTTTCTTCATCTATTTTTCAGCTCCAATAACTAAAAAACGAAAACAATCTGGGAAAATATTGTTCTAAAAGATCAAAGAATGGCATAGAAAACGGTTTGTTTCTTGACATTCTAATCGTAAATGAATCTGACCAATCGCTCTCTTCACCATAGATATCCTTTGTTTTAACCCGTATCGAATACTTCCCTTTCTCATTCCATTGATGGGATGCACTCACTATCGCCCCCGAATCAGAGGGACCAACCCATTCGCTAACATTGCCATCCTCCCAATCCCACATATAGTAGAGTTGATCATCATTTGGATCTATGGCGCTCGTTGAAAAAAGATACGTTACCCCTATTTTACCAGAATTTGGACCACTTGGCTTTTCAGGATTCCTCGGTGGAGAGTTCACTGTTACATGGATTACCGGGCTGTACCACCATGCTTGCCCAATAATCTCTTCAACACCATCCGTTCCATTAAGCATCTCATAATAGGATTCGTTTACACGTTCCTTAACAAGTCGGAGATACTGGTTATCACCATAGACATCGGGCTGTAGAACCTCTTTGTACACCTGATCAACCTGCGCCTTGGCGACAAAATAATACTCGCCTCCCTGTTCCATCATAATTTTCTCGTCATATGTAATACCGTTGGTCTGCCCATTCTCTGCATTGTCCCAACCAGTTCCACCGAGGTAGTCACCTGCATGTTCATCATAGTCCACTGATCTATATTCCCAGTTCTCCATTGGATTGGGATCAGTCCCCCATTGGATATAGGTATGGTCCACAACCAAGCTCCCGTTCACCTGCCATTGAAAATCAATCTCCGTATTTGTCAACACCATGCTATTATTCTCAATTGTACCTGATAGCCACCGGACAGATGGCTGGGCAAGATCCATTTGATGCAGCACAAAACGACGAACCTCTGCACCATACCTATCTATGGTATCGTTTCCAAATGTTGATTCATCAGGGTTTTTAACCGTTGACATCTCAGGGGAGATCCACAGTATCCCGCTGCCGGGGTAATTCCCAAATGTTTCATCTTCTACATAGGGGTCTTCTAATGGATTTTTTACCACGTCAGCACCATATGCCCAGGGACAAATCCCTCCCGGTGCTTCATATCCTACGGTATCAGGAATAGTGCCGATGTTGTCCTTATTGAGATCCCCACCATAATCGCCCATGTAATCACCGAGGCGAAGGGAAGAGACATCAAAATAGTAGAAATCGGGGGGGGCATGACTGTATGCTTTTCCTGTTATCGGGCTGGTTCCATAGATATTGTCATGGTTCGAAGACCAGGAATACAGGAGCATTCGTACGCCACCATGGAAGTCGCAACCTGTTCTCACCACGTGGTTATCGATAAAAGCCCGCAATGTTTTCCCGTTCACGCTCTCCCAGATACCGCCTGTGGGAGATCCTGGGCCATCGTAGTCAGCCTCTCGGTTTAGATCCCAGCTGTTGGCATCATATCGCCTAGGACCGTGGTCAAAACCATAGGGATTATGCGATACTTCGATGTAGATCTCACGGTTGTCGATAAGCCATCTTAACCAATCTTTTGCATACTCTGGAGAAGGTTCATTGGTATATGCCATGCGCATCATCCAATCGGTAAACCAGTACAACCCGACTGTACCAACGGTTTCATCACCATGCGGGCCACCGAGGAAGAGTGCCTCTGGTTTATGCAACCCGAGGGATTCATTGGTAATTCGCACGTAATAGAGATCATAACCACCGGTAGCCGTACCAGTACCATAGAGCTCGTTGGCCTTGAAAACCTCGAGATACCCAGGATAAAGGGATTCCAGGTTTTGATACCATCCGACAAGTTCTGCATAACTACTTGGTTTATAATACCAATCCGTCTCCGATTTTCCAACGGTATCGGATAATAGTTGGTCAAGAATACCTGAATTTAAAGGATTATTATTCTGTATTCCTATGTTTATCGAGTAAGCAGTTAAAGAGGGCAACGTACCTATTAGTAACAACAGCATAGTTCCTATTGCAAATACTGATTGCGTTTTTCTCATTTTATTCATCTCTTTATATTATTCATGTTTTCATACCGCATTATTTTCTTTTAACTTGTTTTTGTAGGGATTCCATCTATATCTTTATGAAGAACAGTAATACGAAAGCCTCCTTCTCCTTTGTATCTGAAGATACACCGGGTTTCTCCGCTGTCACCGTTACTACAGTTTTACCAAAGCCAAGTATCAACTTAGAGCTGACAGTTACCTCTCCTCCCGCAGGGATATTTATTATTCTACCTGAGGTTTCTTTACCCCGTAATATAAAACCACCATCAAGGGTAATGATCCAGTCTACACTTGTCGCATCAACAGAGCCTATGTTTTTGATCACGGCATTTATCTTGAATAATCCCCCATTGATGCTACCTATTTCAAGTATGGGCACATCAACGATATGTATTACCAATGGATCTGACCAATCACTTTCAACATCATGAATATCCTTTGCTTTCACTGTTATATTGTAATCCCCTATTTCAGTCCATAAATGTGATGTAGTTATGGTTTGCCCAGATTCATATGGTCCGAGCCACTCGCTAGAGGTCTCGTCACCCCAGTCGATATAGTAGTATAGATTGTCTCCATCTGGATCAGTTGTAACAATAGTAAACTCTAAATTTTGTTCTACTATTCCACTAGTTGGGCCTGACACATTTGGTGGATTTGGTGGATTACTCGGACTACGTGATTGTGCGACTTCGGATAGTGTTGCCAGGACAAGCTTGGAAACTTTAACAGCATATGTTATATTCATATTATCAATAGTGTCTTGAGGAGAGTGGTAGTAATCATTAAATTTATATTCATGGTAAAATATTGCATCATATCCATACTGCCAGAAAGAAGAGTGGTCACTACCTCCTGAAGAGCCACTTGGTATTATATTAAGATCGATATAATCATAATAGAGTTGGCTTACATTATCGGTAAAATCAGTTAACCAATGCGATGCAGCATTTTCATAAATCTTAATGTTGCTTCCATGATCCGACGTAAGAGCGTATCCTATCATATCTGCATTTAGTACGCCTACGATATTATCGCCATTTTCGTATGCCTCCCGAGCATACTCACGACTCCCTAAAAGACCTTGTTCTTCTCCAGAAAAGGCTACAAAACGGACTGTATGATTAGCGGCATATTGGCTCATAATATAAGCTACTGCAAGAACAGTTGCAGTACCAGAACCATCGTCATCAGCACCAGGGCTGCCAGAAACAGTGTCATAATGCCCACAGATGATATAGATTTCATCACTTGTCTCGTTTAATCCCACTAATGTTCCTTCGATGTTGCTCGCGCTATAACTAGATAAACTCCAATTATGGTATCGTACTTCAAGTCCCATACTTTCGAGTTCATTATAAAGATACTCCCCTGCTGCTTCACAGGCAGGAGTCCCAGTCCGGCGTGGTCCAAAAGCAGTCAGATTTTCCAAATATCCGAGATACATTGTTTCGTTTAACTGTTGAATAAAATCAATAATTAGATCGCTAGGCCATCTTAAAGTTATTTCATGACGATCAGAAACTTTTATAGGTATATCAGGAATTTCAAACTTAGGTGGAGGGGTGGACATATCACCAGGAATTGGAGGAAATCTAGGGTCAGAAGGTGGACTATAATACTTCGGTTTTTCATCTATGTCCCCATTAACAAAAGGAGTCTCCTGATCCAAACTTGAAATGTTTCCACTTGTGTTTGCTACAGCCACTGTCGATAATATCATTACTATTGCAATCAGTAAAACACCTGTCTCTTTCAAGATTTTTTTATGTTGTATCTCTTTCATTTTCATTCAGATACCCCGCTGCTTGCAGCGTGGGAGCTTCATTCCTTCGTATTCTTCGGATTGCGAATTAAATAACTGTCCAATTTCATACTAAAAACTCATTGGTTCTCCCCTGATCTTTACTTCTTGTGAGTTTATTTTCTTTTTCTCGAACTCCATTGA
>Ga0209979_1003730_pt1 | contig 13263 bp, 11 predicted proteins | sample AnhtaG_FD_183114 | JGI IMG/M metagenome (GOLD analysis project Ga0209979, IMG submission 183114) | Deep subsurface microbial communities from Anholt, Denmark to uncover new lineages of life (NeLLi) - Anholt_01485 metaG (SPAdes) (version 2) | ecosystem: Environmental > Aquatic > Marine > Oceanic...
CTGGGAATTTTCTTAATCTTTAAAATAGGAATAAAAATTTGAAAAGCTTAGCGGAAATCGAGATAGGAAATGGGCTAAACCATATGCTCTCTTCTTCTCTATTTTCGAAAACTTTTTCATTCTCTTACTAAATTTAATTTTAAGAATATTATTCAATTTTTACCTTATAGTTTAAATATCCGCTAATGATTATTAAAGATGCACCAAATATGCTAAATAAATCAGGAATTTCCTTGAAAAAAAATACTCCCAGTAAAGCACCAAAAATAATTTGCAAATACAAATAAAGAGATACTAACTTTGTAGGTGCCATCTGATACGCTTTGGTAAGAGCAAGCTGCGCTCCCAAACCAGCTAATCCCATTAGAAGTAAAACAAACAAATTTAATACGTTAGGCACGCAAAAATTCCCCTGCCAGAGCAACACTATAAATGATAGCAAACCTATTGTATATCCTAAATAATTTACTATTACCAAGGGATGATCAAATAATCGTAAGCGACGTACAGCTATATGTGCTCCTGCGGTGAATATAGCTCCAATTAATCCGATAATCGCAGGGTAAATATTTAAAGAAAATCCAGGTTTAATTATTAATAATGCTCCTAAAAGCGCAAGAATAAAAATAGCAATTTGCTTAAAAGATACTTTTTCTCTTAAAAATATACTTGCTAAAAGAATGATAAAAAGAGGACTTAATTGTTTGATGGTAAGCGCATCAGTTAAATTCATAACTGTAATGGTATAAAAATAAGCTATAATAACAATAAAAGAAATTAGACCACGTAATAATAAAAGAGGTTTATTGTTCCCCCAAAAAGATATTTTTTTATTCTTTAATATTAAGGGAATGATCAATACAATAGGAACACTTCTGAAAAAAATTATTTCCATTAAAGGAAAGTCGCTTAAAAATTTTACCATCACTGCCATTAATGCAAAACAAATTGAGGCAAGAATCATCATTACAATTCCTGTTTTAGATTTATCTTTACATTTTTTCTCTATGATTATTCCATCAATTTTACTAATGCTATTTACATCTCTTTCCAAATATTTTTATTAATATAAATAATTTTCTTTTTAAAATAAAGACTTTAAAATATCCTACATAAAAACTTAAGTAAGGAATCTTCTACCTTTTTATCTACTTCCTTCTGGTAAGCAGAGGATATTTTGAAGAGCTGGTCTACTTTTTCTTTGATAAACTGATAATCTCCAATATCTTTTAGGACTCAGAAATTCTTTCCCAGACCTTCCGTCTTTAGGAGCTAACCATGATAACCTACTATATTTACCCTATTTAGAGATCCTAAAGGATACCTCCTTTGGTCTTTCTTTGGCTATTCGAGCTATCCTTATCAATTTCGTTTCCATTAATTAATCTACCCCTGTGTGTAAGTTAATGTGTCCTTAATAAGAACGATAATATGTAGCCCCCTTTCCTTACCCAGCATTACCCGAGGTCATAGGTACTATAGGGCTATCCGACTCCCAGCTCATTATTTGATATCCTCCCTTTGTATCGGTTGTTTACCATACTCCTTACTAGAAGAGTAAGCTGGGTCTGGAAGGCTTACCGTGATATCATTGTGTAACATGCCTGGCTCTTTGACCCCGGGGAATCCTTGCTCTCCCCTTGCCTCAGGCGGAGGGCAAGATGTGGCTTTCTGAAAGCCTGAATTCGTCAGCCTTCCCGTTAGCAGGCATTTCGGGGCTCAATCACAGAAATCTTAAGTAATGATTTCATTTTCTTACAGGCCTATTACCTGACTGTCTACGCTTAAATCTTATGGATTGCTCCCAAGACTCCAAGACTTGCTACTGGTGATTTGGCTATAATTTTACCAGGCAGGATTCCCACCTGCTAAATATCACAACCTAATCCTGGCCGCACGTAAAACTGTCCCCTATCATTCTTGAGACTTGGGATAATTCATAGATGGTAATGGAAAAATAACTTATTCTAATAATCGTGAACAACTATCCCTATTTGTATTAAATTTAAAGTTGTATTAAAGAATGGTTCTTCTCCAACCTTTAAAAATACCCCCTTACTTTGTAAAGTAAGGGGGCCAAATGCAATTATAATATTTAATTATTTATTTTTTTGGTTCACTTATTTTTAAACCTAAATCTTCTAATAGTTCTGAATAAAGTATGTCTTCTTTTTCAACTAGTTCAGCAAATTCTTTTGGTCCCCTATAACGAATAGTGATGCCATTGGTTTCCATAAATTCTATAAAAGATTCATTTTCTATTGCTTGACGTATATAACCAGATAATTGTTCAATTGTTTCTTCAGAACCACCCGCTGCTGTAAAAATACCTCTCCAAACAGGGAATGTAAAATCTAATCCACCTTCAAGTGCTGTAGGCACATCTGGGTAAGCAGGTAATCTCTCACTACTCATAACTGCCAAAAATTTTAAATCACCTGTTTCAACAAGAGATCTTGTTTCTGCGGGATTAACAATAACTGCGTCCACCTCATGGGCTGCCGTTGCAACAACTGCCGGGGCACCCCCTGGATAAGGTATATGTTTAACATCTAAATTGGCTACTTTTGTTAACTGCGCAGCACAAAGGTGCCATAAAGCACCTGCTCCTCCATTTGCAATGGTTACTTCGCCAGGGTGATCCCTTATATAATCAATAAACTCACTTAAAGTATCATATGGCGCATCACTAGCAACGCTTAAAGCAGCAGTATCTTCCACTATTTGGGCAACTGGGGTAAAATCAGAAATACTTATCTGTCCATATCCAGTATATTGGATTAATACCAAGGACTTGGAATATAAAGAAATCGCATAGGCTGGTTCCATTGAAGCAATCTTTTGGGCAGCAATTGAACCACTTGCACCAGAAATATTTGCAACTATAACTTCAACACCCATCAAATCTTTCATAACTGGTGCTAAGGCCCTGGTAATAATATCATTTCCTCCGCCAGCACCGTACCCAACAATAAAATCAATATTTTTTTCCGGAAACTGGGAACTGAATACATTGGTAGCACAAACAGTCATTAATAATACAATTAGAATAATCGTTATCTTTTTAAACTTTAACATATCAAAAATCCTCCTTTTATATTTAAATCAAAAAATTACTTTATTATTTTTATTCATCTATCACCTCCATTATGTATTTAGTGCTTTTCAGATATTTCTATTTTAAACAAATAATTGAGTAATCTAAATTTAGCACTAACAATAATAATTATTATGCTTTTCTATTAAATCTTTTACCCAATAATGGCAAAAGCAAGATAAATATTGTAAGGAAAAATATACAAGCAGAAATGGGCCGAGTAATAATTCTTTGTAAAAAAAGTAAAATATCTCCATCCACTAGAATTAAACTTCTCCGTAAGTTGCTTTCGATAATTGGACCCAAAATTAAAGCTAACACCAAAGGTGTCCGTGGAATTTTAACTTTAGCCATTAAATATCCTATAACTGCAAACATTAACATGGTACCAACATCAAAAAAATTATTTCGAATGGCATAGGAACCAATAATCGTAAAAACCAAAATTGCTGGATTTAAATATTTTTTGGACAAAGAAATTAATCGAGCAAATAATGGAGCTCCGACTAACCCTATAAAACACATAAATATATTGCAAACAAACATACCAATAAAAATAGCAGAAACTAATTCAAAATTTTGTTTAAACAATACTGGTCCTGGCCTTAATCCATGAATCATAAAAGCTCCAATTAAAATCGCTGTCACCGCATCACCTGGGATGCCCAAAGAAAGCATCGTAATCATTGCTCCTCCAGTGCAAGCATTATTTGCACTTTCGGCAGCAACGATCCCCTCTGGATCCCCTTTTCCTAACCTCTCTGGATGGCGCGAAAAACGCTTTTGCTGTCCATAAGAAACAATTGAAGCTATCGTGCCTCCTGCCCCAGGAATGGCTCCGATAATAACCCCAGTTACAGAAGAACGTAAAATAATCCAAATCAGATTTTTTAATTCTTTAAAGTTTGAGTATATATTCTTAATATGTTGTTTAACCCGCTTTAGGTGTTCTTCTTTTTCTAATTGTAGTAGTATCTCTGCAACCCCAAAAAGGCCTATCATTGCAGTGATAAATTCTACACCAGTGAATAATTCAGCTCGATTAAATGTAAAACGAGGATGGCCAACCATGGGATCTGACCCAATCGTAGCTATTAAAAGTCCTAACAAAGCAGAAATTATCCCCTTTATAAAAGAACCTTCTATGATATAGGCAATAGTACTCAAACCAAAAATCCCTATTAAAAAATACTCAGCTGAGGTAAAACTTAAGGCTATTCTGGCAATAACGGGAGAAATTAATGATAGAACAATGACGCTAAATATTCCTCCTAAAAAAGAACTTGTAGTTGCTAGAAAAATTGCTTTGCCTGCAAATCCTTTCTTGACCATAGGGTATCCATCGAGTGTAGTCATAATAGCTGAAGGGGTACCAGGGATATTTATAAGACAAGCGGATATTGAGCCACCATAATTTCCACCAACATATACGCCCAATAATCCAATAATACCTGCAACAGGAGAAAGCTTATAAGTAAATGGTAGTAAAATAGAAATTCCCATAGTAACAGTTAATCCTGGTAAAGCACCGATAGTAATTCCTAAAAAAACAGAAAAAAACATTAACAAAATCATATCAATATGTAGAATCAGCGGTAACCCTTCTGAATATAATCTTGTAAATGTTTCCATGCCTAAAATCCTCTTAAAAAATTTTATATTTTGGGAAAAATGGTATTTTAAAAATAATCACAAATAGGACGTATAAACTCAGAGTCAAGAAAATAGCATAGATTAAACCGCTCCTAAATTTGCCACCATATATCATAAAAATAATAATCAAAAAAATAAAAGTGGGAATTATAAGATTAAAATAATTTAATGAGGAAAAATAAATAATAAGAAAAAATAACACCTCGATAGGTTTTTTAAGATTAGTTTTTTGTTTACCTTTTTCAATGATTTCCTCTCCAGTATACTTTTTGTTTTTCATCTCTTTCAACCCATTAAAAAGTGTAATCCCGCTTAACAGCATTAATATAAAAATAATAATTCGGGGATATAATGCCGGGTCAGCAAAAATTTTACCAACACTAGGAAAACTAAAAGTAAGAAAATAAGTCAAGGTCAAAACAACGATTAAGATACTACCAATGTATATATTATCCATTAATTGTTTACCTCCATCCAACTACTCCACTCGTAAAAATATCCAATTTACTATATTCTGTCTCCATCTTCTTTTTTAGATTAAAATAAATTTTTCAAATATAACTCAAAATTTCTTTCCAAAATCAGCGCCCTCACTACGATCAGTTGCTGGTGGAGGGGTGATAGACAAAGCAGAAATCTCTTCCCTCCATTCAGGAGTCATCCTTAAATCTGATGCTAATAACGAAGGTTCTAATTGTTTTAAATTACGGGCACCGACAATTGGAGCAGTAACCGCAGGATGAGACATTACCCAAGCTACAGCAAGAGTTACAGGATGAACGTCATGTGCCTTGGCGTAATTAACAAAATGTTCAGCAATTTCGTAGTAAACTGGTTCGCCATACCTAAGTGTATATCTTTTATCCTTTAAAATTCTACTTTCTTTACCTTCTTTAAGTTTCTTGTTTGATTTATATTTTCCTGTTAAAAGTCCAGCCCCTAAAGGACTATAAGTAATAACTCCTAACTTTTCGCTTTCAGCTAATGGAAGAATTTCAATTTCTGCTTGGCGCTTAACCAAATTGTACATAGGTTGAATACATTCAAAACGAGTCAGTTCTTTACGTTCAGAAACACCTAAGGCAACGGCAATCTGCCAAGCAGCCCAGTTGCTCACTCCAGTATAAAGTATCTTACCTTGATGCTTTAAGTCATCGAAAGCATAAAGAATCTCTTCTATATAAGTATCAGGGTTAAATTTATGTATAAAATAAAAGTCTAAATGATCAGTTCCTAAACGCTTCAAACTTTCTTCTACCGCTGACATAATATGTCGGCGAGATAATCCTCCTTCATTTATATCTTTGCCAGTAGCATTACCAACTTTTGAAGATATTATTATTTGGTCACGACAATTAGCTATGCATTTACCTAGTATTTCTTCTGAACGACCGTTTGCGTATACATTTGCCGTATCAAAAAAATTAATACCTGCCTCTCTACATCGTCGAAACATTGCTTTGGAGATTTCTTCATCCGCCTCTCTACCAAAGGTCATTGTACCAAAACATAAACTTGATACTTTTATACCTGTTCTACCTAGAGTCCGATATTCCATTAACAATCACTCCTTATTAAAATAATTTTCTTATTTAAAAATAACATAAAAATTCCTTAATTAGATTAATTATTACAGAAAATCATCTATTTATTACTTTTTTATATCAGGTTTAAGGGGTAATATAACCTTGTATTTTTGGGATAAATCTTTCAAATCTGACCAAATTTCAGATGTTATAGGGATCCCTTCTTTATTTCTTTTTAAATAGGTTAATCGTTCTAATTCTCCAGGAAAATATATACCAGAAGAATCTTCTGATATAGGAGAAGTTTTCAATTTCTTTATCATCCATGATAATCGTTTTTTAAAAGTAGCCAAATCCATAAAATTAGTAATATCTATGGCTATAAAAACATGTCCAATGTTTAAAGGCGATACTAAATCTTTGATCCATAGGGGAATTTGACCCATCATACCAGCTCCAGTCATAACTCCAGTGAGAATTTCAATGGCTACAGCAATACCATACCCTTTGTGTTGACCAAAAGGTAAAAGAGTTCCACCGGCAAGTAAATCATTGGGATTAGTAGTTTCTTTTCCCTCTTTATCCAGTATCCATCCTTTAGGAATCTCCTGGTTGTTTTTGGCATATAGACGAATCTTACCTCCAGCTACTCCACTCATCGAAATATCCAATAATATGGGCTCATTCTTTTTATAAGGAACGGAGAAAGCCAAGGGATTATTTCCTATAATTCGTTTAGCACCACCCCAGGCAGCCATTACTGCAGTAGCATTGGATATTACTATTCCAGCCATATCTTTCTTAGCTATGTTGTAAGCGTAATAGGAAGCTACTCCAAAATGAGAACTCCCTTTAACCGCTACATAAGCCATACCAGTCTCCTTAGCCCGCTTAGTTACCATGTCAGATGCATATCTTCCTACTACTTGCCCCATACCATTATCTCCATCTAAAAGGATTAAAGCTGGTTTTTCTTTGATCACTTTTATAACCGGATTCATATTAGTTCCTCGAGTCTCTAACCGCTTTAAATAAAAGGGTAAGCGAACAATGCCATGGGAATCAATTCCTCTTAAATTAGCAAAGACCATTGAATCTGACAAAGTGTAAGCATCTTTTTCAGATAACCCAATTTTTTGACCTAATTGAGTCGCAAATTTTCTAAGCTTTTCCGCTTTAATTTTAACTGCCATTTTTTTTATTAAACCTCATTGTGTTTTATTTTATTATGTAATAAATTTTAGATAAAAAATATTTGATGGAATTTACCATCTCAATAATCGTTTGAGATACTATAATATCTATTATTCACTAGATAAATCTTTTGTAATTCTTCTTACTAATTCTTCTGTTACATTCACTTTTTCTTCTATGCATAATTTAATCACTAAATCCCTATAATCAACAGAAGGATATTCCTTAACAACCTTTTGAACTATTGGGAAAAAACTCGAATGAAATCCAGCAAAGCCAAAAGTTAGAGCTTCTGAGGAAAATCGATTTTGCCCTTTAATTAAAGGAAAAATATGATTATCATTTAAATCTGATAAAACCTTATAATCTAAGGTTTTACCCCAGCCATATTTTTCTAAAAGAATTGCTAAAATTTCCGTTGGGGCATTACCTGCACTTCGGCCTAAACCTCCTACGCTAACATCCACATAATCTGCACCAGCCTTAATGGCTGTCATAGTATTGGCAATTGCCAGTTGTAAATTATTATGTGCATGGAAACCAAGAGAAATATTGATATTCATTTTTCCTTGATCAATATATTTTTTTACCTTCTCTGGAACCATCGTCCCGGCAGAATCCATCAAGGTAACTATATCGACTCCCCATTTTTCTAATTTTTGTAATATCTTCACATACTCTTTCATAGAAGTAACTGCATAAGCTTTCATCAAAGCTATAAAAACTATTAAGCCTTGTTCTTTAGCATATCTAATATAATCTTCAATTTGATTGATTTCTGTTATATTAGCACCAATCCTAATAAATCTCGCCCCTCTCTCTGCAGCTAATTTAATATCTTTTTTTTCTCCAAATTTCTTTAAGATAAGAAACCCGAAATTTGCTTCCTTTAGAGTGTTTTTAGCCAAATCCATATATTCTTCATCAGATAAAGGGGCTGATTTTCCACATTTCTTAGTGGCCCCCAATCCTAAGCCATGTCCCATTTCTATCCATTCAATCCCACCTTTCTCTAAGTCGGATAAAATTTTTTGGGTTAATTCTCTGTCAAATTGGAAATTAATCGCATTACTACCATCCCTTAAAGTGGTATCCAATATCTTAATAGTCATGTTGTTCTCCTTATATCGTCATTATTTTCTCATTATTTCAGCGCAATTTTATCAATCTTACTGTCTTGGCTAATCTCGTTATTCCGCATTACCTTCTTAATCTTTTTTATGGCCAATTCCTTGGCAAGCTGTATATGTTCCTGAATAATTTTCTTAGTATGCTCAGCATCTTTTTGCTCGATCGCTTTTATAATTTCTCTATGCTTGTGGACGTTACGTTTTGCTCCTTCTCCATTGGTATAGGCGAAAATAGTTGTAATACTAACCAATGTGTACATTTGGCCACTAAGTTCATTATAAAATTTAATCAATCTTGAGTTCCGGGAAAAATTTACCAAACATTTATGAAATTCTCTATTGTATTTGTTATGGTCTTCTAAATTGCCTTTTCCTAGACTTTTTTCATCCATCTCACAAATTACTTTTAATTTATCTAAATCACTTTGATTTATTTTATTAACTAATATTTCTACTGCTAACGATTCTAATTGTCTACGTAAGTCATAAATTTCTATTAAATCTTTAACAGTATATGTTTTTACTATAGCGCCTCTATTAGGAATAATCTCGATCAATCCCTCCTGTTCTAATTTTCTTAAGGCTTCTCTCACCGGAATCATGCTTACATTCATTTCTGTGGATAAATTTTTCAAATATAATCTACTACCAAATTTATATACATGGGTAATAATTGAATCTTTAATTTTTCCGTAAACAATTTCGCTTAAAGTATAATAATTATTGCTTTCTAACATTTTTTCTCTTACGCCTCCTTTACAATTTTTCTATTTCTATAGATTAGTAATTTGCAACTTTTCATTTTTTATTTTAAGATTTACCAAAATAAAGAAAAAAGGTACAGGGATAAAATTATTTTAATATATATTTTATATATATTATGCTACATAATTTCAAAAGACCCTTCTTTTTTTAAAAAATTATTTTTAAAATAATGTAACATGAAGATAAAAGAGGAAAAAAGGCAATTCTTATAAAAGAGTCTGATTCTTCTAGGCCTCTTCCTTGTGTAATTTTAATTATAATTTTATTTACCTATTTTCTTCTCCCTATATATTTTTTTTGCTCTTTCCGCAATATATTCTCCAGTCAAACCAAATATCTTAATTAACTCCCAGGGAGCTCCCGATTCACCAAATCTATCCTCCACTCCGACCATCTCCATAAGTAGAGGGGTATCATAACTTTTACCTTGAGCGATTACTCCGGCTATAATGTTTCCGAATCCACCTACTTGGTGTTCTTCTATAGTGATTATTATATTGGTATCTTCGGCTGCTTTTAGGATAGCTTGCTTATCGATCGGTTTTAGAGTATGAATATTTAGAATTCTGCTTTCAAGATTATATTCTTCTTTTAAGATATAAGATGCCCGCATGGCCTCTGCTACCATGGGTCCGCAGGCTATAAGAGTGAGATCTTCTCCTTCTGAGGTATAATCAGAAGAGAGTTTTGTTTCAAAGGCAGAGATAAAATTATTCTTTTCTCCTCGGTAACGGATGACATTGGCCAAGCCAAAATTATAAGGAGTATTATTGGTAGTAATTATCGGAGTTGCCTCTCGGGCATATCTTACTACCGCCGGACCCTCGATATAGGTAATAGTCTTGGTTGCCTTTTCGGTCTCTACGGCATCACAAGGAACAGTAAGGTGCATATTTGGTAGGTAATAGAGATTACTGATATCCTCTAAGGCTTGATGGGTAGCCCCATCAGCTCCTACGGAGATACCGGCATGGGCATCGGCTATTTTTACATTATAGTTATTGTAACAGACGGTAGTTCTTATCTGATCCCAATTTCTGCCGGTTACAAAGACTCCGTATGAGCCGATAAAGGGTATCTTCCCCTCTTTGGCCAGACCTGCGGCTACTACGGTCATATTGGCTTCAGCTATACCTATCTCAAAAAATCTGTTCTTCCTTTGGGGATTGTCGGCATAGAATTTATCCATCTTGATGGAGGAGGTAATATCTGCCCCCAGGGCTATAACTTTCTCATCTTTACCTAATTCTTCCATAGCCTGGCCAAATCCATTACGGGTAGGCTCCATCTTAACCTGCATGGAGGAAGAACTATTCCACCAGTAATTACCAGAAAACTTAGGGAGTGATCCTTCTACCTTTTTATCTACTTCACTTTGGTAATCAGATGCTATCTTTAAGAGGTTGTCTACTTTTTCTTTGGTAAATTGGGAATCTCCGATATCTTTTAAAGCCTGATCCAGAGATTCTTTACCCGTCCTTCCGTCTTTAGGAGCTATACCATGATAACCTACCTGGTTTTCAGCAAAGGATACTCCCTTCCCTTTAACGGTATGGGCAATGATTACCGTAGGTTTATCCTTTATCTTTTCGGCCTTATCTAAGGCAGAGAGGATCTGGGTCATATTATGTCCATCAATCTCCAGGGTATGCCAGCCAAAGGCCTGCCATTTGGAAAGTAAAGGTTCTAAGGACATCACTTCTTTGGTAGGACCGTCTATCTGTAATCTATTTCTATCCACAATAGCAATAAGGTTATCTAATTCATAATGAGAGGCACACATTGCTGCCTCCCAGACAGAACCTTCATTGAGTTCTCCGTCTCCTAAGATAGTATAGACTCGATAGTCTTTTTTCTCTAATTTTGCATTTAGGGCACAGCCTATGGCTACCCCTAAACCTTGTCCTAAAGAGCCAGCAGATAGCTCCAATCCGGGAAGTTTTAGTCTATTAGGGTGACCTTCAAAACCAGACCATAGTTTTCTTAACTTTACGGTATCATCTTTAGGGAAGTAACCGGCCTCAGCAAGAGCGACATATAAAGCAGGTGCTTTATGGCCTACTGACCAGAAGACTCTATCTCTTTCTTCCCAGTTAGGATTGGCAGGGTCATGTCTTATCTTTTTTAGATATAAGGCAGCAGTAATATCCATAATAGATAAGGTCCCTCCGGTATGGCCGGAACCAGCAGCGGTAATAGCTATCATATTGTAAGCTCTCATCTCCCGGGCTTTTTCTATTAATTGTTCAATAGTATAATCTTTCTTTATTTCTCCGGTTTTGGAATTTATAATGGGCATTTTTTCTCCTTTTATATAATCAATTAAACAGTGATCTTTTTATATTTTCTCCGTGTTTCTTTAACCACTCGTAGATTATTTTTCCATCACTGGGAAGACTAAAATCTCTAACTCCTAATTCAATATATTTTTGCAGGTCTTCTATCTTGTAATCGATAGAACCTATCTCCACCCGGGGGCGGATACCCTTTTTTATTGCTGTTTCAATGGTTTTTAACTCGGCCTCTTTTACTTTAGGATGATTACGCTTCCCTGGATACCCCAGGCTTAAAGCGTAATCACCGGGACCAAATTGCACCATATCTATTCCTTCCACAGAAAGAATTTCTTCTAAATTATCGACTGCTTCTTTTTTTTCAATCATTAAGGCTACTATTGCTTCATCCATAGCTTTTACATATTCGGGAGAACCAGCTTCTAAATAATACCCAACATTCCGACGATTAGCTGCTCCGTTAATCCCTTTAGTTTGAGGTGTTTCTGCTCTTACAATACGCACACATTCTCTGGCATCTTCTACGGTTCTAATATCGGTAAAAAGGATATTTTGTATCCCCTCTCCCAGGGCTCTTTGAGCAATAAAGGCTCTATTATTTTGATCTACTTTAATCATAGAGGACATATCAAAGAGTTCAATTGCTCTTCCAAAATTTCCTAAATCATGTAGATCCCAGGGTGAATATTCCCCTAAATATTCCACATAATCAAATATCCCGGTATGTCCTACAATTTCGACCATCCCCGGCCACACGCTAAGAAGACGAGCAGCTAATGTTGGTACTCCTTCTTTTAATTTTTCTCTAAGTTTGTTTTTCCTCATTTTAATTGACCCCCGATAACAGTCACAAAGTAAAAAACTGATTCTATGCAATGACTATTTATTATTTCCCCAAAAAAATATGTTTTGCATAATTTGATAGAGCTGTATTCTAAGTTTTATCCAGTATATTGTAAAATGCAAAAAAGCGTAGAAATATTGATATAACAACTGATTGATACCCATGGGCAAGCCCGTGGTATTCTGCCCTTCGGGTTAATAAATTTTATCAGCAGTTGTCTGATTTTTTATCATTTTAATATTCATGTATCCCTTTTTAAAAATTAGTTAGCCATATACCCTTACTTAACTTAAGGTTATATTATATAATATATATATTATATAATATATTAACAATTATTTCTGTTTTTGTCAATTTATTTTAAGCATTTATTCTAAAATTTTTTTGACTTTTCCCGATATGTATGTTATTTTATTAGAAATTTAATATTTGTTACCTCACTTTTTTCTTAAGTGAGGTAGAGGCGCGAGCAATGATCAGTACTGGTGATGAGATGAGCATCTTTGATTCGCCAGGAAAGGTATTCTTGCCGAAGCGTAAAGTCAATAGCTCTAATCTTTATGCTGGGTTTATGGTTAAAAGCCATAAAACTGTCATCAGAATCTATACCCTGGTTTCTGGTGGAGCGCTATCTCATCTGATGAGAGAAATGGGGATAAATTAGTTGTCGAATTATTATAGGCAATTGATGAGTATAGCGCTTATCAATTGCCTTTTTTTATTTATGAATTTAGAGATTGCTTTGTCGTCGATTCTCCTC
>Ga0209979_1003733_pt1 | contig 13243 bp, 9 predicted proteins | sample AnhtaG_FD_183114 | JGI IMG/M metagenome (GOLD analysis project Ga0209979, IMG submission 183114) | Deep subsurface microbial communities from Anholt, Denmark to uncover new lineages of life (NeLLi) - Anholt_01485 metaG (SPAdes) (version 2) | ecosystem: Environmental > Aquatic > Marine > Oceanic >...
CCCCTTACCATACTTTTCAGCAATATCAGCAATTTTTCTTAATTGTTTTGAAGTGACTTCTCCACAGGTGGCTCGGATTCTCAAAATCATTTTATCCGTTTCTTTTTCCTTTAGCCCGGTCTTACATTCAATTGGTTTGAGAGCCAACCCTTCTGGTAAGTTTTTGTTTAATTCCTGTTTTACTTTTTCTGCACCCAGCCTATTTATAAGGTCAGCGCATCTTTCCTCCTCTTTACCTTCGTTCTTAAGAAGAGCAAAGGCGTTCTGAACAAACCTTACGCACTCTTCTTCAGAAAGACACTCAGCCATTTTCACTCCCACAAAAGGATTCACCCCCAGTCTTCCTCCAACATACACATCGTATCCCTTTTTACTATCCCTCTCTACACCAACGAAACCGATATCAGTCAAGACACGCGAAATAATACAGTCTTGGCTGCAGCCGGCAACACCTATCTTTATCTTGTGAGTTAGCGGCTTATAGAAAAAGTTATCCAGTTTCTCAGCCAAAGATACGCAATTGGTTACTGCCTCAGGACAAATCTTGTCATCATAACATACATTAATATTTCTTACTGTTGGACCACAGCGGTCTAACTCTAAATAAACTTCGCCAAGCTCTTCTTTTACATCCTCCACATTTTTCAAGTTTACAAACGGAATAATCGGGATCTGCCTCGTAGTGAACAAGAGATAGCTTCTGGCATATTTTTCAGTAATATCAGCCAGCTTTCTCAGTTGCCTTGAGGTTAGGTTGCAACAAGCGGTTTTAACCCAGATAGAAAACATATCTTTTTCTTTTAGTCTTACTATCCCGCTTTTTCTTAGTTCTCCAACATTTACTTGTTGTTTCGGTGTCACGTGTCCTCCCTCAAAATCCACACTCGCCCTTTTTATTATGTACCCGGTGCTGCCTGATAAAGCTCCTGAAACAGCCAGGTAGACAGGTAGCGCTCGCCGGTGTCAGGTAAAACTACCACTATAAGTTTACCGTCATTTTCGGCTCTTTTGGCTACCTCCACTGCTGCCCAGGTGGCGGCACCTGAAGATATACCAGCCAGTATCCCTTCCTCTTTGGCCAATCTTCTGGCCATTGTCCCCGCATCGTCATTGGTGACCTTAATAATTTCATCAGCTAAGTCTAGTCGTAAAACATCGGGGACAAAGCCAGCGCCAATGCCCTGAATTTTATGGGGTCCCGGCTTGCCTCCAGAAAGAACCGGCGAATCTGCCGGCTCAACCGCAATAGCCTTAAATTCTGGCTTCCTCTTCTTTATTACCTCAGCCACGCCAGTAATGGTTCCTCCAGTTCCTACCCCGGAAACCAGTATGTCTACCTTTCCATCAGTATCTCTCCAAATCTCCTCAGCGGTGGTCAGCCGGTGTATCTCTGGATTTGCTGGGTTCTTAAACTGCTGGGGCATAAAGTAACTGGGGTTCTCCTCCACCAGTTGCTCGGCTTTTCTCACTGCCCCCGGCATCCCCTCCGCCCCCGGGGTCAGCACCAGCTCAGCACCGAAGATAGCTAGGAGTTGCCTCCGTTCCAGGGACATAGTATCAGGCATGGTCAGGATGAGTTTATATCCCCTGGCGGCACAGACAAAGGCAAGAGCAACGCCAGTGTTACCACTGGTGGGCTCGACAATGACTGTATCTTTGTTGATGAGCCCCTTCTCTTCGGCATCCACAATCATTGACATTCCTATCCTGTCTTTCACATTCCCTATGGGATTAAAGGACTCAAGCTTGGCCACTACCTCTGCCTTCACCCCTTTGGTTATTCGGTTTAATCTAACCAGGGGCGTATTCCCGATTAGCTCGGAAGAATCCTTGGCTATGCCTCTGGTTAGCTTTGGTATCTCCACCGTCTTATACTGAAGCTTTTCCACTTTCTGAATAACCTCTGCCATCTCGTTTTCTCCTTTTATTATGTTTATGTTCCAATATATTTTGCATAGAGTCCTCTTGCTAGTGATTCGTCGGTAGTGTTCCTAAGAATAGCCCGACCGTCAGGGAAAACAACCATTTCATGGTTATCCACTGTGAAACGTAGCATAAACTCGTTATAGCTGACCTCCCCTACCGTCTTAAGACGTGCTGCCAGCTCTTCCAAGGAGAGGTGCTTTGCTTCAGGGTCTAACACCTGCACCGCATTTTGACCACAGAGTGAAGTGGCTCTTAATCCAAACTTTCCCTCTAAAAACTCGTACTTACCATGGCAGGCAGGGCAATCGGTGCGAGGGCTGATTTCCATAGCCGTGAAAGACCCCTCCCAAACATCTACTGATACTAACTTTCGATTGATTTCCCCCTTTGCTCCAACCAGTATCTTCATCGCCTCAGCGGTTTGCAGAGAGCCGATAATGAAGGGAGCAGGACTAATTACCCCAATTGTGTCACAGGTGTGGATCATTCTTCTTCCAGTCGAATTGGCCACAACACATCGAAAGCAGGGGGTTTCATGCGGGATTATTGTCATAGTCATTCCGAAGGAGGAGATGGCCCCACCATAAACCCACGGGATTTTATGCTTTAAGGAGGCATCATTTATTAGAAGGCGGGTCTCAAAATTATCCAGACCGTCCAAGATTATATCTGCATCAGGGACAAACCTTTCGATATTGGTGTAGTTCACATCGGCGACTATTCCCTCAATTTCAACCGAGGAGTTTACCTTTTTCAGATGTCGTTCCGCAGCTATTGCCTTCGGCAGCTGGTTCCTTATATCATCTTCATCGAAAATGACTTGCCGGTGTAGGTTGTGGTACTCTATGAAGTCCCTATCTATGATCCTGACCCTGCCAACACCGGCACGTACCAGAGAAGTGGCAATAATTGTTCCCAATGCTCCACAACCAATGATTACCACACAGCTATTGCCTAATTTCCTTTGCCCTTCTTGGCCTATGCCAGGAAAAAGGGTTTGCCTTGAATACCGGTCAATCATAGTGGCGTCTTACCTCCCGTTACACACCCTTTTTCACTATCAACCTGCAAATTTATATGTGGTACATCGCCTCTTGAGTCTTTTCTTTTCTTTTTTGCCCCTCAACTAAATCCTGCAAAGTTATAGACTCCAAAACGTTATTAATTGCCTTTTCCAGTTCACCCCAGACATCGCGGGTAAAACAAAGGTCGGAGCGAGGGCAGAAGTTAGGGTCATTGATACACTCTACCGGAGCCATCGAACCTTCAAGAAGGTGGATGATTTCACTAAGCCTTATCTCCTGAGGAGGCCTGGTCAACGAAATGCCACCCCCAGACCCTCGCTTACTCCTTACTATTCCCGCGGCTATGAGGGGAGTTACTAAATGCTCCAGATATGTGAGCGAAATTTGTTGTCTTTGGGCTATATCCTTCAATGGCACAGGCCTGTCCCCGCTATGAAGGGCCAAGTCCAAAAGTGCCCTGGTTCCATATCGTGCCCTGGTAGAAATCTTCATTGACCTACCTTATTGTTGGTTAATAAGACCAATATAGTCTACAATACCATGAAACAGAAATTTTGTCAATACCTTCTACAACTTATAAAAACTTGGCTAATATTTCTCCACGCCATGGGGACTGCCGCACAACGGTAGTGGTTTGCTTAGCGGATGCCTTAGCGCCCTACGATAAAGACATTGTTTGTTGGACGGTAATAAGTGCCACGGATTCTGCCCGAAGCACTTACTGAAAACTGACTTTCGGGAAGAAGCGCCCAAAAATCATTCTTCCAGATAATCTTCTAGATTGACTTTATCCAAATCGGCATATCTAGCCGTTCCCAAATCGCACAGGACCTCCACTTTGCCTTTCTTGTCACCCTTGAGGGGTAGGGTAGCATCAATCCCCACTTTTCTCATCAAGTTTGGCGGGGTGGTGACCATTGGGTCCAGTTCCGCCGCCGGCAGTTCTGAGGTTATGATGTAATCATCAGCACTGGCTCTAAACGAGACAGCCCAGTCAACATCTACGGGATTAAAGACGTCAATGTCTCCGTCCACTATTATCGCCCTCTTAAAACTTGCGCTGGCCAGAAGAGTGTAAATTAGTTGTTTAGCCTGCGCGGGGTATCTCTTCTTTACAGAAACAACAGCACCCCAGGTACCGGCGGTCAAGAGTGGGCTTATGGCTACAATGTCTTCCGCTGGAATTATAGTTTTAAGAGTTTTAAAAACTTCGGCGTGCACACCAAGGGCACCAAGAATTTGATGCTCAGACGGTGGCTCGGCCGTTCCCAGGCCATGATAGATATAATCCTTTCTATGCGTAATTGCCCTAACATGAATTACCGGAGAGCGACCTTGTGTACCAAAATAACCATGCACTTCAGCAAACGGAGCCTCATTAGCATACTCGGTTTTCCCAGCGGATCCGTCTTCATCACCGGGAATGATTTCGCCCTCAATGACCAGCTCTGATGTCGCTGGCACCTCAAGGTCAATCGTCTCACACTTGACCACCTCCACCGGCTCTCCTCTAACCCCTCCGGCAAACTCAAATTCATCCATACCATGAGGAATGCCACAGGAACTACCGGCTAGCACCGCCGGGTCTGTGCCCACCGCCATAGCTACCGGGCACGCCTTGCCCCGCTCTAGATATTTGCTAGCAATAATCCCCAACTGGTGTGGTGGATTTGTTTGTATAGTAAGCCAGTCTTTACCCTGTACTGCTATCCGGTTGATGGAGCTGTTGCCTATGCCAGTATCAGGGTCTTTCACACGGCAATTAGCAGTGGTTATAAAATAGTGGCTGTCTTTCTCTTGATGCCACAGGGCAGGAATCTCATGTAGGTCAATATCCTTTCCCTTCTTAATTACCTCCTTACACGGACCGTCACTTACTATTTTAGTGGGTATCGGTTTATCCAACCCCCTGGCTAGTTTCTTGAATCCATCGTATTTATTGGAATCTATCGCCAGAAAACTCCGGTCTACGGTGCCGAATAAGCCGGTAACTACCGGTGTTTTAAATCCTTTCACATTGTTGAAGAGAATGGCCGGCCCTCCCACTTTGGACGATTTGTCAGTAACCTTGGCAATTTCAATCCTGGTGTCCACCTCTTTCTGGCAAACTTTTAATTCACCTTTTTCGCGCAGGAAATCTAAAAACTCTCTAAGGTCTTTATAAGGCATTTCAAAACCTCCTTCTTAAACCTGAATTTGCTTGCTCATGCTCTCGTAATAACACCACCTCCAATATGCATTTATTTTTGTGGCTTTACTACTTGCATTATAATATCTGCCAGGTCACTAATCTTAGCCGAGAGGATCTTTTCGCCCTCCTCCTTACTCGCCATGGTTGGGTCTCCAAATGTTCCTGATTTTTCAAATCCCTTAAGACCGGAACAATAAATTATGCCCTTACTTGTGTCCTTGCCAGTGGCACCAATATACCTTGGTGATAGGGGAAGCTCTCGGGATCCTATTATAGCTTTATCAAGGTGAACATTCTGCGGTTCTATGACCAAAGCCATGGAGGTTTCCACCTCGAGTGCATGTCCCATACCTGGTGTTCCCGCTTTAACCAGCTCTGGACGAGCATCAAAGCCGATATCAATCGAGCTAACTGCGAATACATTTGCCCTTGGGTAGTCGTCGGCTATCATGGTAAGTGCCACCTCCAGGGGACAATCGTTTTCACGGTGGCTGGAAAGAGCAATAATATTATTAAATCCCTGGTCTAGAAAACTGCCAACGATATCTACGATCACCCTAATCAGGGTATCTGCCTTTACCCCGGTAGTGCCGGGAAACATTTTGTGGAGTGAGACTTCGGCGTAGTCGATAGTCGGGGCAACCAGGACACTTATTTTATGCTCATCCACAACCTTCTGAGCAGCATGCTCGGCTATATAGGTGCCACAGAGAGAGTCAAAGTTTACCGGCAGGTGTGCACCATGCTGTTCCGTAGAACCAATAGGCAAAATAACTGCGTTAGGTTTATTTAATACCTCCTTAACTTCAGGCCAGCTCATTTCATCCAATCTTACCGTCATAACCAATACCTCCTTTCTTCTCACCTGTTTATTCTTTTGTCATTTATTTTACCGACTTGGGGCTCTATTTGCCAGTTCCTTATAAAACAACAAAAGGCGGTACCAGCCCTTGATGCTGAAACTGCCTTTTGGGTACCTCTAAACATCTCGTTTCTCTTGTCTGGTTTTAGGCAGGTCTATAAGCATCCTTGCCCCATTGTAACCTTTATGGATGTTGCGCTCAATAGTTTTTCAGGTTTAAAATATTATGCTTTGAAACAAAATAGAGAGGAGCGTGTAGTCTATGCTTACCTTAGAGAACACTGCCTTGATTGTTGTTGATGTCCAGGATAAATTGGCTCGTGTGATGTACGAGAAAGAAATGCTCTTTGAAAACCTCCAAAAGCTCATCAAAGGAGTGCAAATTCTGGGCATCCCGATTATCTTGACTGAGCAGAACCCTGAGGGATTAGGACCAACAATACCTGAGGTAGCTCACCTCTTGTCCGACCTTCAGCCGATACCCAAGCTCAGCTTTAGTTGCTGCGGTGATGGACGCTTTTTGCAGGAGCTTGAAGCATTGAACCGCCAACAGGTTCTAATCGCCGGCATTGAAGTCCATGTCTGTGTTTATCAAACGGCTGTGGACCTGCTCAGATTAGGGTACGAGGTTCAGGTCGTCGCTGATGCTGTTTCTTCAAGAACAGCGGAGAACAGGGAGATCGGGCTGGAGAGGGTGAGAAGTGAAGGCGCTAGCCTGACGAGTACGGAGACCGCACTGTTCGAATTGTTGAAGGTGGCGGAAGGAGCCAAATTTAAGGAGATTCTCAATATCGTGAAATAACCGCTTTACTGGGCGAGATGGAGGAGATGCTGGAGGAAGGTTATTGAATCTAGGCATCTCCATTATGACGCATCAAAATCCCTGCCTCGAATTCTTGAGGACGGCATGTTATGAAGATGCTCTTACCATATCTTCGAGGGCTTCTTTATTGATAATCACAATGCTATGGCGTTCTAACTTGATTGCCCCATTCTCTTCCATGGTTCGAAGCGACCTGTTGATCACCTCGCGGGCAGTGCCTACCATGGCTGCCATATCCTGCTGTGTGAGCCGTGGCCAGCCATCTGTTTCCGCTCCGGCGTACTTAAGGAGCATCTTGGCTAACCTGCCGGTAACTTTGGTGAAGGATAAGTCCTTAACTAATGTGGAATCGCGGCGTACCCGGTTTGCCAGGGCCTTAATGGTATTCAAAGCTACCTTGAGATGGTCCCGAAAGAGAGTCTCTAGGTCACTTTTTCTTATCCCGTAAAGAAGAACCGGCGTCATAGCTAGCATACTGGCAGCGTTTGGACCGCCATCAAAGGTTGACACATCATTTAAGGATTCTCCCTGGGTCGCTATGTGTAGAATCTGCTCTTTCCCATCAGCCGATGTCTTGTACACCTTCACCACGCCAGAGATAAGAAAATATAAGAAATCGGACCCTTCACCATCAAACAGGAATATGTCCCCTTTCTCAGCCGTTTTCTCTAAGGCAATAAACTTCTTGATCGGCTCAAGCTCATCGGGGCTTAAGCCAGAAAAGTAGTGAACACGCTTTAATAATTTCAACTCAATTGCCATATTTCATATCCTCAACAGGGTGGCAGTGAGCAATATTGATACAACTTGACAATTAACAATTTAAGTAACTGGCTTAGTTTTGTCAAGCGCCGTCAACCTTAACTTATACCCCTTCTAGCTTGCAGATTTGCTGTCGATGATTCTCGGGAGGCCTCTTCCAGCAGGGTTTGACAAGCTACGCCACTGGTGTTATCGTGACCTTTATGCTGGAGGTTAACAGGTTCGAGGTTTATGAGCTAGGCATAGATGTCCCGGCATGGAAAGCGGTGGTCAGATTGACGATGAGATTAGGAAGTATACTGGTGCTGATGCCTATGGTCGAGGTGCGATGGCAGCAGTGTCACTAGCCAAAGAATGGACAAGAGGTAGGTGAGAAATGGAAAAAACGCCTGAAGAACTGTTCGAGGAAAGGACCCAGAGGGTTGAAGACGCTATCCAGTTGAAGGTGCCGGATAGGGTTCCGTTCCTGCCCTTTTTCAGCTTTTTCCCGGCAAAGTGTGCTGGAATAAGCTTTGAAGAAGCCATGTATGACTATGACAAACTCGGGCTGGCATGGAAAAAAGCGATGTTAGATTTTCAGCCGGATATGTATGTCAACCCGTATGGTCTTATTGCTATAGGGCCTACCTTTGAAGCTCTTGACTACAAGCAACTTAAATGGCCCGGGCATGGAGTTGACCCCAATCTTACCTACCAGTACGTCGAAGGGGAGTATATGAAGGCAGAGGAATATGACGCTTTTCTCTTTGACCCCTCCGGTTTCATGATAAGAACTATCTTCCCCCGCATATGCGGAGCATTGGAGCCGTTAAAAATGCTGTCTCCCATACCCTGGGCATATTACATCAGGATAGTTCCTAATATTGCGGTACTGGGTATGCCTGAAGTTGCTGGCGCCTTTGAGTCTCTGCTAAAAGCCGGAGCTGAAGCCCAGAGAGTGATGTCTAAAGCAAGTGCCTTTATTGAGGAGATGGAAGGTCTGGGGTTCCCCTGCCAGTTTGGCTCAGGGGCATACGCGCCTTTTGACTACATTGGGGATTTTCTGAGAGGGACGCGGGGGATAATGTTAGACATGTATAGAAACCCTGATAAACTCCTTGAAGCTACCGAAAAAGCATTACCCATAATGATTGAGTCGGGAACATCTCTCGCTAAAAGAGCCGGGATTCCCAGGGTATTCATCCCTCTTCATAAGGGTGCTGATGGTTTTATGTCCTTAGAGCAGTTTAAGACCTTCTACTGGCCCACTCTTAGAAAGCTCATCTTGGGACTAATTGATGCTGGGCTCACCCCCTGTCCGTTTTTTGAAGGGGATTACACATCACGTCTGGAGATTATCGGGGATATACCCAAGGGAAAGGCTATTTACTGGTTTGAGCGTACTGATATGTTTAAGGTAAAGGAGGTTCTAGGCGAACGGGTATGTATCAGAGGCAATGTGCCAGCCTCATTGTTGTGCACGGGCACACCCGAAGAGGTCAAAGATTACTGCAAGAAGCTCATCGATGTCGTTGGTAAGGGAGGGGGTTTTATCATGGATGGTAGCATGGGGATACCAGACGAGGCGAAGATTGAGAGTGTAAAGGCAATGGCAGACTTCACTCGAGAATATGGTGTGTACAGGTAAAGTATTGTGTGAGGTGCTTAAACAAACCCAAGAGGGAGTTCTAATCCCCGACACGACACAAAAGGGCAGGACGACTTAAAAAGTTATCCTGCCTTCTACTTGGACAGCAAATCAATGTTCGCCCGAGTGAGTAGTCTCAAAGTAGGTTCCTGTCTGTACTGCAATAGAGCAGGATATTTTTCTGAGGTGAGCACCCTATGTACCGCTGGGTTCTCAAACAGTTTTCATCTTGGGGATGGTTTTGTGAGAGTGAGTGCATGGTCGAGTACTGCAAATATCGCTTACTTGACCTGAATACCGCTAGAACCTATCATTAATTAGGAGGCCAAAATGCTTGCCGGACAGGCAATGGGCTACAACAATGCGTATGCGGCTGAGAAATAAAAGATGACAAAGCAGACTACATTTAGCCTAACCGGGATGACCTGCGCTACCTGTGCCAGCACTGTGGAAAAGGCACTGACTACCGTACCCGGTGTGTCCAAGGTGAATGTGAACTTTGCCGCCGAAAAGGCGATGGTCGAATACGACCCCTCAGTCGCCAGCGAGACGGCGTTAGTAGAAGCCATTGAGAATGCCGGATACGGAGTGTCAACCGGTGAGGTCACTTTAGGCCTCATTGGCATGAGCTGTGTCTCCTGCGCCGGTACTATAGAGGAGGCACTCAAAAGTGCTGACGGGGTCATTTCGGTAACTGTCAACTTCGCTGCCGAGAAGGCTGCCATCCGCTATAACCCCGAGGCGACCACGGTTGCCAGATTGAAGAAGGCAGTTGCCGATGCCGGCTATCAAGCGGTCTCCACCGATGCCTCAGCCAGAGACCATGAGAAGGAAGCCAGGGAGCGGGAGGCACGCAGGCTCAGATTCCTGGTCATATTCAGCTTTGCCTTCGCTATCCCTACGTTCATTTTGTCCTTTGCTTCGCCCTTTGCGACAGGCGTCAACAACCTGGTTCTTCTGGCGCTGGCTACTCCGGTTCAATTCTTCGTTGGCCGGCTGTTCTATGTGGGAACGTATAGAGCCCTGCGCAACAAGAGAGCCAATATGGATACCCTGATTGCCCTGGGCACCAGCGCAGCGTATATTTATAGTTTGCTGGTTATTGCCCTGCCGGGAGTGTTCACCGGTCACGTATACTTTGATACTGCTGCCCTCATTATCTCCATCATCTTACTGGGGCGATATTTTGAAGCCCGGGCTAAAGGGAAAACCTCAGAAGCTATTAAGAAGCTCATCGGGCTACAGGCCAAGACAGCCAGAATCATCCTGGATGGGAGGGAGGTTGAACTGCTCATTGAAGAAGTGGAGGTAGGCAATATCGTTGTTGTCAGGCCTGGAGAGAAGATACCGGTTGATGGTGTCGTCATTGAGGGTGCCTCCGCCGTGGATGAATCCATGTTGACTGGTGAGTCGATGCCGGTAGAGAAAAGAAAAGACGACCAGGTAACAGGAGCCACTATCAACAAGAACGGTTTCCTCAAGTTCCGGGCGGCCAAGGTGGGTAAAGACACGGCTCTAGCCCAGATAATCAGGCTTGTGGAGCAGGCCCAGGGATCAAAGGCGCCCATCCAGCGCTTGGCCGATTCTGTCTCCGGGGTCTTCGTACCTGTTGTCATCAGTATTGCGGCAGTCACCTTCCTCGCCTGGTACTTTCTTGGTGGACAACCCGTTGTCTTTGCCTTGACGGCTTTTATCGCAGTGCTGGTTATTGCCTGCCCCTGCGCTTTAGGCCTGGCTACCCCCACCGCCATAATGGTGGGGACAGGGAAGGGTGCCCAAAACGGCATTCTCATCAAGAGTGCCGAGGCCCTAGAGCGGGCCCACCGTATCAAGACCATCGTATTCGATAAAACCGGCACCCTGACTAAAGGTAAGCCTGCGGTGACCGACACGTTAGCACTCAATAATTTCGTTCCGGACGAGATTCTGCGCCTGGCTGCCATTGCTGAAAAAGGTTCGGAGCACCCTCTGGGACAGGCCATAGTGGAGGCGACAAAAGATGACCACCAGGAGTTACCCGATCCGGAGGTCTTTGAGGCCATCAGTGGTCGCGGCGTTCTGGCCGAGGTCGGAGGCAAAGAAGTGCTTCTTGGGAATCGGGCTCTGATGGATGAAAATGGGGTAAAAACTAGCCCCGTTGAAGACAAGATAAGGAAACTGGAGAGCGAAGGTAAGACGGTGATGCTCATGGCGGTAGATAGGAAGCTGTCCGGACTCATCGCCGTAGCTGACACATTGAAAGAGAATGCTGAAGAAGCTATAAGTCAGCTTCATCAAGTGGGCATAGAAACGGTGATGATTACTGGTGACAACCGCCGCACGGCTCAGGCCATTGCCCGGAAGGTTGGCATTAAGGAGGTTCTGGCTGAGGTTCTTCCTGAGGACAAAGCCAGGGAAGTCCGCAGGCTGCAGGCGAGTGGCAAGCTTGTGGCCATGGTAGGCGACGGTATAAACGATGCCCCGGCATTGGCCCAGGCTGATATCGGTATAGCCTTGGGTAGCGGTACGGATGTAGCTATGGAGACTGGAGACATAGTGCTGGTCCAGGACGACCTGAGAGATGTAGTAGGGGCGATAAGGCTCAGCCGATACACCATGCGCAAGGTAAAGCAAAACCTTTTCTGGGCATTCTTTTATAACACCGGCGGGATACCAATTGCGGCTGGAGTTCTTTATCCCTTAATCGGGCTACTGCTTAACCCGATTATAGCGGCTGCCGCCATGGGCTTCAGTTCAGTGTCAGTGGTCACCAACTCCCTGCTTATGAACCGCTACCGGGTTAAATAAAGAAAAGACCCCAATAATTAACACTATATGGTTTCAAAAACGCTGTGGCAGATTGAACACTCAATAATCTCAGTGAGCTGGCCGCGAAAGGAGACACGTTGAATGATTAACAAAGTGCTTATTGGCATACTGGTTTTCCTGGTGATTCTGAACGGTGGTATCTGCGCCTACTCCTACACGCTTAACCAGCAAATTAATGCCCTAAGTAGACAGTTGGTGTTGTTTCAGGAGGAGCAGGCAGCCCGCACCACTGCCGCAAGTCATGACTTCACAACCTTTAAAGAGGAAACGCAAACTAAGATTGGGACTTTGGAAGACGACATAGCTAGAACTACTACTTGGATTGACACGTTTGAAGACGATATAGCTAGGACTACTGCCTGGCTTGAAACGTTTGAAGACGAGATGAAAAGCATGGCTACTGAGTTTTCCCAATCTCTCATAAATGCAGACAAAGTCTATGAGACAGCCAGCCAAGCTACAGTTGGGATAAGCGATGGGGTGACCACGGTTGGTTCAGGGTTTATGTTTGATGACAAGACTTATGCGGTTACCGCCCAGCATGTGGTGGAGCGGCTGTCTGAGATATATGTCGTTTTGCCTGATGGCCGGATTTCGAGGGCAACCATCGCCGGTAGTTGCCAATTCAGTGATGTAGCTGTCCTTACGCTTGAAGATGAACTGGTGGTTGCGCCACCAACACTAGCCGACTCGGCCACGGTGAGAATTGGAGAACCTGTCGTTGTTATTGGTCACCCCTTTAATTCGGCGCAAACATTAACCTCAGGTGTCGTTAGTCAGGTAAATAGGTTGGCAGAAATACAATACGATTCGGAAATTCGCTCAGTCCCTAACTTAATCCAGTTTGATGCACCAGTGAACTTCGGAAACTCGGGTAGTCCTCTGTTTAACTCTAAGGGCGACGTTATCGGGATGGTCGTGGGTCGGATAAAACCTGAGAAGGGAGACGGAATCTACTATGCTGTCTCTGCCAACAAGGTCAAAAGAGTTGCTGCCTCGCTCATCGAACAAGGCTATTTTGACTACCCTTGGCTTGGGGTCGGGATAGCTAATCTTACTCCGCAAATCGTCCAAGAAAGAGACCTCGAGGCTGCTCACGGGGTGTTGGTTAGGAATGTCTTCACTGAGAGCCCTGCAGAGGCGTCTGGCATCCTGGTAGATGACATCATAGTTGCCATTGATGGGACGACAATAAGCGATGTAGGTGACTTTACATCTT
>Ga0209979_1003734_pt1 | contig 13243 bp, 10 predicted proteins | sample AnhtaG_FD_183114 | JGI IMG/M metagenome (GOLD analysis project Ga0209979, IMG submission 183114) | Deep subsurface microbial communities from Anholt, Denmark to uncover new lineages of life (NeLLi) - Anholt_01485 metaG (SPAdes) (version 2) | ecosystem: Environmental > Aquatic > Marine > Oceanic...
CATCATCGGCTATCCGGTGGAGGTGACCTTCGAACTCCTAGGCTCGCCCCCGCAGGCCACACCCTCCAGTGGACCCCTGTTCGAGCCCGAAACTGCTCCACCGCCGCCACCGCTAACTCCTTTCCCGCCGCCTCGGCTTAACCAGAAGTACACCTTCGAGCGATTCATAGTCGGCCACGAGAATCGCCTCGCCCACGCTGGCTCCCTGGCAGTCGCTGACAAGCCAGCCTCCGTCTACAACCCTCTGTTCATCTACGGCGGTACCGGCCTCGGCAAGACTCACCTGCTCCATGCCATTGGCCATAGAGCCTGCGCCAACCACCACCGCGTTCTCTATGTTACCGCAGAGCAGTTTACCAACCACTTCGTCACCTCTATCGCCCAGGGCCGCACCGAGGAGTTTCGGGCTAAGTACCGTTACGTGGACATTCTCCTCATCGATGATATCCAGTTCCTGGCAGGCAAGGAACGTACCCAGGAGGAGTTCTTCTACACTTTCAACGACCTCCACGCTGCCAGCGGCCAAATCATCCTCAGTAGCGACCGCTCGCCCAGACTCATCTCTCTTCTTGAGGATCGCCTCCGCTCCCGCTTCGAGTGGGGCCTCATCGCCGATATTCAGCCGCCCGCTCTCGAAACCCGTCTCGCCATCCTCACGACCAAGGCCGCTGAGCTCCAGCAAGAAGTAAATGCCGACGTACTCGATTTCCTTGCCCAACGCTGCCACAACAACATTCGCGAACTAGAGGGAGCCCTCAACCGCATCGTCGCCTTCGCCCGCCTGCTTCGGGCAGCCATAACCCTCGACCTCGCCGCTGAGGCTCTCGCCCCCGTCTCACCCTCCGGTGGCAAACCCCTTCCCACCGCTCAGGCTGTTCTAGAAGCGGTCGCCCAGTACTTCGACTTCCCCACCGAAGTGCTCACCGGCAAGAGCCGAGCCAAGGAGATCGCAGAGGCCCGTCACATCGCTATGTGCCTGCTCCGCGACGATGCCCACCAGCGCGTGACTGATATCGGGCACCTTCTCGGCGGCCGCGATCATTCCACCATCATCTACGGCCTGCGCAAGATGGACCAGGTGCTAACTACAGACCCGCAGTTCACGCGCCAGATAGCCGAGATCCGTACCCTCCTTGCACCCTAGTTTTCCACAAAGGGCGTGGATATCGGCCCCTGCACGTGGATAACTGCGCACTCTCTTTGCTGCCTCCGCCCCACGCATGCGCCCTCCACCACACCACCATGATGCCCCACATACTCTCCACAATCGCCGCTATACCCCCCCAACCGATCCCAAATACCTCTCTACGGAACCAACCTCTCTATGAAGACGATGATCAACATAGTTTCATGACAAGAGTATTGTCAAAGTATAATGATCATGGTGAGTAACTGTGATTGACCGTGCGGAGATTTGGGTTGCTGCTGGCGATGGTGGCTCTGGCGTTGCGAGCTTTCGGCGTGAGAAGTTCGTTTCAAGAGGCGGGCCGGATGGTGGAGATGGCGGTGATGGTGGTAGTGTCATTCTGCAGGCTGACCGGTCATTGAGGACGCTCTGGGAGGTAGGACGGCCTCGCCATTGGCGGGCCGAGAGAGGACAGCACGGTCGGGGATCCAAAATGTACGGTCGTCGGGGTAAGGATTTAGTTATTCGGGTGCCGGTAGGAACGGAGGTTCGCCGTAGGAGTGAGGATGGAGAGCTATCGCTCATTGGTGACCTCGCTGAGGCAGGCCAGACGTTGGTGGTAGCGCGTGGTGGTCTTGGGGGCTGGGGGAACCCTCACTTCGCCACTTCCACTAACCAGGCTCCACGGATAGCGCAGAGAGGGCAGAAGGGCCAGGAGGCGACACTGGTTCTGGACCTGAAGCTGTTGTCAGACGTCGGCATCCTGGGAGTGCCAAATGCCGGCAAGTCCACGCTCCTCACAGCGATCTCAGCGGCGCATCCCAGGATCGCCTCTTACCCCTTCACCACCGTGGAGCCCGCTCTAGGTGTGGTGGATCTGGGCTACACGACGTTTGTAGTGGCTGAGATACCTGGCCTGATCGAAGGAGCGCATCGAGGAATAGGGCTCGGGCATGATTTCCTCCGCCACGCCGAGAGGGCGCGAATGTTCGTCCATCTCCTCGATGGCACTCGCCCGGATCCGGTTCAGGATATGGATGTGATCAACGGTGAGCTTACAGAGTTCCGTAAGGACCTTGCGAACAAGCCCCAGATCGTGGCGGTGAACAAGATCGATCTCCCCGACGTGGCCCAGCGTACAGGTGAGTTGAGGGATCTGTTGACTGGCAGGCAGATCGAATCGTTCTTCATCTCAGCCGCCACCGGCGAGGGCGTGAGGCAACTGCTGGAGCGGGTCGGCCAAGAGCTGTCGACCCTGGTGGAGGAGGCGGAGCCTCCCTCAGCCTTGCCGGTCATCAGGCCGCGGCCCCTCAGCGAGCGGTTCAGCGTATCCGTGTCCGACGACGTGTACCGGGTGAGCGGGGAGCGGCTGGAGGCATTCGCCGAGATGATGCCGCTGGGGGAGGAGGAGGGACGAGCTGAGTTTTGGCGGCGGCTGAGCCGCTGGGGCGTGGTAGCTGCCCTCAAGCGCGCTGGCATTCGGCCAGGGGCCAAGGTGTGCCTCGGCCGGGCAGAAGTGGAGTGGGAAGGATGAACGTGGGCGTCCTTGGCGGTACCTTCGACCCGCCGCACATCGGCCATCTCATGCTGGCAGAGGAGGCCCGCCTGGCGCTCAGCCTGGGCCAGGTGCTATTCGTGCCGGCCGGCGACCCCTGGCGCAAGGCAGGGCGAGAGCTGTCGCCGCGGGAGGATCGCCTGGCGATGGTCCGGCTCGCTGTTGGCGACAATCCGTACTTCGCTGTCTCCACCGTTGAGCTTGACCGTTCGGGCCCCTCCTATACCGCGGATACGATCGCTGAGCTGCGCGACCAGTTCGGCCTGGAGACGGAGTTTTTCTTCATCATGGGTGCCGATTCCCTGGCTGACTTCCCCCACTGGCGTGAGCCGCTGCGCATCCTCGAGCTGGCCCGTCTGGCGGTCGCCGAACGGCCGGAGCCGGGGGATGCGCCGTTCGGCGAAGCCCTCGCGGAGGAGCTAGCGGGGGCTCTGCGAGAGAGAGTGGTCTGGCTGCGCATGCCGCTCATCGCTATCAGTGCTTCGGCGGTGAGGGAGCGAGTGCGGCGGGGGCTATCGATCCGCTATTGGGTCCCGCCACCCGTCGAGGAGTACATCCGCCAGCATGGCCTGTACGTAGGCGGATAGGTTCGCTTTGGCGTAGGGGCCGGAGGCTACACGTCCAGGTTGCGCACCTGGCTGGCGTGGGCCAGAATGAACCGCTTGCGCGGCTCTACCTCTTCGCCCATCAGTTGAACGAAGATGCGATCGGCCTGGATGGCATCGTCGATCATCACCTGAAGCATAAGCCGCCGCTCGGGGTCCATGGTGGTCTCCCAGAGCTGCTCGGGGTTCATCTCGCCCAGGCCCTTGTAGCGCTGGATGGTGATGTTCCTGCCGTCCTTGTGTTTGCTCAGGAAGGATTCCTTCTCCTGCTCGGAATACAGCCAGTGATGCTCCTTGCCCCGCTGGATGCGGTACAGTGGCGGCTGGGCGATGTACAGGTGGCCGTCGTGGATCAGGTCCTGCATGTGGCGGAAGAAAAAGGTGAGCAGGAGAGTGCGGATGTGGGAGCCATCGACGTCGGCGTCGGTCATGATGATGACCCGATGGTAGCGCAGGCGCGACAGGTTGAACTCCTCGTCGATGCTCGTGCCCAGGGCCTTGATGATGGCTGCGATCTCGGTGTGGCCGAAGATCTTGTCCTGGCGGGCCTTCTCCACGTTGAGGATCTTGCCCCGCAACGGCAGGATGGCCTGGAAGCGGCGGTCGCGCCCCTGCTTGGCCGAGCCGCCCGCTGAGTCGCCCTCCACGATGTACAGCTCACAGTGCCGAGGGTCGCGCTCCGAGCAGTCGGCCAGCTTGCCGGGGAGCATGGTGCCGTCCAGCAGGCCCTTGCGGATCACCAGGTCACGGGCCTTGCGGGCGGCCTCGCGAGCGTGGGCGGCGGTGATGCACTTCTCGATGATCCGTCGCGCCTCGGGGGGATGCTCCTCCAGATAGCGGCTGAGCTCCTCGCCCACCAGCGACTCCACCTGGCCCTTCACCTCGGCGTTGCCCAGGCGGGTCTTCGTTTGCCCCTCGAACTGCGGCTCAGGCAGCTTCACGCTGATCACTGCCGCCAGGCCCTCCCGCACGTCATCGCCGGACAGGTTGGAGTCATTTTCCTTGAGCAGCTTCTGCTTGCGCGCGTAGTCGTTGAGGACGCGAGTGAGAGCGCTGCGGAAGCCGGTGAGGTGGCTGCCGCCGTCGATGGTGTTGATGCAATTGGCGAAGCTGAAGGTGGACTCGGACAGGCCGTCGTTGTACTGGATGGCCGCCTCGACGATGGTGCTGTTGAGGGTGCCCTCGATGTATATCGGCTGGGGGTGAACGACGTGGCGGTCCTTGTTGAGGCGGAGCACAAAGCTGGCGATACCGCCCTCGAAGTAGAAGTTCACCTCTTGGTCCTGCCGCTCGTCGACGAAGCGGACCCACACGCCCTTCGTGAGATACGACATCTCCCGAAACCGCTGGACCAGCGTGGCGAAATCGTAGTCCAGGGCTGGGAAGACCTTGGGGTCTGGCAGGAAGCAGGTGGTGGTTCCATCGCCATGCCCGTGCCCTTCTCCCCGCACTTTGCGCATGGGGCCTTGGGCCACGCCCCGCTGGTAGTCCTGCTGGTACACCGTGCCATCACGGCGCACCTCCACCCACATCTCTGACGAGAGAGCGTTGACTACCGCGGCGCCCACGCCATGCAGGCCACCGGAGACCTTGTAGGCCTGGTGGTCAAACTTGCCGCCGGCGTGCAGAAGGGTCATCACCGTCTCCAGGGCCGACTTGCGGGTGCGCGCGTGCGTGTCGATGGGGATGCCACGACCGTTGTCGCTGACAGTTACGTGCCCATCAGGGTGGATGGCGATGTCGATGCGGTCGCAGAAGCCAGCCATGGCCTCATCGATGCTGTTGTCGACGATTTCGTAGATGAGGTGATGGAGACCACGCTGGTCGGTGCTTCCGATGTACATGCTGGGGCGGCGTCGCACCGCCTCCAGCCCTTCCAGCACCTGGATGTCGCGCGCCGTATATCGGTTAGGCTGTCGGGCCATTTGTCCAGAGTATAGCAGATATGGCGCTATTGGGGAAGGGCCGCCCCTAGAAGCGGAAAGCGATAGCACAAGCCCTGTGGCTGCTGTCCTGAAGAGCCAGCAGGTGCTACGCTTCCGTCAGTAGCTCAGATGACCGCCAAGGACGCCAAGTCGCCGCTAGGTTCTGCTCCGCCCGTCGCCAGGAAGTCCGTCGTGCCCGGAGTGGAGAGAAACGTTTTCCGTCTGGGCATAGTGAGCTTCTTCACCGACATCAGCACCGAGATGATCTACCCCCTGGTTCCCATCTTCCTCACCGAGACGCTGGGGGCGCCTCGCGCTCTCCTCGGCGCCATCGAAGGCCTGGCCGAGAGCACAACCAGCATGTTCAGGGTGGTCTCCGGCTGGCTTTCCGACAAGTTGGGCAAGCGCAAGCCCTTCATGCTAGTCGGCTACAGCCTGTCGGCCGTGGCGAAGGTCTTCTTGGCCGTGGCCTTCCACTGGCCTATGGTGCTGTTCGCCCGCGTGGGGGACCGATTGGGCAAGGGCCTGCGGACGTCCCCCCGCGATGCTCTCATAGCTCAGTGGACGCCTCCCGCTGTTCGAGGCCGCGGCTTCGGCTTTCATCGGGCGGCCGATACAGCTGGGGCGGTAGTAGGCCCCCTGGTCGCACTGGCCTTGCTCGCTCTCATCGGCGAGAACTTCCGCCCGATCTTTGCCCTCGCCCTTGTGCCTGCCGTGTTGGCGATTGTCGTACTGCGGGGTGTTAGCGACAGGGCTCCCGCCCCAGACGAGCGCGAGTCGCAGCCGCGCCTGCAACTCAGGGGCTTCGGTAGGGGCTACTATGTCTTCCTGGGCATAAGCCTGCTTTTCGCCTTGGGCAACTCGAGCGACGTATTCATCATCCTGCGGGCCCGCAACCTCGGGCTGGGCGTCAGCGAGGCGGTTCTGGCCTATGCCCTCTACAACGTCGTTTACGCCCTCCTGTCGATGCCGGCGGGGATAGCCTCCGATCGGGTCGGAAGACGGCACGTCATTGCTGGTGGCTTCGCCATCTTTGCTGTTGTCTACTTCGGCTTCGCCGTTGTCGATGCCGGAGCCTACGTTTGGCTCTTGTTTGCCGTATATGGAATCTACATGGCGTTGACCGAGGGCGTGGGAAGAGCGTTGGTGGCTGACTTCGTCGGAGCGCAGTGGCGGGGCACCGCCCTGGGCCTCTACCAGGGCGCCATGGGGCTGATGATCCTCCTATCCAGCGTCCTCGCCGGTGTCCTCTGGGACCAGGTGGGAGCCTCGGCGCCTTTCTTCCTGGGCGGCAGCACGGCGGCCCTGGCCTTCCTGCTGGCCGTGTTCCTTCTGCCGCGGCACCCGTTGCCTGGCCAGCCTTGACCAGCGACGGAGTTCCCCTGAGACTGTACTGAGCTGGAGGACGATGCGATGCTGGAACCGGTCGCTGTGAAGCCCATTGGGGTGGTGCGCAGCTCCGTGAAGGAACCACGCATGGGGGACTGGGAAAGCCTGGAGTCCACGATCGTCGTGCAGGACAGGTGGGCGAGCGCGCTGGATGGCCTCGAGGGCTTCTCTCATATCATCGTCATCTATTGGATGCACCTGGTCTCGGAGGAGCCTCGAGCGACGACGACCCATGTCCACCCCCGCGGCGACCCTCGGATTCCCCTTCAGGGGGTGTTCGCCACCCGCAGCCCGGTTCGGCCCAACCCCATCGGCCTGAGGGTGGTGGCTCTCCTGGAGCGGAGGGGCAACGTGCTGCGCGTGCGGGGCCTGGATGCGATTGACGGCACGCCGGTGCTGGACCTCAAGCCCTACCTCTTCTATTACGATGGCGTGCCCGAGTCTACCGTTGCGGACTGGGTCCAGAAGGCAACCAAGGGCCCCGAGGAGGAGGGACAGCTCCAGGAGAGCTAGCCAGCCGTGCGGAAGGCCATCGTCGAGAAGCTTCTCGAGGTATACGGGCGCCTCTATGCCGCCTACGGCCCTCAGCACTGGTGGCCGGGGGATTCGCCCTTCGAGGTCGTCGTTGGGGCTATCCTCACCCAGTCGTCCGCCTGGGTAAACGTGGAGAAGGCCATCGCGAACCTCAGGGCGGCGGGTATCCTCTCGCCGGAAGGCCTCCTGAAGGTCGGCCTCGATGAGCTGGCCCGGCTGATCTATCCCGCCGGCTACTACAACACCAAGGCCCGCAAGCTCAAGGCCTTCCTGGAGATGCTTTTCGACAGGCACGGCGGCGACCTGGATGCCCTGTTTGCCTTGCCCCTGCCGCAGCTCAGGCAGGAGCTTCTTGCTACCCACGGCATCGGGCAGGAGACGGCCGATTCCATCATCCTCTATGCGGCCGAGAAGCCCAGCTTCGTCATCGACGCCTACACCCGCCGCGTCTTCCCCCGCCTGGGCCTGGAGCCGACCAGCGACAGCTATGCCTCCTGGCAGGCGATGTTCAGCCAGGCCCTGCCGCCCGACGTGCAGTTGTTCAACGAATACCACGCCCTCATCGACCGCCACGCCAAGACCGTCTGCCGCAAGGCGCCGCTCTGCCCTCAGTGCTGCCTGCGGGAGGTCTGCCGCCTGGCGATGGGCGCCACCTCGCGTTGACACCCCTTTCGGGCGGCACTATGCTGGTGGTGGGGTGGCGGTATGGACCTGGGCATCGTTGGCCTTCCCCTTTGCGGCAAGACCACCGTCTTCAACGCCCTCACCCATGGCCACGCCGAGACCGGCGGCTACAGGGCGGGCGTGGAGACGCACATCGGCGTGGTGAAGGTGCCCGACGAGCGCCTGAGTAAGCTCGCCGCCCAGTTTCAGTCCAAGAAGGCCACCCCGGCCGAGGTGCGCTACATCGACCTGCCTGCCATGAGTGCTACCTCCAGCCGCGGCGGCGGCCCCTCCAGCCAGGTCCTTTCCGCCCTCTCCGCCAGCGACGGCCTCCTCCACGTCGTCCGCACCTTCCAGCGAGACGATGTGGCTCACCCGCAGGGAAGCATCGACCCCCACCGGGACATCGCCGCCATGGACGTCGAGCTCGCTCTGGCCGACCTCGCCGTCGTCGAGAAGCGCCTGGAGCGGCTCGCGCCCGTGGTGCGCGCGTCCAAGCCGGGCGAGCGAGAGGCCGGCGAGCGGGAGATGGAGCTCCTCCGCCGGGTCAAGGCCTCCCTGGAGGAGGAGAAGCCCCTGCGGGGGCAAACCCTGACAGCTGAGGAGGAGAAGGCCCTGCGGGACTACGCCCTCCTCACCCTGAAGCCCATTCTGCTCGTGGTCAACGTGGGCGAGGAGGACGCTTCGAGGATTGCGGACATCGAGAGCGAATTCGCCGCTCGCTATGCCGGTGAGGGCACGCGGGTGGTCGCCCTCTGTGGCCAGCTAGAGATGGAGCTGGCCGAGCTTTCCGAGGAGGAGGCCTGGGAGTTTCGGCAGGACATGGGCCTGACCGACGCCGGCGTGCAGCGGGTTCTCCAGCGAACCTTCGACCTGATGGGCCTCATCACCTTCTACACCGTCGTGGGCGATGAGTGCCGCGCCTGGACCGTGCCGCGGGGAACCCCCGCCCAGCAGGCGGCCGGCAAGATCCACTCCGACATGGAGAAGGGGTTCATTCGGGCCGAGGCCATCGGCTGGGAGGAGATCCTGGGCTGCGGCTCCCTGGCCGAGGCTCGCAAACGCGGCATCCTCCGCACCGAGGGCAAGGGCTACGTCGTGCAGGACGGCGATGTCCTGCACATTCTGTTCAGCGTCTGACCGCGCCACTCCCGGGCCGTGGCGCAGGTGCACAGCCCCATCGAGCATCATCTGATAGGAGGTACTCTCAGATGCCAGCCAAGGCGATCTACGAGAAGCGGAACCACGTCTTCTACATTACTATCAGCCGGCCGCAGGTCCTCAACTGCGTCGACAGCGAGACAGCGGACCTCCTGGCCGACGCCTGGCGCACCTTCCGCGACGACGATGATGCCTTCGTGGCGGTGATCACCGGTGCTGGCGACAAGGCCTTCTGCACTGGCGCTGACCTCAAGCAGGCAGCTCAGGGGTGGCTGGACATCAGCGAGGATCGATTTCGCGTGCAGCTCCAGAATCTGGAAGGCTTCCTTGGCTACACGCTTGGCCTGGACATATACAAGCCGATGATCGCTGCCATCAACGGCTACTGCCTGGCCGGCGGCCTGGAGATCGCCTGCATGTGCGACATTCGCCTCGCCGCCGACCACGCCCAGTTCGGCATATTGAATCGACGCTGGAATATCGGCCTGGGCGACGGTGGAACTCAGCGCCTGTGGCGGATCGTCGGCCTCGGCCGCGCCCTGGAGCTGATCATCACCGGCCGCCTGATCGACGTCCAGGAGGCTCTGCACATTGGCCTGGTGAACGAGGTCGTGCCCAAGGATCAGCTCATGGCCCGCGCCAGCCAGTTGGCGGAGCAGATCTGCCAGCTCCCGCAGGGCGCCATCCGCAGCGACAAGGAGGCCCTGATTCGAGGCATCGGCCGCCCGCTGGCCGAAGGCCTCCAGATCGAGGCGGAGACGTTTCGCACCCTCGCCTTCCGCGGTGACTTGCCGACGGAGGGTGCGAGCTCCTTCATCGAGAAGCGGCGGCCCCAGTGGAAGCGGCACGGGCTGTAGGGCCAAAAGGGAGACCGGTGAAGAACCACACCTCTCCGCCATCGCCAGCCACGTCCTGCCCCCGGACGAGGCGCCCCGCGGCTATCAGCTCATGGCCGCTCGTGAGGACGGGGCCCGCAAGGTGCTGCTCAAGCCGTAGGCAGCATTCAAGAGCCATACGCGGAGCGGAATCGGCCTATTGACCCTGATCCCTCATTTTAATATGCTTCTTCCATTCCTTGACCGCGTCCTTAGTCCCCAGCAATCCGATCCGCTTGAAGGCGCATCGCCGAAAGACACAGTTTCGCAGGCCAATGGGCCCGATGACAAAGCGCTCTTGGGGAATCTCGAAGAAAAAGGCATCAGGATGTCCTTCAAAACCACAACTCTCGAAGATGCCAAAATCTCCAATAGGGGCCAGAATAGCAGGGCCATAGATTCGGCAGTCCTCAAATGTACGGTCGCTTATGACATCCTCCTCGCGGGCTAGATCAGCGACACGGACTGACAGGCCGCGCAGATATGGCTGAGTCAACTGTTCAGGTTGAGCCACGGGCGGCTCGCGTCTTCGGCTCCATATTGACTTCCAGAGCCCAGGCAAGACGGGTAGTAGAATGAGAAACAATCCCCCCGCAATTAGGATAAGTGCTGGCCAGGGTATGTCTATGGTCGCCCAGAGGCCACCAGTCAGCACCCAAGAGCCCCCGAGCGATATGAATGCCCAGCGAATAAGCCCCGCCATATCGCGTATATCCAGGGCGATGCCGATAAGCGTCAGAATCGAGAGAAGCCGCTTCCTCATACCGTCATTCTACCACGCGTACCTTGCGTCAACGATACAATCCCGCGCTATTCTATGACAGACCCCTACCCCCTGGGTGTGGGTTATGCTATAATGGAGGCAGACGAAAACCAGCAGGAGGTGAGACCCGTGAAGCATGAGGTGCGCGAAGACGTCCTGAAGCGCCTGAACTACATCGACGGCCACCTGGCCGGCGTGCGGCGCATGATCGAGGAGGACAAGTACTGCCCGGAGATCCTGAAGCAGACCTTCGCCGTCCGCCGCGCCATCGAGAAGATGGAGGCCATCATCCTCGAGGGCCATCTGCACACCTGCGTCATCGACGGCATCAAGAACGGCCGCGAGGAGCAGGTCGTGCAGGAACTGGAGGAGCTCTACACCCTGGCCAATCGTTGAGCGAGGTCGGCTCAGAGGGTGAGGGGTTGGAGATGGCTGAGGACAGGACAGAAGAGAAGCAGCAGTTGACCATTCCTATCGAGGGCATGACCTGCGCCTCCTGCGTGCGGCGGGTAGAGCGTGCCCTCAAGAAGGTGCCCGGCGTCAGCGAAGCGACGGTCAACCTGGCCACCGAGCGGGCGACGGTGGAGTTCCTGCCCGGCCAGGTGGCCATCGCTGACCTGCGGCGGGCGGTGGACGACGCCGGCTATCGCCTGCGCGAGGTGGCGGAGGAGGAGGAGCGGGACGCTGAGGCCGAGGCGCGGGAGAGGGAGCAGCGCACCCTCCTGACCAAACTGCTCTTCGCGGGCGCTATTGGCGGTCTCCTCATGCTGGGCGCCCAGCACCAGCACATCCCTCTCCTGGCCGATATCCCCGTTCGCTGGATCAACGTCGTCTCCTTCCTGCTGGCCACGCCGGTGCAGTTCTGGGCCGGCTGGCAGTTCTATCTGGGCACTTGGAAGACCGCCAAGCACTTCACCGCCGACATGAATACCCTCATCGCCGTGGGCACCAGCGCCGCCTACGGCTACAGCATCGCCGCCACCTTTGGGCCCGGGCTGTTCGAGGCGGCGGCCATCGAGACCAGCGTCTACTTCGAGACGTCTGCCCTTATCATCGCCTTGATCCTGCTGGGCCGCTGGCTCGAGGCTCGCGCCAAGAGCCGGACCTCGGCGGCCATCAAGCGCCTCATGGGCCTGCGGGCCAAGACGGCGCGGGTTGTCCGCGACGGCCGGGAGCAGGACATACCCATCGAGCAGGTGGCCCCCGGCGACATCGTGATCGTGCGCCCGGGCGAGAAGATCCCTGTCGACGGCATCGTCCTCGAGGGCCGCTCCGCGGTGGACGAGTCGATGATCAGCGGCGAGAGCATCCCGCTGGAGAAGGGCCCCGGCGACGAGGTGATCGGCGCCACCATCAACAAGGTGGGCTCCTTCCGCTTCCGCGCCACCAAGGTGGGCAAGGAGACCGTCCTCGCCCAGATCATCCGCCTGGTGGAGGAGGCCCAGGGCTCCAAGGCGCCCATCCAGCGCCTCGCCGACGTGGTCGCTTCCTACTTCGTGCCCGCGGTCATGGCCGTGGCGGCCGTTACCTTCGGTGTGTGGCTCATCGTCGGGCCATCGCCGGCGGTCACCTATGCCCTCCTGAGCGCCGTGGCTGTGCTCATTATCGCCTGCCCCTGCGCCCTCGGCCTGGCCACCCCCACGGCCATCATGGTGGGCACCGGAAAGGGGGCGGAGAGCGGCGTGCTCATACGCGGCGCCGAGGCTCTGGAGACGGCCCATCGCGTGCAGGCTGCCGTCATGGACAAGACCGGCACCATCACCGAGGGCAGGCCGCGCGTGACCGACGTGCTGGCCGGCGATGGCCAGCCGGACGAGGTGCTGCGTCTGGCCGCCAGCGCCGAACGGGGCTCGGAGCACCCTCTCGGGGAGGCGATCGTAACGGCGGCCAAGGAGCGGGGCCTGCCGCTCGCCGAGGCCCAGGACTTCGTGGCCGTGCCCGGCCTGGGCGTTCAGGCCCAGGTAGGGGGACGCCAGGTCCTCCTGGGCAACCTTAGCCTGATGGAGCAGCGGTCCGCCAAGCTGAACGGCCTGGCGGCGACCGCCGAGGAGTTGCTGGCCCAGGGCAAAACAGCGATGTTCGTGGCCGCCGACGGCCAGGTGCTGGGCGTCATCGCCGTGGCCGACACAGTCAAGGAAGGCGCCCAGGAGGCAATCGCCGAGCTCAAGGCGATGGGCATCGAGGTGATCATGCTCACCGGTGACCATCACCGCACGGCTGAGGCCATTGCCCGCCAGGTGGGCGTCGACCGCGTGCTGGCGGAGGTTCTGCCCGAGGACAAGGCCAAGCAGGTGCGCGATCTCCAGCGCGAGGGCAGGGTGGTGGCCATGGTCGGCGACGGCATCAACGACGCCCCCGCTCTGGTTCAAGCCGACGTAGGCATCGCCATCGGCACCGGCACCGACGTGGCCATGGAGGCCTCGGACATCACCCTCATCCGCGGCGACCTGCGCGGCGTGGCAACCGCCATCGCCCTCAGCAAGAAGACCATCCAGATCATCCGCCAGAATCTGTTCTGGGCCTTCTTCTACAACGTCGCCCTCATTCCCATTGCGGCTGGCATTCTGTATCCTTTGTTCTCGAGGACAGGCGTGCCGGGCGGTCTCGAGCCCTTCTTCGGCGAGTTCGGCTTCCTGAACCCGATCCT
>Ga0209979_1003735_pt1 | contig 13240 bp, 8 predicted proteins | sample AnhtaG_FD_183114 | JGI IMG/M metagenome (GOLD analysis project Ga0209979, IMG submission 183114) | Deep subsurface microbial communities from Anholt, Denmark to uncover new lineages of life (NeLLi) - Anholt_01485 metaG (SPAdes) (version 2) | ecosystem: Environmental > Aquatic > Marine > Oceanic >...
GAGATCAAGACGACGGGCTACGCCAGTCTTGAGGAAGGCCAGAGGGTGGAATTTGAGGTCGGAGAGGGTCAAAAAGGCCCGTGCGCGACCAACGTAATCCCTGGTTAATCCGAAGCAACAGACCTTAAAACCAACGGGCTCCGCAAAAAGGCGGGGCCCGTCTCATTTCCTGTCCCTGCAAGCCTTAAGCGGGGAGCCAACTTGTCCCCGAATGCCTGCCCTCGACCCGATCGAAGGTGCGTACCTGCACAAGCAGGTAGTGGGGGTCGAATAACCAATGGAGAAGCTGTGAGTAGTTAATTGGTGAGTGGTGAGTAGAGTAAGTCAAAGTAAACAATATGGCGTTGAGAAAACAAGGACATTTCCGGACCTTGCTGCTCGAAGAATATTTAGTTATATTTTACATAGTCGGGGCATAGTGGGCATAGTGGAGGTGTTAACATTATGAAGCTACATGGTAAGCTGCGCAGCGTTACATTTTTTTTAGCGATATGTGCCAGCGGTATCTCTGCGTCCTTTTGCATTCTGTTAATGGCCGGGGAGCATCAATCGGCACGCTACAGATTGGAGATACACAGCCGGGAGTTCCAGGGCTGGGAAGCCTGCAAACAAACTAAGCCCGCTTATTTTAAGGACAATACAGAGGCGGTGACTTCCTGCATAAAAGGCTTAAACGAAGCGCGAGATAATTTCTGGGTCAAAATTCCAAAAGCACAATTGGCAGGATTGTTCGTATTAGCTGGTGTAGGCGGTGCAATTAGCGGATACTTAGCTACCTGGATTGTTGTCTGGTTTGTAGGTCGAAGTATTTACAAATTCATTAGATGGCTGGGGCTTTGTTTTCGCCGTCATTCCGAGCACAAAAAGCTTTTAGCCCAGAGAATAGCCGAAGAGGCAGTCAAACGCGAAGAATATGAAAGACGTTTAAGCAATAAAAAAGCTGTGTTTAGTGACTGGAAATTAGTGGGTAGTAAGCCCATGTAAAATAAAGTGCCTAAAGTAAGTTAAAGTGCCTAAAGTGAGCTAAAGTTGGATAACAGAAGACGGATACTCGATACTCGATTCTCGATTCTTGATACTCGATACTCGATTCTCGATACTGGATACTCGATGCTTGATACTTGATGATCGATGTTCCTTGATACTTGATGCTCGATGTTCGATGTTAGATGCTGGATGCTCGTTAAATGGTAATTGGTTAATTCGAGTTGTTCGGCTTATCAATTAATTAGTAACCAAAAACTCTGAGAAAAATTATCTGTGACGAATAACACGCCCCTCGTTCATTGCAATCCAAAGATGATGGAGTTCTATCTCGTCGCCAGCGGTTCTGCTATGAACTGAACGGTAACTCGCAATGCCCTTTGCCTTGTCTTCCTTTAGCGATTCAAGAGTTTCGCTTGCGATCCAAACACAGCCATCTCCTATCGGATCGCTTATAAGTTCCGAAATCCACTCATTGATCTTGTTATACCAGTGGCGAGCAGAGCGGTCTTGCACATAACCAATCATCGCTGCTATATTAAACTTTGCACCATGCAGTCCCAACTTGAATCGCTGAATCCCGCCACTTATCTTTTTCGGAGTGGATCCTGTAACGTACTCTTTCTCTCGGTCCGAGGAGGGAGCAGGCAGTCGCTTGCCTTCAAGAACAAGAATAGGATCGTAGATCGTGTAAGGTTTTGCTTCAAGAACAATGCTCTCTGCAAGTGATGCGGACAGATCCACGCTTCGATGGCCAGACTGATACTCCTCGTGATCAAACCTAACCATTGGGAAATCATTCTGAGCACGAGCGTCAAGGAACTTGCATAATTGCAAATTCAACTTGTTTTCGGATTGTTCATCGGGTCTATCAGGGTCGTCTCGCCAGATTGGCAATTGCTCGCGCACAAAAACGATCGTTCTCAGAGCAACAGTGTTGACCGAAATCCCGGAGGTAATTTGGCCAATAAAACTTGTCTCGCTCTGCTTCCTCCCCATGCTTAATATCCCTGCTCGCGTAGATCACTAAGGGTCTCATCGGCATCTCGAATTGCTGTCGAGCGAATCCAGTAACGAAGTCTATCCGGCTTGACAATCAGCATAACGTTTTCTGTGTATAGACGAAACACCCGAATCGTTCGCAGATACTCGTGATTTTGGAAATAAACCAGCTTTCGCAGCTCCTCTTCCGCATCTTCATCAAGCCAGGAGAGTTTCGGATGGTCGCCGAAGTAAAATTGTTGGCAGATTAAGCTATTCAGAAAAACAGGGTTGCTTGCTCGCAAGTTGTCATAGACGCTGCCAAGCATTCGGCAGAACAACTTCGAATAGCTTTCTAGAACGCTGCCGTCAGCTTTCGTGCGCAGCAACTCAGAGTTTTGGCCAAGCCGAACATAGTCGGCCATATACTCAAGTACATCCCTCTTGATAGCTTCCTCCCAAAAAGAAAAAGAAAGATCAGTCTGATCCTTTGGGTATGGCAACAGGTCAATGTCTTGTTTGCGAATTGCAGTAGCCTTGCTAGTCAGTGATTCTGTGCCATACAAAGTGCAACAGAACCGGTAAATGTTGTGTTTTTTGAGGAAAGATTCGTAAAAGCTACGTAGCTCGGAAGCATGGGATCGTGGCGCATGAATTCCAACGATTCTGTGACGGTATGAAAGAAATCCTTTATCCCAAAAAGTGACGGGAAGAGACACACTCTCCTTGATCAAAACGAGAGGCGGATCAAAACGTTCCTTTTTTCTAGGAGACTCAAACAGTGTCTCCGTGACGGTTCCGATCCGGGTTTCGTCAATCCCCTTATCTGTAAAAGCCTTGGTTGGTAGAAACGGCTTGCCCGTTAGAAATGGTGCCGGCTTTCGTGTTTCTTTTCTTCCTTTTTTCTTCTTTCCCGGAATGAATCCTTCACCATAATCCCACCCTTGTTGCTGAATATGCTCTGCAAACGTTGGCATGTCACGAAGTCGTTGTGAAATGTCTAACAAACGCCCGCCGCCAAGAAGGTTCGCACGCCACACAAACGGATTATCCTCGGCCTCCTTCTGAAAGATGCGATGATGGTCGTAATGATCCAACTCGAAGCAAATCCTTTCTTTAACACTTACCGTTCGCCGGAATGTCCAATGATTAATCCAATGGTTTTTACACGGCTTGCCGGCATAAGCCAATACCGCAACTGTTTTTGCGTCTGCCTCATACAGCTTGCGAATCGAAGTAAGATCAAGGATTGTATCGATTTGGTACTTTTGGAATATGTTGGTACGGAAAGTGTTGACGTTGCGGTTGTAAAGGAAACCCACAGGTTGAATCAGGCAAACTCGACCACTGTTAGGACGTAGAACGGTCAATGCCTGCTCAAGAAACAGGTAGGCGGCCTGGTTATCCGGGCATTTTCCACGACTACTGTCTTCCTGTTGCGCAACTCGATCGACTTCCTTTCCAGCCTCCGTAATCTCGGATTCAAACGGTGGATTCCCGATGACTACATCGAAGTGCTTGTCAAGGACTGTAGAATCCCTTCGTTTGGCATCAAGCAGCAACCGAAAAAAATCTGCTTCAAATAAATTCGAGTCACGGAGGTAGTCAAACTTCAATTCTTCCCAGATGTCCACTGGCTTAAGCGCGTCACAGATGGCTAAGGATAGACTAAACGCTGATAGATCGATGGCGTTACTATCCAGATCGATTCCATAAATGCTTTGCCTGAGAATCTTCTTGAGCGTTTCGACTTTGGGGCGTTTCCAGTGATGCCGGCTGCGCCACAAGTTTATTAATCTCCGGAAAGCGCCTACAAGAAAAACACCCGATCCGCAAGCCTCGTCCAGAATGCGTTCCTTACCGGTAAGCTTCTCATACGGCATAGTATAATCCAGCAATAAGGCCGCTAGGAATGGGGGCGTGTAAACAGCACCATGGCCATCCTCAACAAATCGCTGGTAAAGGTGGCTGATGACTTCAACGGGCAGATGCTCGAAAGAGAATTGCTCCCAAAGGTACCGCTGGCGCTTCAGTGTCCTTGCTTCAACAAGACCGGCAAATCGCCTGAGGGTCGTTTTCGTGAGCCTATTCTGCCCCAAACGCGAGAGGTCAAATACATCCCCGTTGAATTTATCTTCGAGAAACTTTAACAGCCTGTCAACCTCACCAGGGTCACCGCCTTTCAGGACTTCGAAGAAGCTCCTTGCTCCCTTATGGTATCTGCCAAACCAACCATCGTTGGGAAAGACCCTGTGATCCTCAAGATGTTTGACCAACACCATTAACAGAAGCAGCCGTCGCAGAACAGGATTGTTCTTGCCGTCAAGCTCCTTGTCTGTTTCGACAACGGCATGAATCAAAGATTGATGAGAGGCCTTATTATAGTTTGCCAATTTGGCATTATGAGGGTCCTCCCAAAATGTTCCGTCAGCAAGCCGCAACGCAGAAAACTTTTGCATTTCGCTGCTAATCTCGCCAGCAGTCTTCAAAATCTTCGCGGGATTATACCGGCAAGCTTGAGCTTCTTCATACCAGAAATCCGGCTCTCGTGCACATGTCAATACATCTAATCGACTTGGCCACGCTACATAAAGAAGCGGCGCCGTCCCTTGAAGCCAAACCTTTAGGTGAAGTTCAGCCAATGCCTTTTCATCGAGCCTTTCGTTGGAGTTATCGACAACATAGGCCGCAACTTGAGATGAGCGTCCGTCTGAGAACCGACGAAAGTACACGAAATCAATGCGTTCGAATAACTCAGCGTCAATAGCAGCAGCTTTCTCATCAATACTAAGAGTAGTCTTGGCTTTGCCACATTCGTGCACAGGGACTAAACCTGCGGCAAGCTTGCCGTCAGCACGAACGAAGTCAACAGATTGGAGGGCTATGTTGTCCATTGTAGCGCGACCCAAAACTCAATCCTCAAAACTAAAAACTCTGCACAAGAGCACAAGGCATAAACTCGTATATCGTATATAGTATGTCGTATGGATTCCAAATCAAGTGCGGAATGACAGTTTTAAATAGATTCTTCGACTTCGCTCAGAATGACAACTCTATCTCATGGAGGTAAAATACATGAAAAGGAGGGGAAAGTCAAGGGATTTTTGGATTAATTGGTTAATTGGTTGTTTAGGTTATCAGGTGACCAGGAAATCAGGGTGCAGCACCGTCAGGCGTCCTGTGGAGATATCAGAAATCAGGATATCAGGATTATAGTTAATTGGTGATTGGTGAGTAGTTAATTGGTTAATTGGTGTTTTTTTATTCACTACTCACTGACCAACTACTCACCACTTACCACTCACTACTGACACTGTTCTTATTATTCGGAATGATAAAGTGCTCCGGGACGGTAAATTGCGAGCACAGAAGCAAGACTTCTTTTCCAACCTCTTCGATAACCGTCTCATTATCAATGTTCTCAGCGACTTTATTTATGAAAGCGGCGATTTGGCGGGCCTGCTCTTCTTTCATTCCGCGGGTGGTAATTGCCGGGGTGCCTATACGCAATCCGCTGGGGTCGGACGGATGAGCCGGGTCTATAGGTGTGGTGTTATAATTAGTAACAATTCTGGCCCGGTCCAGGGCCTTTGCGAGTTTTTTGCCGGGTATATTTTTATTTTGCAAATCGATTAGTATTAAGTGGTTGTCGGTCCCGCCGGACATAAGGTTGAAACCATATTCGAGCAGCTTTTCGGCCAGGGCTTTTGCGTTTTTGACTATCTGCTTTGCATAAGCGACGAACTCCGGCGTGTCGGCCTCAGCCATTGCGACGGCTATAGCGGTCAGGGTGTGCATATGGGGGCCGCCCTGGAGGCCGGGGAAGACCGCTTTGTCCACATTTTTTGCATGTTCGGCCTTGCACAGTAGCATTCCGCCACGAGGTCCCCGCAACGTCTTATGTGAGGTGGTAGAGACTATGTCGGCATAGGGTACGGGACTTTTGTGTATGCCAGCCACAACCAGACCCGCAATGTGGGCTATATCGCTGACGTGGTACGCACCTACATCTTTAGCTATTTGGCCGAATATCTCAAAGTCAATCTCTCGGGGATATGCGGTGGCGCCGGAGATGATGATTTTCGGTCTGTGTTTTTTGGCAAGCTCTTCAATCTGGTCATAGTCTAATCTGCCGGTATCAGGATTTACTGTATATTGGACGGAATTAAATATTCTGCTTGTGACGCTGACCTTCCAGCCGTGAGTGAGGTGTCCGCCGTGTGGAAGAGACAGGCCCATAAGGGTATCGCCGGGCTTGATGAGGGCCAGATATGCGGCCCAATTGGCGATTGAGCCGGAGTAGGGCTGAACGTTGGCGTGGTCGGCCTTGAATATCTTTTTGACCCGCTCCTGAGCCATCCTTTCGATAAGGTCGGTTACCTGCTGGCCCTCATAATATCGTTTGCCGGGGTACCCTTCGGCGTATTTATTTGTAAGGCAGCTTCCACTGGCCAACATCACGGCCTTGGATACATAGTTCTCCGAGGGGATGAGGCGAATGGAGCCGCTCTGGCGTGCCGCCTCCTGCCGCATCAACTCATAAATTTGCGGGTCATATTGCTCAAGAGCATTTATCATATTAGTTTCTCCCTAAAGAAGTTTTTTAATAGAGTTATGCAAAATTGAGGTTAGGCATATATTATTTAAGAAAATTAGGTTTTTTATTTTCTTAAATAATCAAGTAACTGTCTGCCGGGTAATAATTTATTATTTGAAAAGAAAAAATTAAAAGACAATTTTTTCTTTTCAAAATATGCCTAACCTCGATTTTGCAGAAGCCTTAATTTTTTTAAGACTACTCCGGGACATCCAAATGCTTGCCTATTGCCTGCACCTGTAGGTAACGCAGACACAATTGCGACTCCCGTCGCTCGCACCCCCGCTCTTGCTTTCGCAAGAAAGCACAAGGTTACGCGAGTGCCAGGCGCAAGACGAGGCAGCAGGCAGAATAACGCGTTTGGTCCCGTTTATAGCACAGGCGGACTTTTTCTACAAGTTTTTTATTTGTTGACAAACTTTGGCCGAAGATTACCATAAGCCGATTGAATAATGTATGAGAAAATCAATTTGGTAAAAACGTATGCCGGAAAAAGATGCACAGGCGTTGGCCAAGGCCAAGGCTTTTTTTGAGAAAGCCCGCAAAGTAGCCGAGACAAACAATGTCGATTACGCTATCGATATGTACCTGCAGGGTCTTCGCTATAGTCCGGATGCTCTGGAAGAGGGGCACCTTCCGCTTTGTGAATTGGCCCTTCAGCGGCAGGGAAGGGGCGGTAAGAAACCTTCAATGATGGAAAAAATGAAGCATCTGCGAGGCAAGACTCCTCTTGAGCAGATGCTTAACGCCGAATATCTTTTCACGAAGGACCCGGAACATCTGCCATTTGCCGAGGCAATGCTAAAGGGCGCGGTGGCCGGCGGCTATAACAAAACTGCCGGCTGGATTGCCAACCTGGTCTTCCAGAAAAATAATGCCGCGAAAAGACCATCAGCTCAAACATATATCCTGTTGAAAGATTCCTACGCGGCCTTAGGGCAATTCGACAAGGCCGTTGTCGCCTGCCAGCGTGCCTCCAGACTTAGGCCGGAGGATGGAGCATTAGCAGATGAATTTAAGAACCTCTCGGCGGAACTGACTATGGCCAGGGGCAAATACGATCAGGAAGGAGATTTCAGAAAAGCCATCAAGGACCGGGAGAAGCAGGAGCTACTTCAAGCCCAGGACAGTGTGGTCAAGACGGAAGACTATCGCGTTAAAGCGGTTGAAGACGCCCGCAAAAAGATAGCCGAGAATCCGAACATTGCGTCCAATATATTTAATTTGGCCGATGCCCTCTCGGATATGGAAAACGACGAGGCCGAAAACGACGCCGTAGCGCTGTTGGAAAATACCTATAAAGCTAAAAAAGATTTCAGCTATAAACAGAGGGCAGGCCAAATAAGAATAAGAGGACTCAAACGAAAAATACGAGGGGCGAAAGCTGCTCTCGAGACTAATCCGGAAGATGCGCAAGCCAAGGCCGGACTCGAAGAACTCTCGGGGCAATTAAACAATGCCGAATTGGAACATTACCGCATCTCTGTGCAGAACTATCCGACTAACCTCGCCGCTAAATATGAATATGCTCTTCGTTTGGTCAGGAATGAACAATACAACGAGGCGATACCTCTGTTCCAGGAGTCACAGAAAGACCCGCGACGAAAGATTGCATCGATGAATCAAACAGGCTATTGCTTTTTTATGAAGGGCTGGCTGGCTGATGCAATTGACGTTTTTACCAATGCGATAGAGTCCCACGAGTTAAAAGATGATGCAACCGGCAAAGAATTGCGGTATAATTTGGCCCGAGCTTATGAGGAGCAGGGCGATAAAGAAAAGGCATTGGAGATTTATCGCAAAATCGCCCAGTTTGATTTTGGATACAAAGACGTCAGTCAGCGTGTAGATAAGCTAAGGGAAAGTCAAAAATAAGAATTGAAAATGGCAGAGATTACTGCAAAAGAAAGTCCTTTTTCGCCGGGCCAGCCGGTTCAACCAGAGTATTTCGTTGCCCGGATTAAAGAGATACAAAGATTGGAGAGGGCCATCAGGCAAACGGTTTCAGGTAGAAACGAAAATATTTTCATTACGGGGCAGCGTGGTATTGGAAAAAGTTCGTTAGCCTTGTTTATCCGACACCTCGCAGAGAAAGAACACAGCTTTATTGGAAGTCACTGCTATTTGGGAGGGGTCCGAAGCTTAGACGAAATGATGGGTGTTACTTTCCAGAAGCTCCTGCAGGACTGCACAGATAAATCATTGTTCGACAAACTAAGGGAAATATTTGCTGATTATATAGCAGAGCTGAAATTTTTTGGTATGGGTATAGAATTTACGAAGGACAAAAGCAAGCTTCATACATTAGCGAACAATTTCCTGCCCGCACTGCGAAAGATATATGACGAAGCCAAGAAAAACGGTAAGAAAGGTTTAATCCTTATCCTTGACGACCTCAATGGAATAAGCGATGTTCCTCAATTTTCACAGTTTCTAAAAAGCCGTGTTGATGAGTTAGCAACTTCGGGTAAGCCTTTACCAATTCTTCTAATTCTTGTTGGTCTGCCGGAAAGAAGGGATGAGCTTATAAAGCATCAACCATCGGTTGCAAGGATTTTCGATGTAGTAGATTTGCCGCAGATGAGTAACAGCGAATCAGAAGATTTTTTTATGAATATGTTTAACGTACAAAACGTTACTGTCAACAGCGAAGCTCTTTCTCTGATGGTGGGTCGATTTGGTGGCTTTCCTATGCTTATGCATGAGGTAGGCGACGCTGTTTTTTGGCAGGATTCAGATGGACAGATAGACCTGTCAGACGCAAGACAAGGAATAACTGAGGCAGCAAGAAACGTAGGTCGGAAGTATATTGGAGCACAGGTATCAAACGTCTTAAGAAATAAGACGTACTCTTCGATTCTTCTCCGAATGGGAAAAAAGCTGCCGATAGGGGCAACTTTCAAACGTCAAGAGCTTCTCAAACAAAAAGCGTCTGAGAAAGAACGCAAAAACCTGGACAATTTTCTGAACAAGATAAAAAAACTGGGCATTATGAAAGACGCTGATGTACGTGGGGAATACATGTTTGTAAATCCACTTTACCATATATATATATGGTATGAAGCCAAAAATAGAATAAGTAGTTCCGGAAGCTCGAGCTCGAAAACACGAAAAACAGAACCAACCTCTCAGTGAGAATTTGTAAATAAAATAACAATAGATTTGCAGGAGATTGCAGTGGCACAATCGTTACAGGCGAAAAAAAGGGCGAAACAAAATACCAAAAGTAGGACGACCAATCGAGCACGTAAAAGCCAGATAAAGACACAAATCAAACATTTCGAGACGGCTGTGAGCGAAGGTAACGTTGAAGCGGCAAGGGAACAATATAAACTCGTTGTCAAGAAATTAGACAAAACCGCTTCTACAAGCACAATGCACAAGAAAACAGCCGCACGAAAAAAATCACGACTCGCCAAAAAGCTAAACGCCCTTAAGTCCAAGAAGAGTTGATTAGCGGATTAGCGAACTACCACCTGAAGGGAAAAGGTTTTTAGAGGCTCCACACCTTCTTCCCAGGGTCTATGATAAACAAGTTTAAGAGAAGTCTGGCCTGCACTTATGGCCTTGAAGCGGAAGATTTCCCAGCCGCCCGCGCCTATAAGCGGCGGCCCACCTGTCTCAGATGGCTTGAACTCCGCCTCGCCCATCTGCTGCAGGATAGACTCCTGGCTTTCAACCTGTTCCCACCGATAGCCGGTGGTGGGATTTGATTCCAGTGTGACGACAAGGATCTGGCCTTGCTCAAGCTCAACCTGGCTGTCGGCATCGTTTTCATTGACGTTGACCTCTTCAGGTTCAACCGGTGGAATTCCCTCAAACAAATGCTCAGCAAGGACGATCAGGTCCTGGACATCTACTATGCCATCTCCCCAAGGCATCGGTCCGATGTCACACAATGGCTCGTCCGTGCTCCAATAATCAACCATAATGCACATGTCTGCTGAGTCGATAATTCCGTCGCTGTTGAGGTCAACGACCGGCTCGATTGCCACCTGCCAGAGGTCACGGTTACCAATACCGCCGGGCCTGCCTGAGCAGAAGTAAAGTGTGTAACCGTCAGTTGCGATGCTCGGGTCACAGTCGTCGTAAGTAGTGTTCACGGACGGCCCAAGGTTTACCGAGCTGTCCCAGTCCTCGTCTGTCGTCCTCCGCCTTGCCACCAGCAACTCCCGGCCCTCTAATTGAGTGCGGCCTTCGAAGAAGAGGGTCAAACCGTCGCTGGAAATGCTCGGAGACCAATCATACAGACCCCAATCTGTTGCTGGCCCCAGCCACACCGGTATACCCCAGTCATGGTTTATACTTTCTCGCGTCACTACGCATATATCGTAATCGAACCAAAAGGCCCAGTTGGAGTCGAAGTATAGCGACAATCCATCGGCTGATATACTTGGATGATTCTCGCCAGCCAAACTGTTGACAATTGGTCCAAGATTCATCGGTTCTTCCCAGTCGTCTCTTGTTGTTGCCCGTGTCGTCACCCATAGGTCGAAGCCACCGTACCCGCCGGGGCGGTCGGAGGCAAAGAACAGCGACAAACCGTCCGCCGAGATAGTTGGCCCAGCGTCCGCATACGGACTATTTATAGGTGGTGGAAGTGGCACCGCGGCGCCCCAGTCTCCATTTGTCACGTCCCGCGTTGCCACCCATATGTCCCAATCGCCCGGCCCTCCAGGTCGAAAGTAGGCGTCAAAAAACAGCGACAGTCCGTCATTCGAGATGTCTGGGGACCCTTCGAAAACTAAACTGTTGACAATTGGTCCCAGATTAGTGGGCGTGCCGAAGGTGAAATCTGCGTTTGCAACCTCCGCAGCCAGGCCCAATGCCAAAACCAATACGAGTGAAATTGTTTTTTTCATTTTATCACCCTTTCAAAATACTATGCGCACTTTTACCACATTAGCCTTGTCTTTTACGAAAACTCTTTGATTTAACGCCATTTAGATAACTCCTCCAAAGCGCTTATGATATGTAAGTATTATAACATCTGCTCAACTGTTTTCAAGAGAAAAAAAGATTTTTTGCAGGAGAAATGGTATTCACAGCATACGCTACCTTAACTGGTAGTGACCCTGAGCCATCCCCAGGCTGCCACCCGCCGGGAAATCTATCTAATTTTTTTCTTGCTTTATAAACAAGTCGCAGTAGATACAATGTCAAAATGAAATGACCTTAGTTAGGACTGGTACAACTAATGCCGTATATTATAGGTAACTGCTTCGCAGAAGTATTTTAAATAGACCCCTCGGCTGCGCTCGGGGTGACGGTTTGTTGTTTTGTTACCTGTGGCTGCGCTCGGGGTGACGGTTGTGTCGTTTTGTAATCTGCGGCTGCGATTGGAGTGATAAACAAGAAGTTTCGTCAGGTTTTTTTTGCGGATTGGTAGAATGCCGGAAATTTTCAAAAAGCAAATAATCAAACTATTGAAACACAGCGATTATGCACCGGTGAAACTCGGGCAATTAGCCAAGGCATTAGGTGTAAGCTCGGAAGATTATCCACAGTTTAAAGAGGCCTTTGACCAATTGCGGCAGGTCGGGCACGTGGTGATAGGTGCGAGGAACCTGGTCAGTTTGCCATCATTGTCCGGTCAAATCGTGGGGACATTCAGAGCAAACCCCAAAGGATTCGGCTTCGTAATGCCCCGCGAACCCAATTCGCACGGTGATTTGTTCATTCGGCCCGATGCTACGGGCGAGGCAATGACCGGCGACATTGTTATTGCAAAGGTTAAAAGAGAAGGCAAACGCGGCGGGCAGATGCGGTACAGCGGCGAAGTAATCGAGGTCCTCGAACGGGCACAAAACAAATTCGTCGGGACCCTTTTGAAACATCCGGAGGCCTGGATTGTTCAACCGGACGGAGCGAGCTTTATCGAGCCGATTTCCGTTGACGACGTCGGTGCAAAGGGAGCCAAAGAAAAAGACAAGGTCGTGGTGGAAATACTTTCGTATCCGACAGAAAAATATTTAGCACGCGGAGTAATTATCGAGGTATTAGGCAAAGCGGGCCGATACGAAAGCGAGATACAATCGATAATCCGGCAGTATCACTTGCCGGGTGAGTTTGAGGAAGATTGTATCGAGCAGGCGCGCGAAAGCGCCGCACAATTCAATCCCGCAGAACCAGCAAAGCGGGACAACATTACAGATAAAATTATTATTACAATTGACCCGCCGGATGCGAAGGATTTTGATGATGCAATAAGCCTTGAAAAAAACTCCGATGGCAACTGGGTTCTGGGCGTTCACATCGCCGACGTCAGTCATTTTATAGCGCAGGATTCGCCGCTGGATGCCGAAGCAAAAGAGCGTGGGAACAGCGTCTATCTGCCCGGCAAAACAATACCGATGCTGCCGGAGATTTTAAGTAACGGCATTTGCAGTCTCCAGCCCGAGCAGAAACGATTTGTTAAAAGCGCGTATCTAACTTACGACCAGAAAGGTAACGTTGTATCCCGCAGTTTTGCCAACTCTATTATGTGCTCGACGCAGCGTCTGAGCTATCAGCAGGCAGACAGGATTTTAAAAGGCCATACTAAAGATACGAAGCCTGAAGTAATTGACCTTTTGAAAAATATGGAGACACTCAGCCGCATAATTGAGCAACGACGAAGGAAAAACGGAATGCTACATCTGGATTTGCCGGAAATTCAATTGGAAATGGATAAATCCG
>Ga0209979_1003737_pt1 | contig 13236 bp, 13 predicted proteins | sample AnhtaG_FD_183114 | JGI IMG/M metagenome (GOLD analysis project Ga0209979, IMG submission 183114) | Deep subsurface microbial communities from Anholt, Denmark to uncover new lineages of life (NeLLi) - Anholt_01485 metaG (SPAdes) (version 2) | ecosystem: Environmental > Aquatic > Marine > Oceanic...
TTTGTTATAGTAATTGAGGTCTTTGGATATTAGGTTTTAAAAAATTACTTGAATTTAAAAGTAAAAAAGTTAAAATAAATTAACTTACCAGTGGTATAAAAACCAGTATTTGACTGATTCGGGGCGGATGGCGGAGGCGATAAGCCTAGCGCATACCTTAAAAATCTGGAAGATATAGAACCAGATTTAACAAATGACCAGGATAACCCAATCAGTGTAGATCTTACCTTTAGAAAGAAAATCAAAGTTATTTAAGTATAAAAGCTCGGTATATTGCCGGGCTTTTTACATTAGAAAAAGACCTAAATATGAAGTTTCATAATGAGTAGGGTAACTTAAAAGATTGGCGATAAGGAATTGGTTTTATTTTGAAGATGTTCTATTAATTTATAGTTTTATGAAAAATAGAGAAAATATAAGTAAAAAATCTGGACTGTCTTACAATAACCTTAACAGTTCCTCGAACAACAAAGAATACAATTCTATCCCATCAGACAGATTTTATACTTTAAAAGAAGAAGTAACCCTAAGGTTTTACCAAACACCTAAAGCTCTTTTTAGAAACCCTAAATACAAAGGACTCTCTCTTGGCCCAAAGCTTATGTATTCAATATTAAGAGACAGGCTCGATATATCTATAAAGAATAATTGGAAGGATGAAAAAGGCTATATATATTTAATTTTCAGTGTAGAAGAGCTTGCCAGTCTTCTAGAAATAGATAGAACAGCTGTTATGAGATATAAAAAAAAGCTTGTTGAATATAATCTAATAATCAATAAAAGACTAGGTCAAGGGAATCCTAATAGGATTTATGTTTTAAAACCGGAATTATCAAATGGCCAGAAGTCGCAAAATACGACTTCTAGAAGTCCTAAAAAGGGACCCCTAGAAGTCCCAAAATGCAACCCTAATGATACTTACTTTAATGAAACTAATTTAAATAACGTTAATAGAGCCAGTATTGAAGGGGTTGTGGAAAACTCTGGGGGTGAGATAAAGGAAAATACAGCAGAAAATAAAGAGGACATTAACGATATTAGAAGAAAAATAAAAGAATCCTTAAAAGAAAAGGGAAAATACAACTTTATAGAACCTAAAGACTCTGAAAAGGACAAAAACACTGATTCAAAAGGTAAATACTTCAAAAACAGGGTGGTAGAGGAATATCATGGACCAAATAGATATAGGTCCAGAGAAAAGGAGCTACTAGCTAAAGAAATAGCTGAAGAGCTGGAGGATAATCACAGCCTTGGAGCATTCCGTGCCGTAGTTGATAAAATCTCAGAGCAGCAGATAAGAATATTTTTAAGTATAATAAAGGATACACATCTTACCGGAAAAATTAAAAAGAGTAGGGGTGCGATGTTTATATCACTTGCTAAAGCCTATGCTATAAAAAATAATATAAATCTGAATTTCAGGTAATAAAAGATAAAGAAGATAAAAAATAAAAAATTTTTTCCTTAAAAAATTCATTTAAATTTAAAAAGTATTGGACAAAAGCGTTTACATTTATTAAAATGTGTATACATTTTTGTCCAAGGTATTTTATATTATGAATAAGATAAATGAAAAGATAAATAAAGTTTTTAAAAAATATGGTGGTTTTGCCAGAACAAATGATATTCTGGCAGCTGGCATTCACCGTCGTGATATAAAAAAGATAAAAGACGAAGGGTGGATAATCCGGGTAAAAAGAGGACTTTACCGTCTATCTGAGATTCCTCTTGTTTCTAATCAAGGTTATATTGACCTTGCCCGTGCTGTTCCAGAAGGTGTTATCTGTCTACTTTCGGCTCTTTCTTATTATGAGCTTACTACTTTTAATCCATCGGTTATATCCATGGCACTATGCCGGGGGAGAAGGCGCCCTAAGATTGAATACCCGCCGGTCGAATTTTATTATTTTTCTAAAAAACAATTTAAAGCAGGTGTTAATGAGATAAAAATCAAAGCTTATAAGATTCGTATATATTGTTTGGAAAAAACCATATGTGATTGTTTTAGGTATCGTAGCAAGCTTGGGCTGGATATTGCAAAGGAGGGACTATCTGAATATCTTAAAAGAAAAGACCGCAACCTGGAAAGGCTGTTTGAATACGCTGAAATCTGCAGGGTTAAAAAACTCATGGAGATCTGGGTTAATGCTATGATTTAAAAAAAGAAAAGAAATGAAAAGTGAAATTAAAAATAAACCAGCTTCCATAAGGGCAAAACTTACAAATATTGCAAGAATTGAAGGAATTGAATTTGATGCTCTTCTATTAAGATATTTTCAGGAAAGGTTTCTTTACCGGCTTACCATTTCTGAATTTTCTGACCATTTCATACTTAAGGGAGGACTTCTTTTAGTTTGTTTTAAGATACCGGGAACAAGACCAACCAAAGATATAGACTTTCTTGCAGAGCAATTGGATAATGATCAGACCGAGCTTGAAAATATTTTTGGAAAAATTGCCGAACTGTATTTTGACGATGGGGTTAAGTTCGATCCTTTATCTATTAGTTCAGAGCGGATAAAAGAAGATGCCGATTATGAGGGAATAAGACTGAAAATAGATGCAACTTTGGGTCAGGCAAGAAAAAGACTGCAGATAGATATTGGCTTTGGAGATATAGTAATTCCTAAGGCTAAAAAAATAGAGTTTCCCACCTTGCTGGAACAAATACCACCGAAAATCAAGATCTATTCAATAGAAAGTATTATATCTGAAAAGTTCGAAGCTATGATTAAGCTGGCTATGGCTAATAGCCGAATGAAAGACTTTTATGATGTATATACTCTTTCTATTAACTATGATTTCCATGGGAATAGACTTAAGAAAGCAATCGAGTCCACCTTTAAGAGGAGAAAAACTATAGTTCCTATAAGCCCATTAATTTTTCGAACCGAATTTCATAATGACAAAGGAAGACAAAGGCAATGGGCTGCCTTTCTACGTAAATCTAGACTTGCTAATACAGATAAGAGTTTTAATCAAATAATGGAGAGAATTACAAAATTCTTAAAACCTATTGTAATTTCAATTAGTAATAAAACTCAAATAGAAAAATCATGGTACTCATCATTAGGACGTTGGAGATAGAGGATATAATTAAAAAAGATACAAAATATTTTATCCCAAACCTGATTATATAAAGAAATGTATCTTAAATAGAAATAAAAAAGTTTAAGAATGACTTTAAAGCTATTGAATTTGAAATTAAAAAAGATAAAATAAACTAACTTGCTTGTGGTATAAAAACCAGTAATTGGCTGATTCGGGGCGAATGGCGGAGAAAATAAACCTAGCGCAGACCTTCTAAATCTGGAAGATATAAAACCAGATTTAACAGATGATGAGGATAACGCAATTGATGTAGACCTTACCTTTAAAAAGAAAATTAAAGTTATATAGATATAGGAGCTCGGTATAATGCCGGGCTTTTTCATTAGAAAGAGACTTAAAGAAAGTCCTGTAATGAGCAAAGATAACTTAAGAGATGGAAGAGTAAGGAATTGGTTTTATCTGGAAAATGACTTACTGGACTGTGAAGATTTAACTATTTATGAAAAAATGATCTATATTGTTATTGCTAGATATGCAGATAAAGAAGATAAGGCATTTCCAAGTGTTCCAACTATTGCAAAAAGAGGTTCTATGTCAGAAAGACAAGTTTAAACGATTATAAACTCTCTGGTTAAAAAGGGTCTAATAAAAAAGAACCAAGAATAAATAAATACAATAAATCAAAAACTTCTAATTTATATGCTTTAATATCTGTTAAGAGAAATCAGTCCGATAAAGGTAAAAGCGGAGGGGTGGAGAATAACATGCACCATCCTGGTGAACATGGTACATCATCCCTAGTGAATAAGGTTCACCCTAACAATACCAGTATTAAAAAGACCAATTTAAATAACGTTAACAGGACTGGTAATGAGGAGGTTGTGGAAAACTCTGTGGGGGAGATAAAAGAAATAGCAGAAGAAAATGAAGAGGACATTAACGATATTAGAAGAAAAATAGAAGAATCCCTGAAAGAAAATGGAAAATGTAACTTTATAGAACCAGAAAACTCTGGAAAAGAAAGGAAGCTATTAGAAAAACACTGATCTAAAAGGTAGATATTCTAAAGACAGCAAGGCAGAGGAATATCCTGTATCAAGGAGACATAAGTCTAGAGAAAAAGAGCTACTAGCTAAAGAAATAGCGGAAGAGCTTAATGATAACCACAGTCTGGGAGCATTTCGAACTGTAGTTGATAAAATCTCAGAGCAAAAGATAAGAATATTTTTAAGTATAATCAAGGATACACACCTTACCGGGAAAATTAAAAAAAGTAGAGGTGCAATGTTTATATCACTTGCTAAAGTCTACACTGGGAAAAATATATAAATCTTAATTTTAAGTAATCCCGCTTTATAATATAAAATTTTAATGAAAAAGTTTTAATTTGATAATAGAGGGGTTATAGAATATTAGATTGGGGGACCTATAAAAAAGATAGTAGCCATTGTAAAATCTTTAAGTATAACACTTTTAACTTTTAATGACAGTATAAAAATTTAATTGACTTAGTACTCCTTAACATAAATACGATGACGTATAATTCATAGTAAATCTATTGTAATTGTGGTGTGATGCTCATAAGGAGGTGAGCATTATGCCCAGAAAAAGCCCCTATGAAATCACTTTGAGTGTCTATGAAAAAAATGCGCTTGAATCAGTAGCAAAAAAATATACGTCACCGTATCGTGATGTAATTAGAGCTAAAACTATTTTGATGGCTGCACAGGGATATAGTAATGACGAAATTGCTTTTCGTTTAAATACACCCCGTCAGGTAGTAAGCAAATGGCATAAGCGCTTCTACTGTGAGCGTCTTATGGGCTTACAAGATCAGCCACGGGGCGGACGTCCTGGTTCTTTTTCCCCCAGCGGTAATAATTGAAGTTAAAGCTTTAGCCTGTGAACTACCAAAAGAGATGGGAGTACCCTTATCACGCTTATCAATTTCCGAACTACACAGGGAAGTAACAAGCCGAGGTATTGTGGCTAAAGTAAGCGGTATGACCCTTTGGCGCTGGTTAAATGAGGATGCCATTAAGCCCTGGCGCTATCGCAGCTGGATTTTTCCGCGGGATCCTGATTTTTCTTATAAAGCCGCACGTATCCTTGATCTGTATGAAGGGTTTTGGGAGGGCAGGCCCTTAGGCAAAAGAGATTACATCATCTCTGCTGATGAAAAAACCAGCATACAGGCTCGAAAGCGAAAACATAACTCTTTGGGGCCCAAGCCATGGCAAGCTATGCGTATAGAAAATGAATACAAGAGAAAGGGTGCATTGACTTATTTAGCCGCCTGGGACACAAGAAGGGCAAAGGTTTTTGGTCGCTGCGAGGAGAAAAATGGCATTGCTCCATTTGATAGACTTGTAAATCAGGTGATGAGCCAAGAACCCTATATTTCAGCTGAAAGGGTGTTTTGGATTATAGATAACTGTTCTTGCCACAGAGGGGAGCGATCAGTTAAACGTCTTAGGGGACAGTGGCCCAATATTATTCCAGTTCATTTACCCATACATGCCAGCTGGCTTAATCAGATTGAAATCTATTTTTCCATCGTTTAAGCGCAAAGTGCTCACCCCTAATGACTTTTCATCCCGTTCTGAAGTTAAAAAGCGGCTTCTTAGTTTTCAAGAACGGTATCAAGAAGTTGCAGAACCTTTTGAATGGAAGTTTACACGGGCTGATTTAGACAGACTATGTGCAAAGTTGTCATACAATGAGCAAGCTGAAAAAAAAGAGCTGGTTACCTCTTGTTGTTAAAATACGTCACCGTAATTATGTTTTAGAGTACTTAGTATACAAAGTTTTATTATACTTCATGGAAATCCTTTTAATTAAAATTTATTAATTTAATAGTTCAAATTATTTAGTAATCAGTTTAAAAGCTCAATAATTATGGAATATTTAAAAAATTTTGGTATCGGAGTACTAGATGGAATTATTGCAGGTCTTCTTGGAATCGGTGGTGGGTACTTATTATACCTACCCTGCTGTATATTGCCAATGTTGAGATAAAGATATCTACTGCTGTATCAGCAGTTCAGGTTTTTTTGCTAGTTCTTTTGGAACACTATTTAATTATTTTCAAAAAACTATAAATATTAGATATGCTTTGATTTTTGGTATTTCCAGTGGAATTACATACTTTTTTGGTTCATATTTTACTGGGTATATTCCTAATAATACCATCAAAATTATATATCTATGTGCTGTAATTCTGGCTTTAGTACTATTTTTAATAAAAAGAAATAGTAAAGATAGTGACAGAACCACTGAATTTGCTGCAAAATTAGTTCTCAGTAAATCTGCTTACGTAAAAATTATCCCTATTTGTCTAGTTGCTGGATTTGCTTTTGGGGTATTGGGAGTAGGTGGGGGTTTTCTTTATGTACCACTTCTAGTAATTATGTTTAACCTACCACTAAAAGTTGCTATAAGTACTTCACTAATGATTGTACTTTGTAATGCAATCCCAGGGATTATAGGAAAACTACTTTCAATAAGATTTGATATATTTATTGGGATTGCTGTAGCAATAGGTGCTATTGTTGGTTCTAGAATTGGAACTTACCTAAATAAAAAAATGGGTACTAAAATAATAAGAATCATCTTTACAATTCTTTTAGCAGTTATAATTATAAAGGTTGGATCAGATCTGTGCTTTAACTTTAATTAGTGTTAAGCACATACGGATAGTTAAAACCAGTAAGATTATCCAAAACTTCACTAAGGTAAAGTTGCAGAAATCTATCGATGATAAAAAGTTACGATTTCAGATAATAATTTCATTTCTAACAAACATGGATAATAATGATTGGAATTATTAGCAGTATGAAGATAATAGTATGAATTTAAATGTTACGTACGATCCTTAGTATAAATATTGAAGACCATTTAATTTGTATGAACACAAAATAGTCCAGTTTATTATATTTATAGCATTGTCAAAAATCTTCAGTAATCAATTTAACCGATACATATAATTACAGAGATTCATATTATATAAACTTATTTTTTACTTCTTTAAATAGTACTTGAAGATGAAAATAAAATAAAGATTATAAACTCATATAAGACTGATGGACTTTAACCTGTAGTATAAAGTTTCTTACCCCAAGACCTTTCTTTAATAAAATATAAAGAAATATATAACAGAATTAGAATAATAAATAGAGTTGGTACATTAAATATTTCGATAATCCCAAGAATTATATAATTGTATGGCAAAAGATAAATTGCAAATCTTTTTGTTAAGAGAAAAATTTATCCCTTTAAAATATTTAACATGGCAGCAGGCCTAACTATTTGCAGACTGTGGCAATAGTTTGGATAAAGTGATTAATATCTTTTTTACTATAAGCATATTATCAAGAAGCTTATAGTCGTACTGATTAAAAAGTGATACATTGGGTGGAAAATCATAGATAAGGTAATTTATTTGAATAACAAAATATAATTCAATTCATATGAGATTTATAATATCATCTGTTGACTTACATTTATGCTTGAGTTATTATCTGAAATAATTTTATTTATTTAAAAAATCTAAACTAAATTTTTTATATAAATTTTTTACCAACAAAAAATATATATAAAATTAATATTATGGATATTATAACTTTAGGTGAAGCGCTAATTGATTTTTTTGCAGTAAAGTCTGGGATAGAGTTGAACAAGGTTGATCAGTTTAGAAAGGTTCCTGGTGGAGCACCTGCTAATGTTGCGGTTGGTGCATCCAGGTTGGGACTTAAATCAGCTTTCATAGGTAGAGTAGGAGATGATGAATTTGGGCATTTTTTGAAAAATACATTGGTGGAAAATAAAGTTGATGTCAGTCAGATGCAGTTTGACCGCAAGGTAAGAACAGGCCTTGCCTTTGTTGCTCTTCCTACTCCAAATACTAGAGAGTTTCTTTTTTACAGAAATCCAAGTGCTGATATGATGCTTGATTCAAAAGAATTTGATAAAACCTTTATAAAAGATACGGAAGTTTTTCATTTTGGTTCCATAACATTAATTAGCGAACCCGGTAGATCATCTACATACGATGCAATTAATTTAGCTAAATCAAATGGGGCAGTAATATCATATGACCCAAATTTGAGACTTAAACTTTGGCCTTGTGCAGAGGAGGCAAAAAATAAAATAATGGAGGCAATACCATTGGCTGATGTTGTAAAAGTAAATGATGAAGAGCTATTTTTTATAACCAGAGAAAAAGATATAAAAAAAGGAATACAAAAGCTAATTTCCAATGGTCCCAAATTATGTATTGTAACTATGGGTGCTAAAGGTTGTATTTATTCTACAGGTAAATATACAGGGCTGTTACCTGCATTTGAAGTTGAGGTTGTGGATGCTACAGGGTGTGGTGATAGTTTTGTTGCTGGGCTGCTGGCAGGTCTGGTAGAAAGTGGACTTGACTGTCTAATTGAAAATCAAGGAAAAATTATTTCGGTACTTAAATTTGCAAGTGCAGCTGCAGCCATTACTTCTGTTAGGAAGGGTGTCATTGACTCTCTCCCTTATAGAGCTGAGATAGAAAAGTTTATCTTGAGGGTATAGTTTTGAACAGGGTTTTTAGGAATTATGGATTTGATATGATAAACAGGAAAATGTATTTAATGAATAAAATTAATATAAAAGAATAAGTGATATAGGATTTTAAAAAAATTTTTACTTTGTGTTTATTTCTTTAAGATAAGCATAAAGATTAGATAGAAGGAGAGTAAAATTTGAATAATGATCTTTTAAAGGCTAAGGTAAGTAAATTGTTTTATCAAGGTGGTCTATCGAAAATAGAAATAGGTAAGAAACTGCGAATTTCTAGATTTAAGGTAGCCCAGCTATTAGAAGATGCATTAAAGGATGGAATGGTTAAAATTATTATAAACGAACCTCAAAATACTTTTTTGGATTTAGAAAGTTCTTTAGAAGAAAAATTTAAAATTTATCGAGCAGCAGTAGTGGAAACCTCTTTTAGCTATGAAGAGACAAAGAAGAATATTGGGAGAACTGCAGCCAATTGCCTTCTGGATATGGTCTATGATGGTGATGTAATAGGTGTTGCCTGGGGTACTACAATTTATGAAATGGTTAATTTCCTTCCTTTGTCAATAGAAAGAAATAATATTTCAGTGGTTCAGATCACTGGAGGATTAAACCAGGTTTCTATGGATTTTAATGCTATCGAGCTTACTCGCAGAGTGGCTAAAGCATTTGGTGCTAAAAGTTACCAGCTTTATGCTCCAGCAGTAGTTGACAGTATTGAGACAAAAAATGTTTTAATGTCAGAAAGCAATATCAAAAAGACAATAGAGATGTTTAGTAAAATTAATATAGCTATAGTTGGAGTTGGAAGTGTAGTTCCCGAGCCTTCTACAATGCTGTATAGAGATGGATTCATAAGAAAAGAAGATTTTGAGAATATATCAAAATGTGGTGCAGTAGGTGATATTAACTCATATTTTTACGATAAAAATGGAAACAGGTGTAAAACAGAATTAGAGAGAAGAACAATTGGAATAGACTTAGATCATCTCAGGAGAGTCAGGTATGTAATGGCTGTTTGTGGTGGTAAATCTAAAGCTGATGCTATATACGGTGCTCTGAAAGGAAAAATTATAAATATAATTGTTACTGACAATGAGACTGCAGAGGTAATACTTAAGAAACAATGAAAATATTATTCTGATGGATTAGCTTGTAGGTTTTTCTTATTTTGGTATCTGTATTTAAAAGCTTATTAATGGTACTCAGCTAACTTTAACAAAAAACAAAAATTTCCTTGACATAGGATTAATTATATTTTAGAATATCATTTGTAGTATTAATTATCATATGTATTATATACTTTTAATAATTTATAAATGAACCTCAAAATACTTTTTTAGATTTAGAAAATTCTTTAGAAAAAAAGTTTAAAATATATAGAGCAGTTGTGGTAGAGACCTCTTTTAATTATGAGGAGACAAGAAAAAATATTGGAAGAGCTGCAGCTGATTGTCTCTTGGATATTGTTTATGACGGTGATGTAATTGGTATTGCATGGGGGACTACTATTTACGAGATGGTCAATTTTCTCCCTTCCTCTGTAGATAAAAGTAATATTTCAGTAGTTCAACTTACTGGAGGATTAAACCAAGTTTCTATGGATTTCAATGCTATTGAACTAACCCGCAGAGTAGCTAAAATATTTAATGCTGAAAGTTATCAGCTTTATGCATCAGCAATAGTTGATAGCGAGGATACAAAAAAGGTTCTATTTTCGGAAAGCAATATTAAAAAAACACTGGAGATGTTTAATGTAGTAAATATAGCTGTTGTTGGAATTGGAAGTGTTATTTCCAAACCATCTACAATGCTTTATCGAGATGGGTTTATAAAAAAGAATGATTTTAAAAACATTTTGAATAGCTGTGCAGCGGGAGATATTAATTCCTATTTTTATGATAAAAATGGAAAGAGGTGTAAGACACCATTAGAAAATAAAACTATTGGCATGAATTTAGATCAGCTAAAAAGAGTTAGGTATACAATAGCGGTTGCTGGTGGTGAATTTAAAGTAGATGCTATTCATGGTGCTTTGAAAGGTAAAATTATTAACGTAATTGTTACTGATAGTGAAACTGCGAAGGCAATACTTAAGAAACAATGAGAATAATATTCTAATAGCTCGGCTTGTAGATTTTTCTTATTTCAATTTCTGTGCTTAAAATATTGTCAGTAGTGTCTTGATAATTTTAAAAAATAAAAATTTCCTTGACACGTTATTAGTTATATTTTATTATAACATTTGTATTAAATAATATCATATGAGCATTTATTCTTATAATTATTATTTATCAAGTGATATTCTGATATCTTAATGAGTAGAGAATTAACTAAAATTTTAGAGAAGAAGTCAAATATAGCTCGTCAAAAAATCATTAAAGTAACTACTGAGGTGGGAAGTGGACACCTGGCAGGTTCACTATCTTGCATAGATATTCTAATTGGCCTTTATTTTTCAGTATTGAAACACAAGCCTGATAACCCAAATTGGGAAAATAGAGATAGATTTATCATGAGCAAAGGTCATGGGGCACCTGCTCTTTATGTTGTGTTAGCCATGAGTGGATATTTTCCGGAGGATGAACTTTTTACTTTAAGGAAAATAAATTCTAGACTTCAAGGTCATCCTGACTGTAAGAAGTTACCAGGTATAGAGATCTCAACTGGATCACTTGGTCAGGGTTTCTCGGCAGCTGTTGGAATGGCTTTGGGTTACAAATATGATGGTAAAAAAAATTCACAGATATATTGTCTACTAGGTGATGGAGAATGTGATGAGGGGCAGATATGGGAGGCTGTTATGTTTGCTTCGAGTTACGACCTTAAAAATATAACAGCTATTATAGACAGAAATGGTTATCAGATAGATGGTAAAACAGAAGATGTAATGAAACTAGAACCTTTAGATTTAAAGTGGAAAAGTTTTGGCTGGGAGGTAGAAGAAGTAGATGGGCATGATATTAATGAAATAATTAATACTTTAGAAAAAAGTAGGGGAAAAAGAGTTGTAGTAACCGCCAATACTATTAAAGGGAAGGGAGTATCTTTTTTAGAAAATAATAATACATATCATGCTAAACCCTGCTGTCAGGAGGATTGCGAGAGAGCAATAAATGAACTTTCAAAAAAGTATGAATTAATAGGGGGGTTATAGAATTGTAATTTTTTATAACAGATATTCTTAGTAGTAAGAGATTTAATATTTTGGAGGTTGCGGAGTCAGTTGCAAAATACCTGTAAGAGAGATATTAATGACAGAGGATAACAAAAAAAATGAATGAAAGAATGGGTTTTAAGGGAATGAAGACTGTAAGTGGATCAAAGGTTTTAGGTAAATCCATAAAATCTACAAGGCAAGCGTATGGAGAAGTCCTTTTGGAACTTGGTAAGGAGAAGAAAAATCTTTTTGTAATGGATGCAGACCTATCTATCTCCACCAAAACATGCTATTTTGCAAAAAAGTTTCCAGAAAGATTTTTTAATGCTGGGATTGCTGAACAAAATATGATTGGAGTAGCTTCGGGTCTATCAAAAACAGGAAAGACTGTTATTGTATCTACCTTGGCAGTTTTCGCTCTAGGAAGAGTATTTGATCAGGTAAGAAATACACTTGTTCATTCTGATTGTGATGTAAAAATAGTTGCAACTCATGCTGGCATTTCGGTTGGTAAAGATGGATCCTCGCATCAATCAATAGAAGACATAGCTCTTGCAAGGGTAATACCAGGAATGAGAGTAATTGTTCCTTGTGATGCGGTAGAGACTATGAAAGTTATTAAAAGGATAGTAGATATTCCTGGACCTTTTTATGTAAGACTTGGGAGAGCTGATGTTCCTATTATAACTTCGGAAAGAACTAAGTTTGAGATGGGAAAAGGATATGTGTTGAAAGAAGGAAAAGATGTAACCCTTATTGGTTGTGGGATGACTGTCTTTGAAATACTAGAAGCAGCAGATATTTTAGCAAGTGAAAATATAGATGCAGAAGTAATAAATATGACTTCTATAAAACCGATAGATGAAAATCTCATAATTAAAAGTGCTAATAAGACAAAAAAAGTATTTACATGTGAGGAACATAGCATAATTGGCGGCCTTGGCAGTGCAGTTCTTGAAGCTTTAGAAGAAAAAAGAGATATATTTGTAAAAAGAATTGGGATTCAGGACTGTTTTGGAGAATCTGGTCTACCTGGAGAACTTTTTGAAAAGTATGGTTTATCTGCAACTAAGATAGTGGAAAAAGTAAAAAGATATTTGGATTGATTGAATTGCATCAAGATATTATTAGAAATTATGAGTTTATTCTTAGTCTAGAATATCTAAAATATAAATTTTTTAGATTGAAGTAACAACTAAAAATAGTATTAAAGATTAGAACAAAAATAGAATTAGGGGAGGATCGCATATATGAATAGAACATGTGAAAACGTAATTAATGTAGGTGTTGCTGGTAGCATTGAAACAGATACAGGACAGCGGACCCCAACTTTAGTCGAACAAATTGAATCTATGGGTAGTTTTAATGTTCGTGCTATTTATAATGAAGATCTTGGGGTGGCTAAATCAATTTTAAATAAAGCTAATTTATTGAGCAAGTTTGTAAAATCTCTTAATAGAAATAAAAATGAA